>FUFK010043774.1_pt1 | contig 43668 bp, 40 predicted proteins | sample 1021851 | NCBI WGS metagenome assembly FUFK01 (sample SAMEA51879418, study PRJEB19060) | metagenome
GCAGGTTTCTTTAGAGCGCCTCACGATACTGATAAGATAGCAAAAGCGCTTGCTTCTCTTCTAAATTGATTTAATATTTTGCTCTCAATGATGTTCAGCAAACAAAGATTAACTTTACTACTCGCATTGCTTTTTGCTGTAGGGATGTCTGCTGAGCCTATCATCCATGCTCATGAATTGGACGACGATCATCATCATGATTATGTTGAATGTCAGGTTTGTGAAGTAGAGACACTCAAGTTTAATGATCTTGCTTTACTAGAAAAATCTGATGAGACTGTAGTTATTAAAACTACCGTTGACCCACAAGTTTTATCTACTAGCGTCAATGGTTTTAGCGCTAGAGCTCCACCTAAATTCTAAATTTAAAAAGATAATTTTTTAATTTTAAATTTAGGAGAAAACATGAAAGTTTACTTTTATGCGCTCATGGCGATGAGCTTAACTATTACGCAATTGTATGCCGATTCGGAATCTTCTGATTCAGAAGTTGACGAGATTGTTGTCACATCATCGATCCTTAATACAAGTAGGATATTAAATCCTCTGTATGTAATTGATGGTGATGAAATCAATGATGATGCTACGACTTCATTAGGTGAAGCTGTAGACAGTTATTTGGGAGTTTCAATAGCAGATTACGGTGCAGCTGTTGGACAACCAATTATTCGAGGTATGTCAGGTCCTAGAGTAAAAATACTCAAAAATGGAATGGTTAATAGAGATGTTTCTGGTCTAGGAGTTGACCACTTGAATGATGTTGATTTGCATAACGTTGATCAAATTGAGATTATTAAAGGCCCTTCTTCGTTACTCTATGCAAATGGAACGAATGGAGGAATCATCAATGTTGTAAACAATACTATCGCAAGGGAAGACTTTGCAGGTCAAGAAATAACTTTTGGACTTGAATCGCAATCCGTTAACGATGGCGATATTCAAGATTTTCATTATGAAAACATTATAGGCGATTGGCTTAATATAAGTATAGGTTATCAAAATACTGAGTTAGGCAACTTTGACATTCCTGATGGAGCAGTTATACATGATGACCACGATGACCACGATGATCATGAAGACGAAGAACATCATGAAGAAGAAATGTTACCGTATGTCGATAATTCAGATTTTGCTTCAGAAGCAAAACAATTTGGAATATCAAGAACTGGAGATTGGGGATATTTTGGAATGGCTTATGACAATCTTAGGAGTCTATATGGTATACCATTTCACGGTGAGCATGAGGACGAACATGGCGATCATGATGAACATGAAGGTGAGGAGCACGAAGATGATGATCATGAGGAGCATGGTGATGAACACGAAGGTGAAAGGATTTTCTCAACAACCGATCAAACAAGTTATACGTTCTCTGGTTTATATAACTTGAACGGAGGATTAGTTAATTCGATTAGTTATAACTGGAGGGATACAGAATATTCCTTGACTGAAGCACACGCTGAAGAAGAGGGACATGATGAGCATGAGGATGAGCATGAGGAGCATGCACCAACCGTGTTCACGAATGACGCTACAGAATATGGAGCTATATTCGATCTTTCTACGGATAATTTAATTCAAAAAGTTGCTCTGAACTTTGTAGATGAAGATTCAGCCATTGTTGGTGAAGAGGCTTTTATGAATCCAGCTAATAATCAAGAATTCACTCTTGGTTATTTCTTTAGTGCTGATCTTGATCTTTTCTATTTAGATGCCGGATTCAGAATTGATCAAATTGAGAGAACAGGTAGCGTTACAGATGAGGATCATGGCGATATCGATTACTATAAAATCGATGATGATGTTAACAGCTTCGCACTGACTCTTGGAAGAGACTTGAGTGATTCCTTGGACGTTAATATAGGTTTCTCTAGTGTAGAGAGATTGCCTTCAGTTATAGAGTTATTTATGAATGGGCCACACATGGCAACAGGAAGGCTAGAAACTGGAAATCCAAATCTTCAAAGCGAAACTTCAGAAAACTTTGATATTACCTTTAATTTCGATAATGATGATTTTTATGCTTATGCAAGTTTTTATGTCACTGACGTTGATAATTACATAACTCTTCAGGACGAACTTGATGACCATGATGACCATGATGAGCATGATGAGCATGATGAGCATGATGAGCATGATGAGCATGATGAGCATGATGAGCATGATCATGAGGAAATGTTCGCGAATCTAATTCATGCAAACTATATTCAACAAGATGCTGAATTTACTGGATATGAAATTGAAATTGGAAAAACATTTAATCTCGGATCAGGTGAACTGACTTTATCCTTTGGAAGAGATGATGTTGAAGCAGAGTTCTCTGATGGACACAATGTCCCTAGAATTAATCCGGCAAGGAATATTTATACAATATCTTATATAGAGAATGATTGGGTCTTCAAAGTCAGCTTAAAAGATGTTGAAAAGCAGGATGATGTTGGTGAGGGTGAAACGGTAACTGATTCTTATCAGATGCTTAATACTAGGTTAACAAAAACATATATTTTAGATGGCTCTGAATTAAAAATATCTGTTTTCGGCAGTAACCTGCTCGATGAAGTTGCAAGAAACCATTCTTCCTTTGTTAAGAATCAAGTACCTCTTGCAGGAAGAAATTATGGAGCGAAATTTAGTTATAAGTTTTAATCCTTTTCTCAGGCCTAGTCATAGTTAGGCATGTATTGTCTCCCCAAAGGCACTACGAAGAGGGGCCAGAAATGAATTCTGGCCCCTTTTTTTAATGAGAATATTTCTTAATAATCATTTAGCTATACTTATTGTTATAGTATTAACTAATTACTAAATAAGGAGAGAAAAGGAATGCTCGATGTAAATAACTTTGATGAAAATAAAATAGACTGGAAACCATTACCTGGACCAGATGGTAATCCAGCCGATCACATAGGATGTTCAATTTTAAATGTTGATGATGAAGCAAAAATTGTTGATGTTCTTTTTAGGTTTTCTGCAAATGAAAAAATAGTCAACCATAGACATACAGCTGTTTTTAATACCTTTGTCGTAAAAGGTGAGCACCATATATATGATTTGCAAGGTAATCTAAAAGAGGTAAGAAAACCNGGTACCTTTAAAGTAGGAAAACCAGATATAGAACCCCATACTGAAGGCGGTGGAGATGAGGATGTTTTTATTCTATTCAGCTTAAGACCTTATACGGCTGACGGCCCCATTTATGAGATCTTAGACGAGCATGGTGAAATCGCCTCAGTGATGACTTTTGAGGGATTAAAGGAATTATACGAAGCTAATGCTGCGTAATTTTTCTGTTATTTATTTCCTTTAATTGCGAAATAAGTTCCTAAAATAAGAAGGAACAATTGCTCGCTTGCAAATAGGACTTTATTTCTTTCACCAAAAAATATACCCCAATCTGAATGGGCAATTAGGAGAGCAAAAATCATAATTATGCCAATTGCCCCGCCAGATAGTCTAGTTATCAAATGACCTAATTCACTGACAGACTTTGCCAAGACTCCTCCTAGTATAATTCCTATTCCTGCCAACATTTCCCCCCAAGTTACGAGGAACGCAGTTACCTCAGGTAAGGGTATTCCTTTTGAGCCCAAATAACCCGCAAAGCCATCTGTCTTTCCATACCCGTGCAAAAAAAATGCTATTCCTAGCCCCAACCTAAGTAACCAGTCAGCAACACCACTAAGTGGTTTAGCAATCCCATCAAAGAAACCATTGAGTTTTTCCATTTTCTATCTCCGTTGTATCAATTGTACTACCAGCTTCTAAAGATACTAATAATTTCACCATCATCGGCATTTGCCAGATCACTTATGGAACCCAGCTCACTAAAAAAATCATTTGGATCTATNGCCCCTTCTGGAGCAAATACACCTTTTTTTAAAATTCTTCCATCTAATAAGAGTTTTAAACCGCAGGCAAGTGGTATACCCGTAGCCTCACCCATGCTAATCAAGCCAGAGGCATTGAATGTTGCAGTGCACGAAGCTTGTTGACCCTCTCTAATTCCTGATGCGACTGCATAAAGAGGAGGAGGATCTTCAGCATGAGTAATATTTAGATTATCCCCATTTTGAGTTCCTTCTTCCTCAAGTTCTTTTCTTATAGCTGTAGAGAGGTTTTGGACAATGTTCGCTGCTTTTTCTACTGAAATAATTTTCCAATCGACAAGCTTCATAATCCATTTGAGAAATACAAATCCGCTTCCATGAGCTAAGTTGATACTATTTATTATGGTATTGAAGTGATGGGGAAAAGTAATTGCTTCCGGGTGCCCAAAAATACGTGGCTTGAATCTTGTAAAACCAGGCAAATCAATCTCAATCTTTTTAAGAGGCTTGACCATCTTTGGTTTGCCATTTTCTTGTATTCTAACTTTTCCGGTCATTTGTTGAACAGCATGTATCATGGCTGCATTTACACCTGATTGGGACGACTCTTCTTCTGCTGCAGCACCATCCATACTCCAGCCAGTATAAAGAGTTTTAACTTCATCCAATTCTTGTATTGCTGCAGCTCCCAACATATTTGTAAGACCGGGACTCGCTCCCATGCCTAGAATGGCTGTAACAGACTTACTTGCAGCTTTGTCATGCAGTTGGAGCATTTCCAAGGTTGGTTCCCAGTCGTCATTAATATCGAGATAGTGACATGAACTATCAATAGCTGACTCAAGGACCGGAGGTCCGTATTTATAAAATGGGCCAACTGTATTTATGACCACATCTACTTTCTCCATTTGCATTTTTAAAGAATCAATATTCGTCACATCCAAACCAATACCAGAAACTTTATCATTCATAGAATTTGCAAATGCTATTGCTGCATCAGTATTAATGTCAGCAACAATTACCTCTTCAACATTATTAAAATCCATACAGGTAGAGACTGCAAATCTTCCCATTCCGCCGCTTCCACCNAGAGCCAATACCTTCACAGACATTTATTCCTCTTTTTTGAATTCACTCACAAGATATTAGCAGAGTAATAAGATCTGGTCTTCGAAACTAAGAGAAATTTGTGATTAAAGAATATAAAAATATGAAGTTTATCGAATTTCTTTTTTTCTTAATCTAATTGATTGCGGTGTAACCTCTACGAGTTCATCATCCTCAATAAATTCCAAGGCCTGCTCTAAAGTATGTTCTATATGAGGAGTGAGAATTAAATTTTCATCTGATCCTGCAGCTCTAATATTTGTAAGTTGCTTTGCTTTAGTTGGATTCACTGGGAGATCATTATCTCTGGAATGCAGGCCTACAATTTGACCATTGTATATTTCTGTTCCATGTCCAACAAACATACGTCCTCTTTCCTGAAGATTGTGGAGCGAATAGGCCAATGTCTTACCAGCGATCATAGAGACAAGAACACCATTGGCTCTTTTAGCGAGCTCTCCTTCTTTTGCTTTACCGTAATGATCGAAGACGCTGGTCATAATTCCTGTACCACTCGTCATGGTTAAAAAAGATGATCTAAATCCGATCATACCTCGTGAAGGTGCCAAAAATTCTAATTTAATTCTCCCTTTCCCGTCTGGCTCCATATTTTGTAGATCAGCTTTTCTGATACCCATCTCTTCCATTACTGACCCTTGATGCTGTTCTTCAATATCTATAACAATTTGTTCAAATGGTTCATGAATTTCGCCATTAACTTCTTTTTGTATTACTTCAGGCTTTGAAACTCCAAGCTCATAATCTTCTCTCCTCATGTTTTCAATAAGTACCGATAGATGAAGTTCTCCTCTGCCCGACACTTTAAATTTATCGGGAGAATCACCCTGCTCAACCTTTAGGGCAACATTATGTATTAGTTCTTGCTCTAACCTTTCCTTCAGGTTCCTAGAAGATATATATTTTCCCTCTCTTCCGGCAAATGGGGAATCATTAACTTGAAACGTCATACTCACAGTTGGTTCGTCAACTGACAAAGCTTCAAGTGCTTCAATCTTGTCAGTACTACAAATTGTGTCCGATATATTGAGCTTATCGATACCTGTAATACAAACAATATCTCCAGCTTGGGCCTCGGTAACTTCGTTCCTTTCTAAACCGTTATATCCCATTACTTGCAATATTTTGCCTTTTCTTTGTTCTCCTTTAGATGAAACTACTACTACTTGGTCATTTGGCCTTACTTTTCCTCTTTTTATTCTTCCTATTCCAATCACACCAACATAACTGCTGTAATCAAGTGCGCTTATTTGCATTTGTAGAGGTCCGTCGAGATCAACTAAGGGAGGATTAACTTTTTCTGTAATAAGATTAAATAAAGGAGTCATATCTTCCGCCATATCTTGATCATCTAGACCTGCAATACCGTTTAATGCTGACGCATAAACAACCGGAAAATCTAATTGTTCGTCAGTACCGCCAAGCCTATCAAACAAATCAAAAACTTGATCCAATACCCAATCAGGTCTTGCACCCGGCCTATCAACTTTATTAATCACTAGAATAGGATTTAATCCTTGATCAAATGCTTTTTGTGTCACAAATCTTGTTTGAGGCATGGGGCCATCTACAGCATCAACAAGTAGAAGGACTGAATCTACCATAGAAAGAACTCTTTCAACTTCACCACCAAAATCAGCATGTCCCGGAGTATCAACTATATTTATTCTGAAATCCCTCCAATTTATAGCTGTATTCTTTGCAAGAATAGTTATTCCTCTTTCTTTTTCTTGGTCATCCGAATCCATCACCCTCTCAGAGTCCATATTTTTTCTATCGAGCGTTCCGGATTGTTGAAGTAGTTTATCCACTAAAGTAGTTTTGCCATGATCTACATGAGCAATAATGGCTATATTTCTGAGGTTTTCGATAGACATGGATATTTAAAAAGGCGCAATTATAGGCTTTTCTATCGAATGTTCTATTAATTTTTTACCATTGAATGCACCAATGGTTTAGGACAACAATTGAGCGACAATGCTGCTTCTATGGAAAGATTTTTAAAGCTACGAAGTTTATTAAGAAAGATCTTTGCTTCTTTATTGTTTCTTTCCTCGGCGATCAGAAAATATTTAATTGCCAAAGTCGGATCCGGTTCAAGATATTTTCCATCGGAATAGATTATTGCAATATTAAAGGGTGCTTTAGAATGACCTTGTTCATTAGCTCTTTGGTACCAATAGACAGCTTTCTCCATGTCTCTATCTATTCCTCTTCCCAAAGAATAATTCACACCAGTATTATATTGAGATACTGATATACCTTGTGTTGCCAAAGATAGATCGTAAACAAAGTCTTCCTTCTCATCCACTGAAAAGATAGACGAATGATTGATAAAAAAAATGAGAAGTATCAGTCCTTTGATAAAACTCCTCATAAGATCAATTATTCCATACTTACAACAACTTTGCCCAAGACCTTCCTTTCTTCCAAGGTTTTTATAGCTTTGGCTGAATCTTCTAGAGCATAACTCTCTGTTACAAAGGGTTTGATTGCACCTTTTGCATGGAGATCAAAAAGTTCCTTGAAATTTTGTGCATTCTCTTCACGATCTAGTCCGGCAAACTGACCCCAAAAAACTCCTACGATCTGGCATTCTTTCAGTAGTGTCAAATTAAGAGGCATCTTTGGAATTCCAGCTGTAAATCCAATAACTAAGTACTTTCCATGCCTAGCTATTGCTCTCAGTGCAGGTTCAGCATAATCACCGCCAACAAGATCATAAATCATATTTACACCTCCCCCAGAAATTTCCTTGATTTCATCTGAGAACTTTTTTTGCAAATCACGATCCATATCTCTTTGATAAATAATTCCTTCATCTGCACCTTCTTTAATACATAAATCAATCTTTTCTTGAGATGAGGCCGCAGCTATAACTTTTGCCCCCATAGCCTTAGCTACATGAATAGCTGTAATNCCCAAACCGCCACCGGCTCCAAGAACTAAAACAGATTCTCCTTCTTTTAATTCACCTCTTTGTTTGAAGGCATGATATGTAGTTCCGTAGTTTAGAGGAAATCCAGCTCCAGTCTGAAAATCCATAGATTCAGGTAGTGGCATAAGCTGATGTTCAGAATAAACACCCTTCTCACGTAAACCTCCAGAGCCTATGCTCCCCAAAACTCTATCTCCAACTTTATGTAAGGTAACACCTTCACCTACTGAATCAACCACTCCAGATATTTCGCTGCCAGGACTGAATGGGAATGGGGGTTTGAACTGATACAATCCTTGAACAATTAAAACATCGGGAAAACTTATCCCCGTAGCCTTAATATCTACAACTACCTCTCCAGGTCCCGCCACAGGATCATCTATTTCCTCAACTTGATGCGACTCTATTGGTCCAAACTCTTTACATAAAAATGCTTTCATCAGATTATCCTCTTTAGATATAAAGCTGTTAACTTAACGCTAAATTTTAAAACGTCAAGAAATCTTGGACAGAAAATCTGCAAGATATATTTCAAAGTCAACTTGGGATGATTGATCTATTTTTATCGCATCACTAAGGGAATTTTTTGCTACTTCAGCAAACTTAGTATCTTCATTATTAGTAATGCCATTTAAAGTTTTTTGGTGCAAAAAGGATAATTCCATCGCATATTCTTGGTGAGAGATATTCTTCTTCTGTATTTCGTTTAATAGAGAACCACTCTTTGACAAATTTGGATTATCCACTATCTCTTTTTTTCCATTCATAGCATTTTGCCAAGAGTTATCGCCACCTTTTTCTACCTCTTCGTCCATGAATACAGCAATCCTTTTCATACCTTCAATAATATTGATTGCTTGATCTTTAAGATAAACCTGCCCATCTTGCGTTTCAATCTTTGTGTCAAGATTTCTGCCTTCATTGACCACCTTTTTATGAGTTTTGAAGAGCTCTTTAGACTCTTTATTAGTAATCTCAGGACTTTCTGTAAAAAAACAAAATAGAATTAATAAGTCTAAAAAATATATTTGCTCTTTGGTGATACCAATCGGAGAGCTAGGGTTTAAGTCTATGCACCTGAGCTCTAAATAATCTATTCCTTCATCTTTAAGAACATTGATGGGCCTTTCTCCACTAGGACAAACTCTTTTAGGTCTTATAGTGCTGTAATATTCATTTTCTATTTGAATAATAGAGTCATTCAATTGAATACGCTCAGCATCTTTAAACTCTCCAATTTTTTTGTATTGCTCGAACGGTGTATGAAGGGCATTTTTTAAATCCAAACAATATGCATCAAGGGAGTTAAATGAAATATTTAAACTGTCTTGAGCATGACTTATGTAGCCCAAATCACCCATTCTAAGTGAGGTTGCATAGGGTTTATACAAATCTCCGGTACTTAACAATTGCAGATCATTGGGTCTATTTGCAGCGAATGAACCACTTGCTAGAGGTGAAGCTCCATAAAGAAGAAGATATATCCAGCCATAACGACGGAAATTTCTTGCAATGCTGAGATATGTTTTGTTTTTAAAATCTTTAATATTATCTGAATTTGATTCAGCTAAGACTTCAAGAAATTTATCAGAAAAAGAGAAGTTATAATGGATTCCAGCTATTGCTTGCATCATGCTCCCATATCTATTTGAGAGACCTCTTCTATATATAGTTTTTATCATTCCTTGATTGGATGTGCCATAGTTGCCAATACGAATATCATCCTCAGAATCTATAGTGCAGGGCATGCTCATTGGCCAAAGAAGCTCCTCTTCTAAATTTTTATTTACAAAAACATGCAATGCTGTCAGAAAATCAATTACCTCATTAGCACTAGTAAACGTTGGTGTTACCAGTTCCATAAGGGCTTCTGAAAAATCTGTCGTTATAAAAGGATTTGTTAAGGCTGAGCCTAAAGCCAAAGGATGATCCTTTTGAGATAATTTTCCTGATGTATCAACCCTTAGACACTCTTTTTCAACTCCACGATTGATAAAATTAAGTTCTTGTGTGGCTTTTGATTTCTTTAATTGATCTAAAGAAAATCTTGTCATTGCTTTTACCTTGGTCCGGCCTCAACAATCGATTGCGATACATCAAATTTTTGAAAGTTTTCTTTGAATTGGGCAACTAATTTAGCTTCATACTCGTTGTATGAATCAGGATCATTCCAATTTTTTATTGGGTTAAGCATTTTTGAGTCTACGCCTTCCAGTTCAGCCGGAACTTCTAAGTTCAAGCCTTCTATTTTTTCTGTTTTTGAACCTACTAACGCTCCGGACTGTATGGCAGAGATAATCGCTCTGGTTACAGGTATGTCAAATCTTTTTCCAATTCCATATGGACCGCCTGTCCAACCTGTATTCACAAGATAGACCTTACTATCAAATTCTTCTATTCGCTTCATCAGCAAATCAGCATAAACCCCAGCTGCTCTGGGAAAGAAAGGAGCCCCATAGCAGGTTGAAAATGTGGTTTTGAATGCCTCAGTTGAACCAACCTCTGTAGAACCAATGGCAGCAGTATATCCACTGAGGAAGTGATAAGCTGCAGCTTCCTTACTTAGAATAGATACAGGAGGTATAACTCCTGAAAGATCGCAAGTTAGGAAAATAACTGCATTGGGCTCTCCTCCTGAGTTTTTATCAGCCCTTTTCTCAATGTGTTCTCTAGGATAAACAACGCGAGTATTTTCGGTTAATGAGGAATCTGAATAATCTGGATCCTTTGATTTAGAATCAATCACAACGTTTTCCATAACACTACCTTTTTTGATTGCATCCCAAATAACTGGCTCATTTTTTTGGGTCAGATTAATACATTTTGCATAACACCCACCTTCAAAGTTAAAAACCGTACCTGGTCCCCATCCATGCTCATCATCTCCTATCAGGTTTCTGTCTGGATCTGCAGAAAGAGTAGTTTTCCCTGTTCCAGATAAACCAAAGAAAAGGCAAACCTCTCCATTTGAGCCAACATTAGAAGCGCAGTGCATCGGTAGAACATCTTTTTCAGGAAGTAAAAAGTTTTGGACAGCAAACATTGATTTCTTCATCTCACCGGCATAAGGCATTCCAGCTAGGAGAACCTTTTTTCTTGAAAAATCTAATAACACTACTCCATCACTGTTAGTTGCATCTCTTTCTGGATCACAGACAAATTCAGGTGCACTCATCATTTCCCAGCTATCCTTACCTTTTGGATTGAAATTTTCTGGCCTTATGAACATTTGCTTGCCAAAGAGATTATGCCATGCCCACTCGGTTCTGATATTTATTGGAACATAGTAGTCAGGGTGCTCTCCTACGTGTAGGGATGAAATAAATGAATCTTTATCATCCAAATACTTTTTTACCCTTTCCCAAAGATCTTCAAAGGCTTGACTGTCAAAGGGCTTATTTACATCTCCCCAATCAACTGAATCTTCTGTTGTAGAATCTTTAACAATGAATCTATCGAGAGGACTTCTTCCAGTCCTTTTGCCGGTTTTTACCAATAGCGCTCCATTCGAAGCTATTTCTCCTTCGTTTCTCTGAAGAGCTTTGTTGATTAATTCCTCAACAGATAGGTTTTCGTAGATCGATGACATTCAAGAATCCTTTTAAAAATTGCGGTGTATTATATAGGTAATCTTATTTATGAGAATGAATTTCATTTGCATATATGAGCGCATAGATCACATATGAGCACATAATTATTAGTCCTATTAAAACCCATCCAGGAATACTGATTCCTAAAAACGTCCATAAAACTTCGGCACAGTTTCCATCGCCTGTTAAAGCTAGAATAAATATTTCCAAGTATGGAAGCGTTTCAAACAGATATTCCATATCAGGAGCACAACTTGGGACCAAATCTTCAGGGAGGTTTTGGAGATAAAGCTGTCTTAGAGATAAGGCAATCCCGCAGAAAGCAGACACAAGGATTAAGTAAAGATTTATTTTGAAATTTATAAGATTGGAAGAGTTTATTAATAGTCCTAGTAAAGCAAACAATCCTATCAATATGACAGAACCTCTCTGCATATAGCATAGAATACATGGCTCAAGGTTCATCATATGCTCCATGAATAGAGCCACACACATCATGCCAATGGAGTACATTACAATGATCGCATAAACATTCTTTGGGTTTTTCAGAAGTAGATTCATCAGTGAGCTTGGTCCCAGTTATCTCCAATCCCGATATCAATTTCTAAAGGCACATCAAGCAGTGTAGCCTCTTTCATTGCTTCTGTAGTTAATTCAATTACTCTATCAATTTCTTTTTCAGGCGTATCCAGTATTAGCTCATCATGAACTTGAAGAATTATTCGCGCTTCACTTTTTTCTTTTTCAAGTGCTTGATACATTCTAATCATGGCTATTTTCATGATGTCTGCTGCAGTACCTTGTACGGGTGCATTTATAGCTGCCCTCTCTGATGCCTGTCTTCTAAGTGCATTATTTGCATTAATCTCTTTCAAATACAGCCTCCTTCCAAATAGGGTTTCTACATAACCATTCTTACTAGCAGATTCTTTAGTCGATTCCATATATTGCTTAACACCTGGATATTTTTCAAAGTACATCGCCATGTATTCTGCTGCTAAGTTTCTCGTAATGCCCAATTGTTTTCCTAAACCAAAAGCAGAAATACCATAAATCAGACCGAAATTTATTGCCTTTGCGTTTCTTCTTAGATCTGAAGAAACATCTTCTATGCCTACATTAAAAACTTCACTTGCCGTTTTACTGTGAACGTCCTCTCCTTCTTGGAATGCTGAAAGCAAACCTGGATCTTTGGAAAGATGTGCCATAACCCTTAGTTCTATTTGGGAATAGTCAGCTGAAATAAATTTATTTCCATTTGAAGGTTCGAAAGCCTGCCTGATCCTTCGACCATCTTCTGTTCTTATCGGAATATTTTGTAAATTGGGGTCAGAAGATGACAGTCTTCCTGTAGTGGTTACAGCTTGATGAAATGAAGTATGGACTTTTCCAGACAAAGAAGAAATTTGATTTGGTAGTTTATCTGTATAGGTTGATTTGAGCTTGCTGAGAGTTCTATGCTCAAGCAAAACTTTGGGCAATTCATATTCTTCAGCCAGCTCTGCCAATACTTTCTCATCTGTCGAAGGTTGCCCTCCTGGTGTCTTTTTTATTACTCTGTAATTGAGCTTATCAAAAAAGATTTCTCTTAATTGTTTNGTAGANCCAAGATTAAATTCTTCACCAGCTAGCTTATAGGCTTTATTCTCGAGTCTTATTATTCTTTCTTCAAGGTCTTTGGATTGAGCATTGAGTACTTTTGCATTTAAGATAGCTCCATTCCTTTCCATGTCTGATAAAACTTCAATTAAAGGTATTTCAATTTCTTCATTCAGTTTATTTAAAGATTCAATATTCTTTAATTTTGGACTTAACTCTTCATATAATCTTAAAGTGATGTCAGCATCTTCTGCAGCATAATTTGTCGCAATGTCTATAGGAACATCATCGAAAGAAATTTGTTTAGCTCCTTTACCAGCTACATCTTCGTATGTTGATGTTTTGTAGCCTAAATAATATGAAGCTAAGGCATCTAAGTTATGTCTTGTAGCTGAAGCATCGAGGACATAACTCATCATCATGGTATCATTTTTTATTGAGGCTATTTTCAAGCCATATTTCATCAAGATATTTTTATCGAACTTGATATTCTGACCTATAATCTTCTTTTCAGAGCTTTCTAAGAGTGGTTTCAACTCATTGATTACATCTTCTAATGGCAGCTGGATTATAGACTCATCATTATGTTTTATAGGTATGTAGAATCCCTCTCCTGCATTAAAGCTGATAGATATTCCAACTAGCTCAGAATCAATATAATCAAGACCAGTCGTTTCTGTATCAATCGCAACTGTGTCAGATTTGGAGGCTTCTTTGATTACTTTCTTCAAATCTTTTTTTGTAGTGATGCACTTATAAGATTTATTTATTTTAGGGGAAGTTGCTTGTCTCTCAGGAACTTCTTGAAGCCAAGCATTGAACTCCAGTTCCTTATAAATTTTTGATAGCTCTTTTGAATTTGGTTCACCAACTTTTAAATCTTCAATTCCCAAATCGAGCTCTACATCAGTTTTAATTTTTACAAGCTGATGAGCAAGGTCTAATGTCTCTAAAGAAGCCCTTAAATTTTCTCCTACTTTGCCTCCTATAGACTCGGCATTAGATTTTATTCCATCAATATCCCCGAACTCATCAAGCCATTTGACAGCCGTTTTAGGTCCGACTTTCTCCACTCCTGGGACATTGTCTGACTTGTCACCTATTAATGCCAAATAATCAGTGATATATTTTGGTTCGACGCCAAATTTTTTTAGAACACCGCTCTCATTCAATAATTCTCCCGACATAGTATTTACAACACTAACGTTTTTGCATACCAGTTGAGTCATGTCTTTATCACCTGTAGATATAACTGTGTCTAGTCGTTTTTGCCTTGCCTGCTCTGCAAGTGTTCCAATAACATCATCTGCTTCAACTCCCGGGATCATGATTAATTTAATTCCCATGAGGGTAATGATTTGATGAATGGGTTCAATTTGCTGAACTAGATCCTCTGGCATAGGCGGTCTGTTAGCTTTATATTCGGAATACATATCATGTCTAAATGTTTTACCTTTGGCGTCGAAGACTACAGCAAGAGGACTCTCTGGATGATCAATGAGAATCTTCTTGATCATGCTGATGACGCCTTTTATTGCACCTGTCGGTTGATTTTTGCTAGTAGTAAGTGGAGGCAAAGCATGATATGCCCTGTAAAGATAAGATGAACCATCCACAAGTATTATTGGATCTTGTTTTTCACTCATTAATTTTTATTTTCTCCGGTACAGTCTATTTCTACCTGATCCTTTATTTCTCCAGGAATCGTCCTCAGTTAGGCCAGCATTCCTTAATATATCTTCTATCGAAGTGAGATTTTCATCGAGATTATTTCCCTCAATTTCAATTAAGATACTTTCTATCTCTGATAAGGTTTTTGTTGCACCTTTAAGTATTTCTAACTCTTTCCCATCAATATCAAGTTTAATATGGTTTGGTGATGGAACACCTTCTATCTGCGATAGATCATCTAAAGTAATAGCAATAACTGATTGATATCCATTTACTTCAAATTCTCCAAATTGATTAGTATTTGAACCTATGCTGTTGTGTGAAGCTCCCGAAGCAGAGTCTTTCATAAATAGGTTGAGAAGGCTTGTCTGTGAGTTGCCTGCAAAGCAAAGAGCTTGAATATATTTGTCTAGACAGTTTAACCTGATGTTTGCATTTAACGTTGCATATGATTCAGCAGAAGGTTCAATTGCTAAAACTCTATTATCCTTTCCCATTGCAGCATATAAGCTAAACATACCTACATTTGCTCCAATGTCCCATAGAGTTTCCTCGCTTTTTAAATACTCCCTTATCCATTGGAATGTCTCTGGTTCACTCCTTTCAGAGTTAAAAGTTTGTGGTACTGACCCAGCTGAATCTATCCTAAAATTTATGATTCCTTTATCGGTCTCCATGGATAGGGTCTCTTTAAAAGAATCGGCTAAACGAGCGTAAGTTTTAGCTTTAGTCCTTTGTTTTGATCCTAATGTAATCAACTGGCTAAATTTTTGAATTATATATGATCGTGTTTTGCTAATTTTTAAATCCTCGTGTCAATTTTACATTACGAAAAAATTAAAAAATGAACTTTTTCTTATTTTTGTAGTCTCAAATATTGAAAGCAATTAACTCCAACTTTCAGTAAAGCTTCGAGCAACCCCAAATGCTCGGAGCTTTTTTACTTTAGACTTTTTATCCTCTCAGTTAAATTACTAATTCCGCTTTTATCGATTGCTGAAGTTGTTATTACGTAATGCTCTGTAGAGAGGCTCGAGAGGCTATTAACTGCTTCAGTTAACGCCCTAGAGACTTTATTTCTTGATAACTTATCTGATTTATTAAGGACGAGTATCATTGGAAGATCTTTACTTTCACACCAATCAATCAACTTTGAATCATCTTCTTTGAACGGATGTCTTATGTCCATTATTATGCAAATTGCTATAAGGCTTTTTCTAGTCATCAGATAGTCTTCTATTTCTTGACCCCAAGTCGCCCTCATTTTTTTTGATACTTTTGCGTATCCGTAGCCAGGCAAATCTATAATTTTTAATTGATTTGCCAAATCTATATCAAACACATTAATTGCCTGTGTTCTTCCAGGTGTTTTGCTTGTCTTGGCAAGTTTTCTATTATTCGTAAGGGCATTTAACACACTAGATTTTCCGCAGTTCGATCTNCCGCAAAAGGCTATCTCTANGCCTTTATCTTCTGGCAGATCTTTATTNGAAGGAAAGCTACCCACGAATTTAGCGTTAAGAAAATAGGTATTCATGATTACAGTTATAAATTTAGAATCGCCAGAAAGGTTAGTATATAATGTCGTCGCGTCACATCATATTTAAAGATAAATTCTCTAATGAAACTAACAAAGATATCCTTGGTAATATTTTCAGCGCTTTTTTTATTGGGCGCAGGAGACCCTAAATCAGGAGAGTCAAAAGTTGCTGTTTGCTCAGCATGTCATGGAGCTGATGGAAACAGTGTAGTTGGCCTTTGGCCATCACTTGCAGGGCAAAATGAGAANTATCTTTTGAAACAGTTAAAGCTGGTCAAATCAGGTGATCGAGTAATTGATTCAATGATAGGATTGCTTGATAACTTAGATGATTCTGATTTAGAAGATATTTCTGCTTTTTATGCTTCTCAGAAGAATAAAGTTGGTCAAGTAGAAGAGTCAAAATTAGAACTTGGGAGAAAGTTATATTACGCTGGTAATTTGGAGAAGGGAGTGCCCTCCTGTTCAGCTTGTCATTCTCCAAGAGGCTTAGGTAATGGTCCCGCTGCTTATCCATTACTAAGTGGTCAACAACCAGAATATATTGCAAAAGCCCTCAAAGATTACAGATCTGGAGCAAGAATTAATGAAGATCCTTCAAAAATTATGGCTGCTATAGCCTACAAGCTTGATGATGTTGAAATAGAAGCTCTTGCTAGCTTTGTTCATGGACTATACTAGGTTGATGTCACGTTCATATTTTCTCACTTTTTTATTTGTAATATTTCTAGGTTGCTCCTCGGAGGAGCCAACATCTTTAGAGTTTGATTCGGGTGATCAATATCGGGAAGGTGTTCACTATGAGCTACTTGATAATCCAACTAGTGTGCGTAACCCTTCCAAAATTGAAGTAACCGAAGTCTTTTGGTTTGGATGTAATCACTGTTATGCGCTAGAGCCTTATATAGCTCGATGGAAAAGAGACATACCTTCAGATGTTACATTTATAAAGTCTCCTGCAACTTGGAATGAGATGCTTAAAACTCATGCCAATATTTACTTCACCGCTAAGGCGTTAGGGATTGAACAGCAATTTGTACCCGCAGCATTTAACACGATCCAGAATGAGGGGAGGATGTTGACCGGAAACACAGAATTAGAGTACTACTTCAGGGGATTTGATATTGATAGAGATAAATATAAAGCTGTTTCTACTTCGTTTGGGGTGAGAAATGCAGTTGATCAAGCCGATAAAAGAATGAAGCAATGGAAGGTTACCGGAGTACCAACGCTCATTGTGAATGGAAAATATAAAGTTTCTGCTTCTAGGGCAGTTCGAACTGATCAATTGTTTGATGTAGTTGACTTTCTTGTCGAGAAGGAAAGAAACTAGTATTTAAAGAATTTGAATAAGTTTCCCCTTTCACCACTTTTTATTCCTGGAAATAAACTCGAATGGATATCCAAAACTTTTGACAAAGGAGCTGATAGTGTCATCTTAGATTTAGAAGACTCCGTTCCATTTGGTGAAAAAGAAGAGTCCAGAGAATCTATATATGCACACCTCAGTGAAACCTCTTATGATGGAACTTTGATTGTAAGAACTAATCCTATTTCAGAAGAGCTTGGCCAATTAGACATAAGTCTTCTAACGCAGTCAGAACTATCAATTGATGCATTTATGCTTCCTAAGCTAGAAGAGGTCTCTTTAGTCAATGAGCTTCCAGATATTAATGTTATTGCCTTATTGGAAACACCTAAATCAATAAGAAATCTAGAAGAAATAGCCGCTTGCAGCAAAGTTAAAGGTCTTGCCTTAGGTGGTGCCGATCTAAGTGCTAGTTTGGGATCGACGATGGGCTGGGACTCCCTCTTGTTTGCTAGATCAAAAATAGTACTCGAAGCCTCTATTCATAACTTATTTACTATAGATGGCCCTTACATGGATATTGCAAATTTAGAATCTTTAGAGGAAGAGAGCCGAAAGTCAAAAGCACTTGGATTTAATGGAAAGGCAGCTATTCATCCTTCACAACTGCAAGTAATAACAAAATCTTTTCTGCCTTCAGATCAGGAGATCGAAGAGGCACAAGAAATTATTAGAGCTTTCAATAGATCAGATGCTGCGGTTATATCTTTCAATGGCAAGATGATAGATAATCCAATCATAGTGTCTCTAGAGAAAAGATTAAGACTTGTCGGCATTGATCCTAAGACTATAGACTAAGCGTTATGGTAAAAAAAATGAAAGAAATATCNCCTGGTAGGTATAGAGAATCCTTCGGGAGATATTATGAGGAATTTGTCATAGGTGATGTTTATGAACATAGGCCGGGCAGAACAATTACACAGTCAGATAATATTTGGTTTACTTTACTAACCATGAATCAGCATCCTTTGCATATAGATGATGAATATGGAAAAGGGACAGAATTTGGTAAAACCTTAGTAGTCAGCCCTTTTACAGTGGCCTTAATGGTAGGAATGAGTGTCAGTGATGTCAGTCAAAAAACAGTCGCAAACCTTGGCTGGACTGATATAAAAATGACCCACCCACTTTATGTTGGAGATACCTTATATGCAGAATCTGAGGTCATCGAGAAAAGAGAGTCAAAATCTAGACCCGATGAAGGTATTGTCACTGTTAGAACAATTGGTAAGAATCAAGATGGGGTTCAGGTAGCTTCTTTTATTAGGTCAGCCCTTATACCAAAAGAAGGAAAAGCAGTAGAAGATAAAATAGATTACTAATTTTTCCTTTTTTTCTATAACAATTAGATTTTTTTTGCTATAACTTATTCACGAATATGAGGGAGACAGTTATGGGGAGCATCTCAAGCACTGAAAAGAAAATTCATTGGCATTTAAAAGGTAATTGGGCTCCAGTTGAAGAGGAGTTAAACGTTGATGACCTTGAAGTAAAAGGTGAGATTCCGAAGGATCTCTCAGGCTTGTATGTTAGGAATGGCTTTAATCCAGTATCAGGTTATAGCGATCACTGGTTCTTTGGAAATGGAATGCTTCACGGAGTTTATCTCGAGAATGGAAAAGCATCTTATAAAAACAAATATGTTAGAACACCTTATTATGAAAATGATTTAAACGTAATGTCTTCATTTGGAGATTTAGCTGCTTCTCCCGCAAATACTCATATTGTTAATCATGCCGGAAAACTTCTGGCCTTAGAAGAGACCTCATTACCTTGGTGTGTGGATAAAAAACTTGAGACAGTTGGCTTAGAAGACTTTCAAGGTAAATTAAATACAGCTATGACAGCACACCCCAGGGTTTGCCCTGAAACTGGTGAAATGCTTTTCTTTGGCTATTCCATGTTCAGCGAGCCCTACTTAAATTATTACAGGGTGAGCAGTCAAGGTGCTTTAGTCCAGTCAGAAGCTATAGAACTTCCTAGGCCGGTAATGATGCATGATTGGAATATAACTCGTAACTATGTCATTTTTATGGATCTTCCAATTGTTGCAGATATGAATTTAGCTGCTTCAACTGGTTCTCCATTTGGTTTCAAGCCCGAATGCGGAGCGAGATTGGGAGTCATGCCAAGGAATGGAAACAATTCAGATGTAAGATGGTTCGATATAGAGCCATGTTTTGTTTTNCATAGTTTTAATTCTTATGAGGAAGACGATAAGATAATTTTATATGTATCTAGACAGCAAGAGGCAATGGTTGGCGGCTTTAAGGATATTTACGGAGGTGAGACAACCGTAGCAAGACTTTGGCGCTGGGTCATTGATCTTGAGAAAGGAACTGTATCTGAAGAGCAGTTAGATGATGGTGCTTGTGATTTTCCAAGGATAAACGATCAGTTAATAGGCCTTAAAGCTGAATATGGTTATTGTATGCAATTAAAGACAGACGTTGAGGATCTAACTTTCGGAGAGCACTTATTTAAGTACCATCTAGAGTCCGGAAAAAGAACCGATCATCATTTAGGAACTAATGTTGCGGGAGGAGAACCCGTTTTTGCTTCTAAACCAGAGCCTTCATGTGAAGACGAGGGATGGATCTTGTCCCTAGTTCATGAGAGAGAAACAAGACAATCTAAGTTGGTTATCATTGATGCACAGGCTTTCGATCAAGAGCCTGTAGCTGAGATTTTAATTCCTCAAAGAGTTCCTTATGGAGCTCATGGAAGTTGGATACAAGATTAAATNAGGAGGTTATTTTGGAAGCACAATATGCAACAGTTTGGGAAAGAAATTCAGATGTAATTCCCGATAAGATAGCTCTCATTTGTGGAGANAAGGAAGTTACTTGGAGAGAGTACGATAATAGGGCGGCTCGACTAGCCACAATCCTCTCCGAAGCGGGACTCGGAGATGATTCTAAGGTAGGACTATATCTTCATAATTCAAATGAGTATTTAGAGGCACAATACAGCGTGTTTAAAATCAGGGGAGTACCGATAAATGTTAACTATAGATANAAGGAAGAGGAATTAATTTATCTATTAGATAATTCAGATTCTGAAGCAGTCTTTTATCAAGGCTGTTACACCCAGCAAATAGAGGCAATTAAAGATAAATTGCCAAAAGTAAAATTATTTATTCAAGTTGATGATGGCACAAATCAGCTTTTAAGCTTTGCAAAAGATTATGAATCAGAAATATCTGCCTCTGAACCAATGGAGAGAATAGAAAGGTCAGGAGAAAATATGTATATGCTTTATACCGGAGGGACTACCGGGATGCCCAAAGGTGTTATGTACCAGCATGAAGGACATTTAATGGGTATGTTAAATACAGCTGGAGCTTGGGGGCTGATTCCTGTTCAGGAGCGTTTGGAAAAAGAAGATTTAGAGGCTATAGGCAATGAAGTCAAAAGGTTAGCTGAAGAGGACAATCTACCAGTTAGTATACCTGCTTGCCCATTGATGCATGGAACAGGTATGTGGCTTGGAGCAATAATTCCTCACTTAGTTGGTGGAACTGTAGTCACCCTGCCAGAACTTGGCTTTGATCCAGATAATCTTTTAAGAGAGGTAGAAAGGACTAAGGCAAATAATGTTGTGATTGTTGGTGATGCTTTTGCCAAACCCATTATGGATGCTTTGGATAAAGCTGAATCCGATGGACATCCTTATGATTTGAGCTCTATTAACACAGTCATTTCAAGTGGAGTTATGTGGAGTTCCGAAGTTAAACAAGGTTTGCTGAAACATCATGATATGGTCTTGGTTGATGCTATGGGTTCTACTGAAGGAGGTATGGGATCTTCAAGAGCTTCCAGAGACAATCCTGCTGAAACTGCTAAATTTGTTTTAAATCCTGGAGTGATTGTCATAACTGATGATGGAGAAATAGTTGAGCCTGGATCGGATAAGATGGGAAAAATAGGAACAAGCGGATTAGTGCCCCTGGGATACTTCAAAGATGAAAAGAAATCTGCAGAAACCTTTAAAGAATTTCAAGGGGTAAGGTATAGCTTTCCTGGAGATTATGCAAAAGTTGAGTCAGACGGAACGATTACTCTCCTTGGCAGGGGAAGTAATTGTATTAATACTGCTGGAGAAAAGGTTTATCCCGAAGAAGTAGAAGAAGCTATCAAAAGACATAATGACATTTATGATTGCTTAGTTGTAGGACTCAAAGACGATAGGTTCGGTCAAAGAGTCGTAGCTCTAGCATCTTTCCAAGAGGGAAAAGAGATTGCTGAGCAAGATTTGATATCATTTACTAGAGAACACTTAGCTGGATATAAATTACCTAAGCAAGTTCTTTTTGTCGAAGAGGTAATGAGGGCACCAAATGGCAAAGCAAACTACAAATGGGCAAAGGAAACAGCTGAAAAAGAGTTAACCTAGGAGATAACATGGATGTAAGCGAAGCAGTCGATTCAAGGCTTTCTGTTAGAGAATTTCTCAAAGATCCTGTAGACGATCAACTAATTAAAGAACTCCTTGAAAAATCAGCAAGAAGTGCATCAGGTGGGAACCTTCAGCCGTGGAAGATTTATGTCATNAACAATGAAACTATGGANTCATTTTTAAAACATCAAGAANAATGGTCAGAGCCTGAGACACCTGCCTATGCTATTTACCCTGAGAACCTTAAAGAGCCATATAAAACCTCAAGGTTCGAAGTAGGTGTGCAAATGTATTCGATTTTAGATATAGGTCGTGAAGATAAAGAAGGTCGCTTCAAACAAATGCTTAGAAATTACGAATTCTTTGGTGCTCCTGCTGCGTTCTTCTGTTTTGTTGACAGACAAATGGGAACTCCTCAATGGTCAGATCTAGGTATGTTTCTTCAAACATTCATGCTTTTAGCAAGAGAAGAGGGATTAGATACTTGCCCCCAAGAGGCATGGGCCATGAAACAGGAAAGTGTAACGGCATTCGTTGAGGCGCCTGATGAAGAGATGTTATTTTGCGGCATGGCTATAGGTTACAGAGACCCTGAAGCACCGATTAATTCTTTAAGAACTGAAAGAAGGCCCATCGATACATGGACAAAATTCATTAAGAAGTAGTATTAGATCAATACTTCTATAAGACTTGGACCATCTGAAGACAAACTATCTGAAAGTGCTTTTTTAAATTCTTTAACAGTTGTTGTAGTCCGGCCAGCCACACCAAGTGACTTAGCTAGTGAGGACCAATTGATTGGTGGGTTATCTAATGAGAACATTGATGCAGCTCTTTCTCCTGTCCCAAGAGCACCAACCCTATCTAATTCAACTTTTAAGATTGCATAAGACCTGTTTGAGAATATTATATTCGTTACATTTAAAGATTCTCTAGCCTGAGTCCAAAGCGATTGGACTGTATACATTGCTCCTCCATCTCCATGTAAACAAACAACCGGTCTATCTGGAGCACCAATAGCTGCACCTGTAGCCAAAGGCAATCCTTGTCCTATTGAGCCGCCAGTTAAAGCAAGCCAATCGAGAGGTTTTGCATTCCATGCATGTGGCGTAACGAAGAATCCAGAAGTTGCAGCTTCATCGCAAACTATTGTTCCTTCGGGAAGTAAGTTAGCAAAAATAGGACCTATATTTTCAGGACCTANATCTCCAGAATCTGGCATATTTAAATCTTCGAGAGGAAAAAATTTGTCATCAATCTTTGATCCCTTGAATAGATCATTGAGCGCATTTAATGCATATTTTCCATCTTGAAATGGTGAGCATAATTCAATAATTTTTGCTTCTTCAGGAGATAGATAACTTTTTTTTCCAGGATAAGCAAANAAAGAAACGGGTGGCTTAGTNCCTATGAAGACNATCGTATCTATGCCTTTTAGATATTCTTCAGCCATTTCTGCGAAGTATGGGATAGGCTCCACCTTAGTTATGCCTCTACCTCTTCTGTGTTTCTTTACAAAAGTATCTGTGGCAAGTCTACAGTTTGCAACAGTAGCAATTTTACCAGCTAGAGTTACACACTCTTCATCAAGGAAGTTTCCACCAAGAAATAACATTGCATTGTCACTTTTAGAAAGCGCATTAAATGCATTATCTATATCACTATCATCAATTTTTTGGGGCTCTGAAGGCTTAATAATTGGGCCGAGATTATCTGTTTCACCCCAAGCACAATCTGCAGGCACTAGCATTGTCGCAATCTGACCAGGAAATTTATGTGCTTCATGCCAAGCCTTACTACCTAGAGATGAAAGATCATCGGGCGAAGAACTTCTTCCAACCCAATTCGATGATGCTTCTGCTAAGCCATCTAGATCTGAAGTTAGCGGAGCATCATATTTAAGATGGTAAGTTGCGTGATCTCCAANAATATTCAGCATTGGTGTCCTAGCTTTTCTCGCATTATGAATATTAGCAAAACCATTACCTAGACCAGGACCTAAATGCAGTAAGTTCGCTGCCGCTTTTCCAGAGATTCTTGCATAACCATCGGCTGCTCCCGTAACAACCCCTTCGAATAAACCAAGTACCGGTCTTATTTCAGGATGGTGATCAATTGCTGCAACCAAGTGCATTTCCGAAGTTCCTGGATTGGCAAAAACAACTTCAAGGCCATTTGCAATCAAAGTTTTTAAAAGAGCATCAGCAGAATTCATAGGTTCATTATAAACCTATGAATTTTATTGATATGAAATTATTGTCTAGTGTCTTAGAACTTGACCTGCACGCGCACCTGTTGGTTCTCCGTCAAGAACATTGACATGTCCGTTGACTATTGTCGCCTTAAAGCCACGCGATTTTTGGATATAGCGAGGAGCTTCATCAGGAAAGTCGTTAACAAGTATAGGTTGCAGTTCAGTCACATCTTCAGGACTAAATACATTTATATCTGCTTTCATTCCAGTTTTTAAAATACCTCTATCTTTTAGACCTATCACTGCAGCTGGATCTGCAGTCATTTTCTTAATAGCTTGTGGAAGTGTGAATACGCCTGCCTCTCGAACATAATGAGAAAGCATAAAACTCGCCCAACCTCCGTCCATGATTTGAGAGACATGAGCACCAACATCTCCTAGACCAGGAATAAGATTTTCACTTGCAAATAGATCTGCTTGCTCTTTAAGGTTTGTACCAAACATGCGCCAATTAAATAGACCACGACCCTTACTTTCCCTTGAAAGACGTAAGAAGGTCTCGGCCCAGTGTTCCGATGCTGATTTAGATAACTCAATAAGATTNTCTGCAAAGTTATGATCAGGGGATTCATCGAAGCCCATAAAAAATACCTTTTGGAGAGGAATGGGACAAGATTTTGGCTCGCGCGCTTCAGAGACAAGAGCTTTACAGAAAGTCTCATCATTGATGGCATCTAATCTACCTTCAAAATCTTTTTCTCTAAGTTCGTCCCATTTCGCACCNTGGACAGGTAAACCAGATTGAAGNCCAAACATGTAGCCAGATCCTCGAGTATGACTGGTNCCCGTAATATTCCGTCCTTCCAAGTTCATCTCATCGAGATGAGCTGCAGCTCTGGCTCCTGATCCTTCTTCACCTGAACAACCATAGCTAAATAAGACTCTGCTTCCCTCTGTTTCAGCGACCGATCTCATAACTTCCGCATCTGCTCCGACGAGTTGCATTAATCCATCTTTAGGTCCAACTACCTTAGCAATCTCTACAAGTTCTGAGCATTCTGCAAAGGTTCCTGGGATGGAACGTCCATCAGGTGCTTTATGAGGTTCGTAACGATTAGTCGAGAACCCGACTGCTCCATCTTCCATAGCTTTTTGAACAATCTCAGCCATTTGTTTTTTCTCACCATCAGTAGCTTGTTCATCAAAAGACCTATCACCCATAACGTAATATCGAATAGCAGAATGGCCAACTAGACCGGCAACATTTAGTGACGGTTTGAGCTCTTCCAACATATCTAGATATTCACCATAGTGTTCCCAATTCCAAGGAAGACCTGAAAGAATAGCTTGCTTAGGAATATCTTCAACGGTCTCCATCATTCCTGCCAGAATCTCAACATCATCAGGCTTGCACGGAGCAAATGTTAGTCCACAGTTTCCAATTAATGCTGTAGTNACGCCATGCCAACATATGGGTGTCATTTCAGGATCCCATCCTATCTGAGCATCTAGATGTGTGTGTATATCTACAAAGCCAGGAGTTACGGTCTTGCCTGATGCATCAATAATCTCAGTCGCTTCTCCATTAACCTCCCCAATTTCAGTTATAACTCCATCTTTGATGGCAATGTCACCTGAATAAGCCTCAGAGCCAGTTCCATCAATGATATTTCCATTTTTAATAATTAAATCAAATTCCATAATTACCCCAAAAAGGTTAAGTATATATTCAGAAACATAATATAAACTACAAAAAATACATGTAAAAAAATAGCTTATTTCATGCATCACTAAGAGTGGGCTAGACAGGATTTGAACCTGTGACCTTCTGCTCCGGAGGCAGACGCTCTATCCTAGCTGAGCTACTAGCCCCCTTAGATTATATATCCATATCAATAGCTATTTTATTAATACCAAAGGCTTGATATCATCCGCACTCACAAAATATGGAGAAAATATGGCAAGTACTTCTTGGCAGTCAATAAATTGGAAAGATCCATTTCTGCTGGAGCAACAGCTCTCAGATGATCAAAGAATGGTCAGAGATACCGCAAGCCAATTTGCTCAGGAAAAGCTTTTACCAAGAGTAAAAGAAGCTTTTAGAAAAGAAGAAACAGACCCATCAATCTTTCAAGAAATGGGNTCTGTTGGATTATTAGGGGCAACCATTAGTGGTTACGATTGTCCAGGTGTTGACTATATAAGCTACGGCCTCATCGCTAGAGAAGTTGAAAGAATAGATTCAGGTTACAGATCAATGATGAGTGTTCAATCCTCCTTGGTGATGTATCCGATATATGCTTTTGGCTCTGAAGAGCAGAGAGAAAAATATCTTCCAGGGCTTGCTAAAGGCGAAAAAATTGGATGTTTTGGATTGACTGAACCTGATTACGGCTCAGATGCAGGAGGTTTGATTACTAGAGCAAAAAGCGTTGAAGGAGGCTATTCACTCTCAGGCGCAAAAATGTGGATATCTAATAGTCCCATTGCAGATGTTTTTGTTGTATGGGCTAAAAATGATGAAGGAAAAATTAAAGGTTTTATCTTGGAAAAAGGAATGGAGGGACTAAGTGCACCAAAGATAGAGGGTAAACTTGCTTTAAGGGCATCAGTGACAGGGCAGATTGTAATGGAAGACGTCTATGTTGATGAAAGCCAAATGTTACCAAATATAGAAGGACTCAAGGGCCCTTTCAGTTGTCTCAATAATGCCAGGTATGGCATAGCTTGGGGTGCGTTGGGAGCCGCTGAAACATGCTGGCACACTGCTAGAGATTACGTTATGGATAGAAAACAATTCGATAAACCCTTGGGTTCAAACCAATTAATACAATTAAAACTAGCTGATATGCAAACTGATATAAGTATTGGTTTGCAAGGTTGTTATAGAGCAGGCCAGTTGATGGATGATCATAATATCTCACCCGAACTTATCTCTCTCATAAAAAGAAATTCAACAGGTAAGGCACTTGAAATTGCAAGAAAATCAAGGGATATGCTTGGTGGAAATGGTATTTCCGATGAATATCCAATAATGCGTCATATGGTTAATCTTGAAGTTGTGAATACATATGAAGGAACGCATGATATTCATGCTCTTATTCTGGGGCGGACACAGACTGATATCCCTGCATTTTAATAATAAATACGAGAAGACTCCCCACAGTTATTGTTTTATAATGTCGGCGCCCTTCCTTGATTAATTAACATATGAAGTATTCAAAGTTTATATTATTAATATTCGTTGGAGCTGTGCTAAGCATAGGCGCCTCTGAGGCAAAGAAAGCCATTGAAAAGAGAATTGCGCCAGTAGGCTCCGTATGTGTTCAAGGACAAGACTGTGGCACTGCCACTGCAGAAGTTGTAGCTGTCTCCTCAGGCGGTAGAAATGGGGAAGATGTTTATACCAACGCATGTGCCACTTGCCATAATATTGGTTTAGCCGGCGCTCCTAAGTTTGCCGATGCTTCATCATGGGGTGTTAGACCAGATAAAGGCATAGAGGCACTGACCGCATCAGTAAAAAATGGACTAAATGGTATGCCNGCGATGGGTATGTGCATGGACTGCTCTGATGATGAGCTTACTCAAGCTGTGCAACACATGCTAGACAGCATCTAATAGGATTGCTCTAGAACCGATTCAAAATCTTGCCATTTTTCGAAAGATGGAACATCTATATCGTCATATGGCCATTCAGCGCCATCATTTTTGTACCAAATAGGCTTCATTCCACACTCTAAACTACCTTTNACATCGTTNAGAGGGTGATCGCCAACATGACAGATTTCGTTAGCTTGAAGGTTTGAAGCATTAATTAAGGCCTCAAATGCTCTAGGATCTGGCTTATGAGCTCCTGAATTAGCTGATGAAAATATATGTTTAAAAAAATGATCAATACCAATCTTTTTTAAGTCTGCATTTCCATTTGTTATGACACCAAGCGAATATTTATTNCTTAGAGATTCAAGAGTTTCTCTAACGCCATCAAATAATTTCACATCATTTCTAGCATTGATAAAGATTTGAAATGCTTTCTGCGACATTTCATGAGATTCCATTTCTGAGTAACCTGCCATGACAGCTGTCTCATAAAATATTCTTGTTCTTAGTTCAGAAATCTTGACCAGCAGAGAAGGATCTTCCTTAAGAATTTTATTTCTTAAATCAACTACAGTATCTGTGTCCATTACTTTAGTTACTCCAGGGAAATTATCTTTGATCCACTCTTTGGTTTTATCTTCAGCTCTGTAAATTGTTGGCATTACATCCCAAAAAGTGTCATCCAGATCAAATGAAATATATTTAATCGACATTTTTAGATCCTTTTTTAGCTCTCGGATGAGCTTTATCATAAACCTTAGANAGATGCTGAAAATCTAATTTNGTATATATTTGCGTTGTCNCAATATCTGNGTGACCTAGCATTTCTTGTACNGCTCTNAGATCTCCACTTGATTCAAGAACATGACTAGCAAAAGAGTGTCTTAGCATATGAGGATTAATTGCTGGAACACCTCTTTTAATACACAATCTTTCAAGTCTAAGCTGAACAGACCGAGGTGATATACGGTTACCTTTATTGTTTAAAAAAATTGCATTTGAGGTTGTTTCTTTAACAATTTTTAGCTCTTTTCTAAATAAGAGCCAATCGCGAATTGCCTGAATAGCTTTCTTTCCTACCGGAACTATCCTTGTTTTATTCCCTTTTCCAGTTACTACACATGTTCTATCTTTAAGGTCTAAATCTTCAATATTTAAAGCACAAATTTCAGATAATCTTAGTCCTGATGAGTATAAGAGCTCAGCCAGAGCTTTATCTCTAACCTCTAATGAACCTTCAGGTTTAAAATCAAGAAGTCTTTGAACCAAGTCCGTATCCATTGCTTTTGGCAATAATTGAGACAATTTTGGTGAGCTAATATTTTGAGCAGGACTAAGCTTGATTAAACCTTCCGATAATAAGAATTCGAAATATGTTCTGCAAGAGGATAGAAGTCTTTGAATACTTCTTGGACTTAAGCCCCTTCTTCTTTCTGCATTAATAAAAGTCCTGACATCATGCTCTTTTACTTCCTTCCAGGAAGTTTTATGTTGTTCAGAGAGATATTCAACAAGTTTTGCTAAATCTCGATCGTATCCTTTAAGCGTATGTGCGGAATATTGTTTTATATTTTTTAGATAGGAAAGAAAATTGTCTTTTTCAAGAGTCAGCATCTAATAATTATTTCTTTCAATAAGGCTTGAAAGCGCTTCNGCAATAAATTCTAAAAACAATGTATCTTTTTTATCAGAATAGGTTTCTGCAGCTTTAGAGCCTAGGGCTAATACACCTGGACAATCAATATTTTTTATAGGAACTAGGACACAGTCCAGAATCTTAGTTTTTTTATCAAATATATAAGATGACTCTCGGTCATCTAATGACCCGCAATAAACATTAGTGGCATCATATTTTTTTCCAATAAATTTATGAGCTTCTTTTGGATTAAGAATTCTTCCTTTTGGTAAATTTGCATTTTCTTTGAAGAAAAGTAGCTTACATGAGTCTGCTCCNAATTCCTTTACAAAGCTGGATTCGGTTGTTGAGATGATATCTGAAAGATTTCTGCAAATGATTAAGCTCAACAAAAGTTGTTTTGTTTTATCAAATATTTCTTCGTTGGCTTTTGCTATATCTATAAGCTGGAGTAAATTTCCGGAAGTAGATTCATAATTTTTTCTTAATAATTCAACTTGCTTTTGGATAAGAGAAACCGCTCCACCTGTTTCATGAACTATTTCAATTGAATTAAGTATTTTTGAGTTTTGTGATAGAAAATCTGGGTTTAGAATGAGAAACTCCTCAACTGCTTTTGGATCTAGTTTTTTCTTAGACATCAATTTTTATAATTTTTGTTTCGATAAACTCAGTTAGGCCTTGAGCTGAAATAATCTCTGTTTCTCTATCATAGTCTATCAAAAGACTTCCACTCTGGAAGTTGACCTTAACAGGAGTTACAAGTTTCTCTTGTAATATGCCTACCATAGCTACTGCACATGCACCACTTCCGCAAGCTAATGTCTCTCCTGCTCCTCTTTCATAGACTTTAAGATTAACTTCATTTTTATTAATTTTTTCGGCAACTCCAAAGTTTATTCCATCTGGAAAGGATATATTCCTCTGAAGGCTTTCACCTATATCCAAGAATCTCATATCNATTTGCTTATTCTCGAAAGTTACACCATGCAAATTACCTAGGTTTATACAATCTAAAGATAATTCTATTCCTTNAGCCTCTACTTTTTTTGTGATTATTTCTGCTTTTACTTCGAAAGCTGCTGAAAATATATTGTTTTCTATGTTATCTAATTCCCACAAACCTCCATCAGTCTTAACCTTAAATTTATTTGAAGCTAGAAGGGAATTATCTTTTATAAATCTACCAACACATCTTGCTCCATTAATGCAATTTGATGCGATACTTCCATCATTATTGAAAATTTTCACATCGAGATCATTCTGAGGATCGCTAGGTGGCAGCAAAATTATTAGCTGATCAAAATTTACACCATGGAAATTATAAACATGATCAACCTCTTTCGAGCTAATATGCAAGTCATTTCGAATTCCATCTACAATAGCAATAAGATTTCCAATTCCCGAGTAAATGTGAAGGTTTACTTCCATAGCGCTATGTTTCCAGAGCTATCAAATCTTCAAAACTTTCTCTTCTTCTTATTACTTCTGCTTTGTCGCCCGTTACTAATATTTCAACAGGCTTCAAGCGTGAGTTATAGTTTGAAGACATAACAGAGCCATAAGCGCCAACATCCATTAGGGCAATAATATCATTAGGAAGAATCCTTAGTTCCCTGTCAGTAGCTAAGACATCTCCCGTTTCGCATACTGGGCCTGCAATATCATATTTTTCACTTTTAACTTTTCGATTTTCTAATTCCATTACTCCATGCCATGCCTCGTACAATGAAGGTCTAATAAGATCATTCATTCCTGTATCGACAATCGCAAACTTCTTATCACCTGCCTCTTTAATATATTCAACTTTGGAGATCAAAATACCCGCATTACCAATAATTGACCTGCCAGGTTCAAGTATAAATTTATAGTTAGTACCATTAAGACGACGTTTTATCTCTTTTATCAGTAAGGCTGGATCGCCTTTTTTTTCATTGTGATACTTTATTCCTAAGCCACCGCCTATATCGAGGCAAGAAATTTCATGTCCTTGCTTTTTTAGTTCTTCAGCTATGACAAAAATATAGTCTAAGCTTTGAAGAATCAGATTTTCATCTGAAATTTGGGATCCTATATGGCAAGCAATTGTTGTTAATTCTACATTCTCACTTTTCAAGGCAAGCTCGGAAACCTCATTTACATCTTTCTTCCCTAATCCAAACTTTGATGACTTAGCACCAGTTTCAATATATTTATGAGAACCAATAGTAATATCAGGATTAACTCTTAAAGCACATTTAACCCTTTTGTTTAATGAGGAAGATATCTTTTCTATTCTCTTATACTCATTTATTGATTCTATATTTATAGATAATATTTCATTTTCAATAGCATGAGTTATCTCTTCTTCCGACTTTGCTACTCCAGAGAAAACTATTTTATTTTTATCAGCTCCGGCTAGGAGGCATTTTTTGAGCTCATTACCTGATACGACATCAAACCCAGACCCAATATCCACTAACATTTTAAGAATATTTAAGTTCGAATTTGCTTTTACAGCATAACAAATAAGATCATCCTCTCTCTTTTGATTTGAATAAAGTGCGTAATTATTCCTAATGACCTCAGAAGAGTATATGAATGCAGGAGTACCATACTTTTTGGCAAGTTCTGCCCCAAGTATGTTTTCTACGAAAAGATTTCCTTCTTTAACGTGAATACCAGTCATTACTTTCAATGATGTTATGTGTTGATTCTGGAAGTCTTAATGGCATTTTATTACCACACGAGGTAAGTATAACTATTGAAGCTAATATGAAGATTTGAATATAACCTTTATTCATTTTCTATTTTCTAGTTGCTTCCTTGCTTTCTTGATAGCTCTTTTAACTTGTTTTGGTGAAGTTCCACCAGTTTGATTTCTTGCAAAAACAGATTTTTCAGGATCGAGGTAATTTTCAATTTCTTCACTAATGAGCTTCGAGAACCCTTTTAATTCAGTTAGCTCTAATTCATGTATTTGAAGTCCTTTCATCTCAGCAGTACTAACAATTTTTCCGACAGTCTCATGAGCCTCCCTAAAAGGCATTCCTCTTTCTACAAGATAATCAGCAAGATCTGTTGCAGTTATTTGCCCTATATAACAGTCCGCCTTCATTTGTTGAATATTTGGTTGCATTCCCTCAATAATCAAGCCCAGCAAGGCGAGGCTATGCTCTGAATAATCAATACTGTCAAAAATATATTCTTTATCTTCTTGCATATCCCGATTATATGTAAGTGGTAAATTTTTCATCAGTGATAACAGACCTAGAAGATTTGCAACGGTCTTTGATGACCCCCCTCTTATGAGTTCTGCAATATCAGGATTTTTTTTCTGAGGCATAATCGAGGACCCAGTACATACTTCGTCAGAAAGCTCTACATAATTAAACTGACTAGAGGACCATAGAATAATTTCTTCGCACATTCTGGAAAGATGAATGCCCATAATTGCAAGAGTAGAGGCAAGTTCAAGAACAAAATCTCTATCGCTCACTGCATCCATTGAATTGTTACTTAAGTTTTTGAAACCAAGCTTTTTTGCAAGTAATTTTCTATCTATTTTAAATCTCGTTCCTGATAGTGCTGCAGAGCCAAGAGGCATATAGTCCATTCTTTTCTTAACATCAATTAATCTTGAGTAGTCTCTTTGAAGCATTTCATGCCAAGCCATCAAGTGATGACCAAAAGTTACAGGTTGTGCAATTTGTAAGTGAGTGAATCCTGGCATAATCGCATCAAAATATTTATCAGCTTTATTGATTATCGTTTCCTGTAGAAATGTAATCTGACTGAATAAATTACTAATTTTTAATTCGAGATACATCCTTAAATCAGTAGCAATCTGNTCATTTCTGGATCTTCCAGTATGTATTTTTTTGGCTGCTGACCCTGCAATTTCAACAAGTCTAGACTCAATATTCATATGCACATCCTCTAGAGTTGATTNCCACGTAAACTTTTCTTCTTTTATTTCNTCCAAAATTTTCTTAAGACCTGCCTTAATTTCACTTAGCTCTTTGGATGAAATAAGTCCGGCTTCTTTCAAAGTTTCTGCATAGGCCACGGAACCTTTTATATCAACTTCAAATAATCTCTTATCAGTATTTATCGATGAAGAGAAAGATTGGGCAAGGTCAGAGGTTCCGACAGTAAATCTTCCACCCCAAAGAGGGTTAACTTGCTGTTTCTTTTTTGTCATTATTGATTAATTTAAAAGGTTGATAATATTTTTCGTCGGTTCCAATTTATTTAGTGTATAAAAATGAATACCTGGGACACCATTATCCAATAATTCCTGAACTAGTGAAGTAATGTACATTTCTCCAAATTTTTTTACGTCTCTTTCATCTTTATATCCATTAATATCTTCAATCAGATCCTTCGGAAGTTCAACTCCGCACTTTTTAGACATTATTTCTAATTCTTTTTTACTAGAGAAAGGTAAAACTCCTGGTGTGATTGGNTTAGTACAACCTAGGTTTGCACATTTGTCGATGAAATCAAAGTAGGCTTCAGGTTTGAAGAAGAACTGAGTAATGGCACCTTTNACATCTCTAGACATCTTCTCACAAAAGTACTCGATATCTTCATTTGAATTTGCTGCTTCAGGATGCATTTCAGGATAGGCCCCAACCTCAATTTCAAAATAATTTCCAAACTTCTCAAAAATAAAGTCTAGTAAATTTACTGCATAGGTGAAGTCACCTATTTTTTGAGATCTTGGAGGCAAATCTCCTCTAAACACCAATATCTTCTTTATACCTCTTTCTTTATATTTGCTGAGTATGCTTTGAACTAGGTCACTGTCTAATCCAATCCCCGATATCGTTGGAGCAATTGGTATCTTTGTTGAATTAGAGAGGGATTCAACAGTATTGAAAGTTTCTTTTTGAGCCGATTCTCTTCCACTAAAAGTTATAGAAAAATATTTTGCTGGTATTGACTCAAATTCTTTTGCCAAATCAATTAGCGTCAACATTGTGCTATCCGTATTTGGAGGAAAAAACTCAAAACTTAATGTTTTGCAGTTTTCAGTCATTTAGTTATTCCTAATATTTATATATCTCTGATTTGAAAGGTCCTTCTTCCGGTACATTAATATAATCAGCTTGTTCTGTTGATAGTTTGGTCATTACACCTCCAAAGCCTTCAACCATATAAGACGCCACCTCTTCATCAAGTTTTTTTGGTAAAACCTCTACTTTGACTAATTCTCTTTTTTTATCTTCATCGTTGATGTGAGCAAATTTTTTATCAAAAAGATACATTTGGGCTAAAACCTGATTAGCAAAAGATCCATCCATAATTCTCGAAGGATGACCAGTAGCATTGCCAAGATTTACCAAACGACCTTCAGACAATAATATGATGTAGTCATTACTATCAAGATCTGGAGANCCATCGGGNTTCGTGTCTCTAAAAACCTTGTGTACTTGGGGCTTTACTTCTTCCCAGTACCATTCATCTCTCATGTATTGAGTGTCTATTTCAGTATCAAAGTGACCAATATTGCAAACTACAGCCCCTTTTTTTACTGCCTTAAGCATATGCTTATCACAAACTTTATAGTTACCTGTTGTCGTCACAATTAGATCCGTATCTTCAAGCAAGTCTTTATTAATTGATTCTTCAGAATCATTGTTCACACCATCTATGTAAGGTGAAACGACTTCATAACCATCCATACAAGCTTGCATCGCGCAAATGGGATCAATTTCTGTTACTCGTACAACCATTCCTTCTTGTTTTAGACTTTGAGCGGATCCTTTGCCCACATCTCCATATCCAATTACTAGAGCTTTTCGACCAGCGAGGAACATATCTGTGCCTCTTTTGATGCCATCATTTAAGCTATGTCTTGTTCCATATTTGTTGTCATTTTTTGATTTTGTGACAGAGTCATTTACATTGATGGCGGGGACCTTAAGCTCACCTCTTTCAATCATTTCATTTAGCCTTACAANTCCTGTGGTAGTTTCTTCTGTTATTCCATGAATATTTTCCAATATTTCAGGATACTTATCATGAGCCATTGCTGTAAGGTCACCTCCATCATCTAAAATCATATTTGCATCCCAAGGCTTNCCGTTAAAAAGTATTGTNTGCTCAATACACCAATTGAATTCTTCCTCTGTTTGACCTTTCCAAGCAAAAACAGGTACCCCTGATTTAGCAATAGCTGCTGCGGCATGATCTTGTGTAGAAAAAATATTGCATCCCGACCATCTAACCTCTGCGCCAAGGGCGGTTANTGTCTCAATTAGAACTGCAGTTTGAATTGTCATATGTATACAGCCTAAAATTTTTGCACCTTTTAACGGTTGTTCTTTTTGATATCTTTCCCGTAACTTCATCAGGGCTGGCATTTCTGATTGAGCAATAACAATTTCTTTTCGACCCCATTCTGCAAGATCTATATCAGCTACTTTGTAATCTTTCATACTCATTTTTTTATCCTCTCAATGCTTCAACTTTGTCTGTTCTTTCCCAGGTAAATGCGCTTTCTTCTCTTCCAAAATGACCATATGCAGCAGTTTGCTTGTAAATAGGCCTTTTNAGATCTAGCATATTNATTAATTCTCNCGGTTTTAAATCAAAATTTTCTTTAATTAAATCAGATATTTCCAATTCATCAATTTTTGCTGTACCAAAAGTATTCACACTTATTGATGTGGGATCGGCAACACCAATAGCATAGGAAATCTGTATTTCACATTTGTCTGCCAGACCTGCAGCAACAATATTTTTCGCAACATATCTTCCAGCATAAGCCGCCGATCTGTCTACTTTGGATGGATCTTTCCCAGAGAATGCTCCACCCCCATGACGAGCCATTCCACCATAAGTATCAACGATAATCTTTCGTCCTGTAAGTCCACAGTCTCCAGCGGGTCCTCCAATCTCAAATCGACCTGTTGGGTTAATGAAGAATCTTGTTTCTTCGGTCAGCCAGTTTGATGGCAAAANAGGTTTGATAATTTCTTCCATAATCCCCTCTTTTAAGTCACTTTGTGAAATATCAGGATCATGTTGTGTTGACAAAACAACTGCAGAAATTGACTGAGGTTTTCCGTCATCTCCGTAAATAAAACTTACTTGACTCTTTGCATCAGGTCTCAGCCACGATAGCTTCTTACTTTTTCTTACAAAAGCTTGTTGTTCTACAAGCCTATGAGAATATGTAATNGGCGCTGGCATAAGGACTTCAGTTTCGTTTGTTGCGTATCCAAACATTAAGCCTTGATCTCCTGCNCCTTGCTCTAAATCTTCACCTTCTCCCTCATTTACACCTTGAGCTATATCTTGAGATTGCTTTCCAATAGCATTAATTATGTTACAAGTATTGCCATCACATCCCACATCAATGTTATCGTATCCTATATCTAAAATTACATTCCTGGTTAAATCNTCTAAGTCAGGATCGGCNCTACTTGTTATTTCACCTGCTAAAACAACTAAGTTATCTTTGACTAAAGTTTCACATGCTACCCTTGATTCAGGATCTTCCTTGAGCATCGCATCAAGTACGGCATCAGATATCTGATCTGCCATCTTGTCAGGGTGTCCCTCTGAAACTGACTCAGAAGTAAACAGTTTATATTCAGACATTTTATCTCCGATTAGAAAGAGGACGTATTTTACACATAGCAGGTTGTTTTATTTAAAAATCTTTGTTTTTTTATTATTTCTATATACATGAATTTGTATTTCAGCGACAATACTATTTCTCAAAAAAATGAGTAAAAATTCAAGCTCTCAATCAATTCAAGCACTAAGAATTTTAGCCGCAGACGCCGTGCAACAGGCNAATTGTGGNCATCCTGGCATGCCTATGGGAATGGCCGAAATAGCTGAAGTATTATGGAGGCGNCATCTGATACATAANCCCTCTAATCCTGAATGGTTCAATAGAGATAGATTTGTTTTATCTAATGGCCATGGATCAATGTTGATTTACTCTTTATTACATTTGAGCGGTTATGACTTAACAATAGAAGATCTCAAAGATTTTAGGCAACTTCATTCTAAAACAGCCGGCCATCCAGAGTACGGAATAACACCTGGAGTTGAAACAACTACGGGGCCACTAGGTCAGGGACTATCAAATGCAGTTGGTATGGCGATTGCCGAGAAGATCTTGGCGAACAAGTTCAATACCGATAAACACAAACTTATAGACCATATGACATATGTATTTACTGGTGACGGATGCTTAATGGAAGGAATATCACATGAAGCATGCTCTTTAGCAGGTACACTTCGATTAGGAAAATTAGTAGTTTTATACGATGACAATAATATCTCAATTGATGGTGAAGTTGATGGTTGGTTTACAGAGGACATACCTTGCAGATTTGAATCTTATGGCTGGGAGGTTATACCTGACATAGATGGTCATGATTCTGAAGAAGTTGATAAAGCTTTAATTAAAGCCAAACTAAANACAGANAAACCAACTTTAATTTGCTGTAAGACAGTGATAGGAAAAGGTTCTCCAAACAAAGAAGGAACAGCATCGACACATGGCAGTCCTCTTGGTGATGAAGAGATAGCAGAAATGAGAAATTCCCTTAAATGGGATAATGCACCTTTTGACATACCTGATAGCGTATATGAATCATGGGATGCAAAAGAGGAAGGATTACTAAGAGAAACAGAATGGAATCAGTTATTTGATGAATATTCAAAAGAGAATGAAGAACTATCTACAGAATTACGAAGATTAATTGCTGGAAAGTTACCTGAAGGAATCGAAGAGGCTATCTACAGTTTTGTTGATAGTGCCCAACAGGAATTGCCAAACATAGCTACTAGAGTAGCTTCTCAGAAAGTACTCAATGTCCTAGGTCCTTTAATACCTGAATTGATAGGTGGTTCTGCTGATTTGACAGGTTCAAATAATACAAACTGGGATGGGACAATTGAAATAAGGTCTGAGAACTTTTCTGGAAATTACATAAATTATGGCGTGAGAGAGTTTGGAATGACAGGCATCATGAATGGCATGGTTCTTCATGGAGGTATAAGGCCATATGGCGGTACATTTTTGACTTTCTTAGACTATGCCCGAAATGCAGTTCGTATGGCCGCTTTAATGAAGATACCAACCTTGCTCGTCTATTCTCATGACTCAATTGGAGTTGGAGAAGATGGTCCAACTCATCAGCCAGTAGAACACTTAACAAGTCTGAGAACAACGCCAAATTTAGAAACTTGGAGACCTTGTGATACCTCAGAAACTGCGATTTCTTGGTTGGCCGCTTTACAGAATACTGATAAACCTACAGCTCTGATTCTGTCGAGGCAAGGATTACCAAATTTTGAGAGAGACAAAGATCAAATCAATTCAATAATCAAAGGCGGTTATATAATTCATGAGCCGAAAGAAAAGCCAAGCCTCGTTCTTATTGCTACAGGTTCTGAAGTGAAGCTTGCGATGGAAATTGCCAATGATCTCATGGATAAAAAACATATAAGAGTAGTTTCTATGCCATGTACTGAGAGATTTGATGCTCAATCAGAAAGTTATAAACAACAAATTTTGGGAACAGATATAATGAGAGTAGCCATTGAAGCATCACATTCTGATTGGTGGAGAAAGTATGTTGGTCTAGAGGGAGAGGTGATAGGAATGGACACATATGGCGAGTCTGCTCCTGGAAATATTCTTTTCGATCACTTTGGTTTTACGAAAGAAAAAATAAAATCAAAACTAAATCTCTAAAGATGGGCTATAGGAAGCTTACTGAGGTAGAGCTAAGTAATAAGAGTGTGTTGCTTAGATTAGATTTGAACGCTCCAATTGAAAATGGATTTGTAACCAACAAAGAAAGGATTTATAGGTCGATTCCTACCATTACTCATATAATCAATAAAGACTGTAGCCTAATCCTGATGAGTCATCTCGGTAGGCCTGAAGAAAACAATGAATTTCAGCCAAAGTATTCCTTAAAGCCCGTTGTTAAAGTTCTGGAAGAAATTCTAGATAGGGAAATCCCACTTTATTCTTTGGAGGAACTGGAAAAATTAAATCAGAAGCCAACTATCTCAATCCTTGAAAATTCAAGGTTTTATGTTGGCGAGAAGGACAATGATGTTGGATTGTCCAATAGATTATCTGATTTAGCAGATATATTTGTGATGGATGCGTTCGCTACTTCTCATAGGGCACATGCTTCGACTACAGGAGTTATTCGTTTTTCTAAAGAGGCTTGTGCAGGTTTACTTCTTGATGAAGAGTTAACTGCTTTAACAAAGGTCAAAAAGAATGCTGATCACTCTATTGCAATATTAGGTGGTGCAAAAATTTCTACCAAGTTGAACTTAATAAAATCTCTATCATCTTCTATGGAAAAAATTATTTTGGGCGGTGGTCTTGCGAATACATGTTTGGCAGCACAAGGGTTTAATATTGGTAAATCTCTCATTGAAGAATCTATGCTTGAAGAAGCATATGAGATATCAATGGATGAAAAGATTGTCATACCTGATTCAGTAATTGTTTCTGAAAGCCCAGATAGTAAAGGGAGGATTGTATCCCCAGACGCTATTTCAGATAACGAAGCTATTTTTGACATTTCTAGTAATTTCCTTGATAGCGTGAGAAGTTTTATTGAAGGAGCAGGAACAATTCTCTGGAATGGTCCAATAGGATTTTTTGAGAAAGAAAATTTTCACCAAGGAACGATGCAAATCGCGGACATGATTGTTTCTTCAAAGGGATTTTCAGTAGCGGGAGGAGGAGATACTATAGCTGCAGCTGAGAAGGCTGGTGTATTGAATAAAATTAATTATGTCTCTACAGCTGGAGGGGCTTTTCTTGAGTTTATGGAAGGAAGAGATTTACCTGCAATCGTGGCCTTGATTCAAAATAATAGAAATTAATATAGGGAGAAAAAAATGGAACTGAATAGTTTGAATGAGATAGCAAGTTACATTGTTTCTGATGGAAAAGGTATTCTTGCAGCAGATGAGAGTAATCCAACTTGTACCAAGCGCTTTGACTCTATTGGAGTCGAGTCCAATGAAAATAATAGACGCGATTATCGCGAGTTATTATTTAGTGCTGAAGGAATGAAAGGAAATATTGGTGGAGTAATACTTTTTGATGAAACAATTAGACAAAATTCAGCTACTGGTACTCCTCTAGTAGATCTCATTACTGCTCAAGGTGCTTTACCAGGGATTAAAGTTGATAAGGGATTAAAACCTATAGAGGGTTTAGAAGAAAACCTAACTCAAGGACTTGAAGGCTTAGATGAAAGATTGAAAGAATATTATGATTTAGGAGCAAAGTTTACTAAATGGAGAGCCGTGATAAATATTGGAAAGGATTTACCCTCCGAGGCTGCTATTTCAGCAAACATGGAGGCTTTAGCCAGTTACGCTAAGATAGTTCAAGATAACAAGATGGTTCCAATGGTTGAGCCAGAAGTTCTTATGGATGGTGATCACACAATTGAGGCTTGTTTTGAAGTAACAAGTAGGTGTTTAGATTCCCTTTTCTCTAATTTGCACAAAAGTGGAGTTAACATTGAAGGAACGATTCTAAAGCCTAATATGATAACTTCAGGTTCAAGTGCTAAAGAACAAGCAGGTGTTCAAGAAGTAGCCGAAAAGACCTTACAGTGTCTAAAGGCAAATGTGCCTGATAACTTACCAGGAATCACTTTCCTATCTGGAGGTCAATCAGATATTGATGCAACTGCACACCTTGATGCCATGAATAAGATTGGTGGATTTTCTTGGAAACTGAGTTTTTCATATGGAAGAGCTCTTCAGCAACCTGCACTTAAAGCCTGGATGGGTAAGACGGAGAACACGCTTGCAGCACAAAATGCTCTTTCTCATAGAGCCTTGATGAATAAATTGGCTTCAGAAGGTAAATGGGATCTATCCTTAGAGAATAAAACTCATTGAAGATACTTGTTCAAAGAGTTTCCGAGGCATCTGTATCTGTAGATAGTGAAATTATTTCCTCCATTGGTGAGGGTGCATGTGTTTTTGTTGGATTCGATCCTCAAGACAATGATGAGACCTTGGAAAGAGGCGCAAAAAAGTTAATGAGCTACAAAATATTNAATGATGAAANGGGCAGGATTGGNTTTAGCATTGAGGAATTAGAGCNTGAAGTTTTGATTATTCCCCAAGTTACACTCTCCGTGAATACAAACAAGGGCTCTAAGCCCAGTTTTTCAAGTGCCGCAGAGCCATCGGATGGAAGAGNTCTTTTCAATAAATTTTCTAAGATTATGCTTCAAAAAAACAAAAGTANTTTTTTTGGTATTTTTGGAGCAAACATGTCAGTCTCAATAGTNAATCAAGGTCCNATTACATTTATGTTTTCAATCAACTAAGNCTAAGNAATCTTATCAATCACTTTTGGCAAAGCTTTGATGTATTGACTCACATCTTTAATCTTACCTGTACTCACTCTCGACCAGTTTGTATAGTCTCTGTAAATTCCTCTAACTAAGACTTTTTCTTTTTCCATTTGAGCTCTAAATTTTTCAGCATTTAACGAGCCTAGATTAGCAAATATGAAATTTGTACTTGTTGGAAGGGGNTCAAGACCGTTTNTCTTTAGTGCCTCTACCAACATCTCTCTAGCTTCAGTAATTTTTTGNTTNGAGAACTNTAAAAAATTTCTATCATNATAAGATGCGATTGCTGCTGCTATTCCTGCTTGATTNAAAGAGTAGTCACCAAGTCCAAATGACGAAACTCTCTCAATTAACTCAGGTGAAGCAATCATATAACCTACCCTCATACCAGCNAGACCATATATTTTTGAAAAAGTTTTTGCTACTACTACATTGTAGCCATCCGCTATTAAGGGAGTCATAGTATTTTTTTCAGGATCTGATGTAAGTTCATTATAAGCCTCATCTACTAATACTAAGGTCTTTTTAGATGCCTTCTTGCAAAATGATTTTAATTTTTCTGGTGACAAAACAAGCCCAGTAGGATTATTTGGGTTTGTTATTTGAACCATAGCAGTTTCATCATTGATCTGCTGATACATTTGGTCAAGATCGATAGATAGATTTGAATTCTTCTTTAGGCGCTTGATACTAAATTTGCTATTAGCTGTACCCATTATAGAAGTAGTATCCCAAAATAAATCTGGCCCAAGAATATGTCCTTCTCGTGCAACTTTAGTTGCTAGCCACTGAAGAGGAGCACTTGATCCCGAACCTATAAGAATGTGTTCTGGAGTTACGTTATTTCTTTCAGCAATCATCGCTTTTAGTCTTGGCACCATAGATACATAGTAAGACCCTTGTTTAATTGCTTCTTCCATAGCCTTTAAAGCATTTTGACTAGGTCCATAAGGATTTTCATTTGCATTAAGTTTTGCAACTCCTCTTGCAGGTCCATAAATAATATTATTTGCCTTACCAGTCACTAGATAAGGCTTACCATAACTGACTGAAGGCAAAGATAATGCTCCAGCAGATANAGCAGCACCTTTTAAAAGTGCTCTCCTTGAAAATTTAAATTCACTCATTTTATACCTCTTAAATTTCAGCTACTGTAAGATTTGCTTTAAAAAACATACCAGCTGATACTAACAACAAATAAAATCCAAAAAATTTCTTCAGCTTCGACTCATCCAAACTGTGAGCCCATCTAACTCCATATGGAGCTGTTAAAACTGACAAGATACTAATTATCAAAAGTGCAGGAAAATTGATGTAACCTATCGATCCGAAAGGTAAGTTTGTCTCATTTATCCCGATTAGCAGAAACCCTAATGCTCCAACAGATCCAATTATTAGCCCTACACCAGATGCAGTAGCTACAGCCTCATAGATTGGCCTTTGGCAAACGGACATTGTAATTACAGTCACTGTTCCTCCTGCAATTCCCAGAAGCGAAGAAATACCACCTAAACATGAGACTAAGCTTGCTCGAGCAAAACCGGAAGGCATAGATCGTTTTTTTAAAGCAACTTTTTCAAGGATCTGAGGGTAAAGAAAATAAATACCATATAGAAGAACGCCCCATGCAAAAATTAAATAAAGTCCTTTAGCATCTGTAAATGAAGCAATGTATGTACCAAAGCAGCAACCTAAAATTAGCCAAGGAGCCCAAGTTTTAATGACTTGAAAATCTACAGCCCCTTTTTGATGGTGAGCAAACATAGCTCTAGCAGAAGAAAAGNTNNTANAANCAAGGGAAGTTCCTACTGCA
>FUFK010042588.1_pt1 | contig 43633 bp, 63 predicted proteins | sample 1021851 | NCBI WGS metagenome assembly FUFK01 (sample SAMEA51879418, study PRJEB19060) | metagenome
TATCAGAGAAGATACAGTATTAAATTAATTCTAGGTCTTGAAACTGATATGGATCATAATATGGAAATTGAAGAAGAAAAGCCTAAAAAAAGAACTAAAGAAGGTAAAGAAGAAGATTTAAAAACACCTATAATTCAAAAATCTACAACTTTTGTTCTAGCTAAAAAAGCTATTGAAGAGTGTAAACAACTTAAAAAACTTGATTCTTATACTGATTCTTTTAACGATAGATTAAATGAAGGCAAGATAACAAAAGAAGAATACAGTAAATTAACTGATTTACTAGAAGCTAAATATGTAAATTTAACTGAACAAATAAATAGCTAATGGATAAACAATATTTAACTACAAAAGACCTAGCTTTTAGATATGGTTTAAAACCTTCAACTATTAAAAGTTGGCGAGATAAAACTAAAGCTGGTAAACAAACAGGTCCGTCCTGGTACACATTACCAAAAACACATTTAGCGATCGGTCATTCTCGAGTTCGCTACGAGCTTCATCAAGTTTTGGCTTGGGAAGAAGCACACAACATTACACCAATTCATTCATTTTAAAAATTATGGCTTATCAAGAATTTGATCCAGCGCTTACTCTTCCTGTTAACTTTACAGTTAGGGATAATCCTTTTGAAAACAGCAAACAAAAATATCCTAAACAGATGCGTTTGTTTATTCCACTAACTTCAATTGATGAATTTTGTAACCATTTAAAGGCTGTTGCAAAAATGAAAGTTGAAACTGGAAAAGTTTATGACATGCGAACAGGTGAACGAGAAGAAGTTGAAGGTATTTACTTAAATGGAAATGGAAGAAAAAATACATTCGAAGATGATGAAGATTCATGCTTTGGAACTATAAATCCTAGAAGAATCCAATTAGTAGATGAAACAGAAGAGATTCCTTTCTAATGACTAAATTTAACCCGCAAAAAAACACAACTGAATTTATTCAACATCTAGAAATGGGTGTTGAAGAAATGGGTTGGAACTTTATGGATTTTTTTCCAACTCCAGTAACTATGAGCAATGGAGAAGATGGTTATATATTTTCACAGGTTAAAGATTGTGAAAATGCAGAACATTCTGTTTGTGTTTTAAATGATGGTATTACTTTTCCAGAACCTAATAAAACTACCATTATGTTTAGTAAAGAACAACCTCCATCAATAGTTGCCATTTTGTTTTTAACTTCAATAATTAAAGGCGAAATAATAGATCCAAAGTGCCCTTGCTGTTCTAAAAATGACTGAAAAAGAATACGACATGGCCATGTGTCAATTAAATGATCGCTATTTAAAAGAGTCAACTATGACTAATGAAGATTATTTACGAGATAAAAAAGCTATAGAAATTGAATATTTAAGGAGTAAATACAATGACTAAAAAACCTAATAAATATGAAAACAAAGATTCTTTTAAAGATAAACTTAAAGCAAAAAAATTAGTTGAAAAATGGGAGGATACATATCTTAAAAGATATAATTCAGGTATTCCTTTAAAACGATTAATATTACTTAAAAGAAATTATTCTCATATTGAACAATATAGAGATTTTTTAATAACTAAAGCTGCTAAAGGTAAAAGAAACATTATTAAAAATAAAGAAAAAGCAGAATTAGGTGATTTATATATAGATAAACAAGGCAAACTAGAATGTTATTTAGGTTATAAATGGTTTACTTTAAGTGATATAAATAATAAAGAATTTAAACCAGATGAAAAAATAATAAAAAAATTAGAAGAATCTAAATCTTCAAAATTATTTAAAGCTAGAAAATATAAATTACCAAAAATAGTAACAACGATATTAAAAGAAAAAGCTAGTGAAATTAATAAACTTTTTATAGGTAAAGAAAAATTTAATATATTTAACGATCATTTTAATGAAAATATATATACGACTATTTCAGATATTTATAGAAAAGCGCAAGTTTTAATTTATGAAGAATATGAAGAACAAATGAATGATATAAATAGAAAATCTACAGAAAGAAGAGTTTTTTCACAAAAAATGAAAGATTTTTGTTTGGTTCAAGTTGAAAAGCATTGTGAAAAATTAAAATCAAAAATAAAAGAAAAAAATTTTGATAATAAAAATATTGAAAGTTTAATTGAAACAACTAATGAAAAACAAAAAAATCCTATAAAAATAAAATTATTAGAAGATAAAGATTATTCTGAAACTGAAAAAGCTTTTCTTTTAAAATATATTTCACCTCAAGGCTATTATTCCTGGAATAAAATTGCTGAATCTTTTATAGAAAAATCTAAAAGCTATGATGGAAATAAATTATTTCAAGTTTTTTCAGCACCTGCTTACTATTTAACAAAAGAATTAACTGAGGCATTTTTAAATACACCTGTTAATTTTATAAAACTTGAAAAGAAACCCGAAGTAATAAATAATCAATTTTTTCTTTTACAGCCTTTAAGTACTAATGAAATTGCTTATTCATATATAGATGCTTCTGCTACAAAACAAATAAGAAATAATTTAAGTTATGACATTGTTATTAAAAGCTATTTAAATATTCGTAAAAATGAATGTCGATTTAATAGAAAAACAGTAGTTACTTTACCAAAATTTAAAAATAGATATAAACTTAATTCAATTAAATTTAATTGGAATAATTTAAATAAAATAACAACTTGTAAGGGTGTATTAGCTTTTGATGAATTAACATCTATTGAACAACAACAATTTCTTATTGTTGTAAATTTAATTTTATTTATGAATCAAGAGCCTGATATTACTCTTGAATACGTTACTCCTAGTGTTTTTACAAGACAAAAAAATCAAGAAATCGATAGAAATAGCTTTAAACCTCGAGCTGTTACATGGATTGGAAAAGAATTTACACAAAGAACAATAAAAGTAAAACAAATAAATGATGGAGAAGTTATAAAAGAAGGTTGTCGTCCAGTAAGAAGTCATTGGCGAAGAGGTCATTGGCATACCGTTTTACAAGGTTTTAAACGTAGAGAAAGAAAAATGAAATGGTATAGACCTGTCTTTGTTAGAGGTAATAAATTATGAATAGTTTAGGATATACAAAACTTGTTTTTAATAAGTTTAAAAATGAAACTACTCTTACTACAACTGGTGACGGTACTATTCGGACATGGACAGGAAATTATGAAGAAGATACTAGGACTGAGCATGAAAAGTTTTTTGGTATGGACGAAAAAGAAATATATAAAAAATATGGCTTAGTTTTTACAAAAGTAAAAACACATAAAGGAAATACAATAACTTTTAATGGTAAAGAAAGATATGAAATTACTAGCGATTTTGAAGCTATGTTATGGCTTATTAGAAAAGGCTTTGTTAAATATGTTAGAGGTAAAGAAGTTTGGAATGAAGAAGCATTAGATGAAGGTTGGGAAAATGCCTGGACTCCTCCTGAAAATTATGAAGCGCCAAAAAAATCTAAAGAATGGGGTCATGTTTATTTTGTTGAAAGTAAAGGATACTGGAAAATTGGTAGAGCTACTGCTTCAAGAATTAAAATTCGAATTAAAGAACAGCAACCTGATAAGGTTTTAGCTGTTAGTCCTCGTCGTAGTGACTTTAAATTTTTAGAAAGAAAGCTACATAAAATGTTTAAAGATAAAAGAGTTCTTAAATATGAAGTTTTCAGAAATCTTAATAAAGATGATATAAAAGTAATTATGAATGAATTAGGCAATAAAATTAATGTAGTTATATAATTTTATGAAAAAACCAAAGTTTCCATCAGATCCTTATATTGGTAGAATTTTTTTTGATGGTATAAAAACTTATGAATATATAACTAACCCTTTTTATAAACAGATTCCAGGAGTAAAACCGCAACCTTGCTGGATTGATATTTCACTAGAACTTAAATGACAAAAAAAGTACATTCTTCTATAAAACTACAAAGATTAAAAGATATTAGACGTAAAAACTTAGAAAGAAACTTTTTAGATATTCAATTAAAAGGACAGGATCATTATGTTTTTATTAAAGAAAATGGTAAAGCACAGGTAGTATTTGAAGAAGGCAGATGGGTTAAAGAACATATTAGAACTGCTGTGCTTAAATTTAATTATGAAATAGATAAAATAGAAAAATTATTAATAAGAGATTTTAATGATAGTGAATTAGAAGAATATAATAAAAGATATAACTAAAAAAAATGCCACTTAAACGCGGAAAATCTCAAAAATCTATTTCAAGTAATATTAGATTACTAAAACGTGAAGGAAAATCAGATAAACAAGCTATAGCAATTGCATTATCTAAAGCAGGCAAGAAAAAAACTGCTAAAAAACGTAAAAAAAGGTAAGATTAAAACAGCTACTTAATTTGTTATGCCTTCACATTATGGATCCATGAAGCCTAAAGGCAAAAAGAAAAAAAAGAAAGGAGGTAAAAAATAGTGGGTTATATATTTAAAGTTCAAGGTGAAACAAAACCTAAAGCTGAAAACTGCGAAATGAAACCTAAATCAACAAAAAAATCAAAAAAATCAAAAGGTGACTAAAAAAAGAAAACGCGTGCCTAAAGATAAAAAAACAGGTTTACCTAAAAAATATCTTGAAGGCGCTAAAAATAAAGCAGCAAAAGCAGCCGAAATAAAACGTACTGCAGCAGCTTATAAAAGAGGAGAAAAAGTTGATTTAAAAGCTATTTCAAAATTTAGAGCTTCACAAAATGTCAAAAACAAAAGGAAAAAAAAGCGCTGACACTTTAACGAAACAATTAAGTGACAAAGCTAAAAAAAGCATATATACGTTAGGTGATTTACGTAAAGTATATAAAAGAGGTACTGCTGCATATATAAGTTCAGGATCTCGAAATGTTTCAGTTGGTGCTTGGGCAATGGGAAGAGTAAATAGTTTTGTTTCTGGAAAAGGCGGTGCAAGAAAAGCTGATAAAGATATACATGATGCTCGAAAAAAATCACCTAAAAAAAGATGAAATTAACTAAACGACAATTAAATACTTTAGAAAAACATAAAAAAACCCATGGTCATACAAAAAAACATATGGATTATATGAAGCGTAAAATGCGCGAAGGTGTTAGCTTTACTGAAGCACATAACATGGCAATGAAAAGGAGAGGAAAATGACAGAAAAAGAAAAAATTCAAAGAAAATTAAATAAATATGGATTAACTGCTGTAAATAAAGCTAAAGCAACACCTTCTCACCCTACAAAATCTCATATTGTTTTAGCTAAAAAAGGATCTGAAACTAAATTAATAAGATTTGGACAACAAGGAGTTAAAGGAGCAGGTAAAAACCCAACTTCAAAAAAAGATAAAGCAAGAAGAAAATCTTATTATGCAAGACATAATGCTCAAAACCCAAATCCTACAATCTTTTCACCTTTATACTGGTCACATAAGGTTAAATGGTAAATTTTAGGTATATTGTTAATAATTAATAAGTTTTTTTATGACAGAAGAACTACAAAAACCAAATCCATCACCAGAACAATTTGCAGCTTTACAAGAAGAAGTTGCAAAATTAAAAGCTAATAATGCAAAATTATTAGATCAAAATATAAAAGCAAAAGAAGCAGGAAAAGCAATACCTCCTGATGTTGATGTTAATGCTTTAATAGCTTTTAAACAAAAAAAAGAACAAGAAGAACTTGAAGCAAAAGGTAGATATGATGAAGCGATAGCAAAACAGGCACAACAATTTAGAGATGCAGAGGCAGCTTATAAAGAAAAAATTAATCAATTTGAAAAAAGACAAAGAGAATTAGAAATTGAAACTCCTGCTATAACAGCGCTTGCAGATGTTGTTCATGATCCTCAATATGCTTTATCTCAAATTAATAAAGATCAGTTATCAAAAGAAAGTGATGGAACTGTTGTTATAGTTGACGGTTATAATCGAACACCTGTGAAAGAATGGGCTCAGCAAACTTTACCTAGTTGGGTACAAAAACACCCAAAACCTCAAGGAGGCGGAGCTCCTTCAGCTCGATCAACAAATAATACAGAATTTGTTTCTAATGAAAAAAATCCGTTTGCAAAAGAATCTTTTAATATTACTGAACAAATGAGGTTATATAGAACGGATATAAATAAATACAATATGTTAAAAAATGCTGTTAGCGGTTAATATAAGATTAACTTGGTTGTCTAAGTCAGGTGTTGTCGCCGAAAAGTAAAAATCATTAGTACATTTTTTAATGGCTACATTAAGAAGTGATTTAATCATACCAGAGGTTTTTACCCCCTACTTAATAGAAGAGACTACTGCTAGAGATTCTTTTCTACAAAGTGGGGTCGTGCAACCTTTGGCTGAATTAAATCTATCCTCCGATCGTGGGGGTGACTTTGTAAAAATTCCTTTTTATAAAGCAAATTTATCAGGAGATTTTGAAGTTCTTACAGATTCAACTTCATTAACTCCAGGCAAAATTACAGCTGATTCCCAAATAGCAGCAGTCCTCCATAGGGGGAGAGCCTTCAGTTCACGTGATTTAGCTGCACTTGCAGCAGGTGGTGGACCTGATCCAATGGCTGCTATTGCACAAAAAATGGCTGCTTATGTAAACAACCAGAAACAAAAAGATTTATATTCTTGTTTAACTGGTGCATTTGGTTCTATAAATGCAAACGATAGTAATTCAGCATTATTTGCTTTAACTATTGATTCTGAATCAGGTGATACTCCAACAGTTTTAAGCCCACGCCACGTTGCAAAAGCTAAAGCACTTCTTGGAGATCAGGGAGAAAAGCTTTCAGCCATTGCTATCCATTCAAATTGCTACTATGACTTGGTAGAACGTAATGCGATAGATAGAATTTATGATAATACTGGCGCTCCTGATACATCAGCAACTGCTGGTAGTACTGCTAATGCTTTTCCAGGAACAACATCAATACCAACATTTATGGGTTTACGCGTAATTGTTAGTGATGATATTCCAACAACTGGATCAGGTTCAAGTACTGAGTATTCCGCATTTTTCTTTACTCAAGGAGCCATAGTTACGGGCGAGCAATCTCCAATGAGAACTCAAACAGATCGTGACATTCTTGCTTTAGAAGAAGCTATGGCGGTAGATCTTCATTACATTTATCACCCTGTTGGTCTTAAATACGCAGTTTCAACTGTAAATCCAAACAGAACAGTTTTGGAAACAGTTGCTTCTTGGTCGAAAGTGTATGAGACAAAAAATATCGGTATTGTGAGAGCAACTATCGTTTCAAACCAAGATTAAGGAGTAGTTTATTATGCCTTCTTTATTTGAAGTAACTGCTGGATCTTTAGTTGGTCCAACAACAGGTGGAACTGTAACTCAAGCAACAAATAAATCTACTGGAGTTACTCTTAATACAGAGTCTGGTCAGATTACTATGAACAATGCACAGCTTGATGCTGGTACTGAAGTATCTTTTACAGTAACTAATAGCAAGATTGCAGCAACAGATGTTGTTGTAGCTTGTCATGGTTCTGCAGGTACTGCAGGTTCATATCTTGTAAATGCTAATGCTATTGCTTCAGGTTCTTTTGCAGTAACAGTTTCTAATGTTTCTGCAGGAAATCTTAGTGAAGCTATTGTTATTAACTTTGTAGCTCTTAAAGGTGCTTCTAGCTAATGGCAATTTACGCATTTAAGCGTATGAGGAAACAAAATGAGGCTGCTGAAAAAGCAGCTTCTGTTTCTTCTATAAAATCGCAAAATTTAAAAATTAAGCCTAAAAAAGAAAATTTAAATGGCAATAACAATAACAGCAACAGTAGGAAGCGCGTCAGCAAATAGCTATCTTACTCTTTCAGATGCAAATGCTATTATCGAGGGTTTAGTTCTCGATGATGATGTTACTGCTTGGGATAATTCTTCTACAGATAATAAAAACAGAGCTTTATTTACAGCTACACAAAGAATTGATAGAGAACGTTTTTTAGGTGCTCGTGTAGCAGATACTCAGGCTTTACAATGGCCTAGAAGTGGAGTTAGAAAACCTGATACTTATACTAATTTATATGGTTTATCTTTTCCAAATAGATTAGTTGCCGATTATTATTCTGATACTGAAATTCCTACAAGAGTTAAAAATGCACAAGCTGTTTTAGCTGTTTACTTGAATAATAATAGAGATGGTTTAGGATTAAGTGGATTAGAAGATTTTTCTAATGTTTCAATCGGTAGTTTAAACGTTACACCTAACTTTTATGGTGCAGTTGGAGCTGATCGAATACCACCACTTGTCGAACGCTACCTGTCTGGTATTAGAATAAGTGGACCAGGCAACATTTCAATACGGAGGTCTTAATGATGGGTTATGGTTACGAGTATCCTGCAGCTAAAATTATTAATGATACAGCAGCGCATACAGGTAGATTTGGAAAAATTGTTGCTATACAGGATTCAGTTATAAATACTTTAGTAGCTGAAAATATTACAGGCGATTTAACAAGCTTACAATTTAAATCTACTGCTGAAATTTGTGGAGTTATAACAAGTGTTAAATTAGATAGCGGAACTGTTATTGCATATTCGTTATGAGTATTGCTTCAGCATTAAAAAAAGCTTCTTCGAAAGCATTAAAAAAACTTGGTGGTAATGTTATTTTAAGACAAATATCAACAGGTTCTTATAATACATCTACTGGGGCTATTGCTGAAACTACAACAGATACAACTGTAAAAGGTTTTTTAGAAAATATAAAAACAACTGAAACTAATGATTTAGTAAGAGCTAAAGATAAAAAATTAACTATAAGCGCGCAAGGAATTTCAACAGAAGTAACTTCTCAGGACAGAATTATTATTGCAGGTATTGAATATCAAATAATACAAGTAGATAAAAATGAACAAAATAATGTAATTATCACATATGAATTATATTTAAGAGCATGAAAAAAATTGATATTAGAGATATTGGAAAATTTACTGAAGATCAATATGAAAAAGTTTTAAGATTTGCTGTATTTAGATTAGATAAAAGAATTAAAGAACAGTCACCAATAGATGAAGGTGGTTTTAGAGCTAATTGGCAAATAGGTGAAAACAAAAAAAAAGCACCGATAATTTCAGGTCCTTATAATAAAGATAAAGGTGCAATAACTTTACCTAATAAATTAAATTATCAATCTGAAAAAACTGGAAATACTTATACATTAATTAATCCTTTACCTTATGCAGAAGCAGTTTGTTATGGAACAAATACACCACCATCATGGGGTGGAGATTTTAAATCTTTAAATGGATTAAGTGCAGGCTGGCCAAATGTAGAAGTTGCTAGAGTAGTAAAAGAAATAAAAAAATTTAAACCAAAAGAATAATGGCAGCAATTGATTTAAATACAGTTAGAGCAGCTATAGAAGGAAGAATTGCAACAGAATTAGCTTCTTCACCTGTAATTTCAGTAGTTTTTAATAATATGCCTTTTGAACCTACAATAGGAACAAGTTTTGTTCAATGTTTAGTTAATTTTGCAGCTAATACTTATGAATCACAAACAATATCTAGTTCTACTGTAAATTCAGTAACAGGTGTTTTAACATTAAATATTTATTCACAAGCTGGAATAGGATCAGGTGCTAATTTAACAATTGCAAAGAGATTGAGAGATTTATTTAATAGAATTAAAGTTTCTGATATTTTTTTTGAACCACCTAATGGACCTACTTTATTACAAAGTACAGAACCTGAGGGTTACTTTCAAAGCGTAATTAATGTAGACTTTGAAATATTTGAAAACTTCTAATGGAAATTACTGAAGAAATGCTCGATATTATCGAGAAAGTAAAAGGTAAAAGAAATCCTGCATTATGGGATCCACGTTGTAAGCAATATATGAGAAAGATGAAAGAAGGAAGTGCTAAAAAACCTGAAAAGAGTTAAACTTGTTTATAAATAAACTTTTATCTTAAAATCATGGCTGTTTTTAGAGGAGAAGAAGGATCTGTTAAATTTAAAAACGGATCTGGAACAACAGAAGCAATCGTTTCAACTACTGGTTGGACATTAGATACATCTAAAGAGACACTTGATGTAACTGCTCATGGAAATACATTTAGAGCTTTTGCAGGTGGATTAATTTCTGGTTCAGGCACTGTTGATTTTATATATACTGCAGCAAGTGGAAATGAAACAGAAAATTTAATTGATGATGTTTTAACTGCTGAAGATGCAGGTGATGCACAGTTTGAATTGTTTTTAGATACTTCTGGTGCTAAAAAAGTTAGTTTCTCTGGAATTATTACAGGAACAAGTTTATCTGCCGCTGTTGGCGATCTTGAAACAATATCAGTTAGTTTTATAACAAACGGTACTATTACAAACGCAGTTTAATAATTTATGGCAACTCAAAGAACAGTTGATTTACTNGTTGGGTCTTTTGACTTAAACGAGAGGAGAAAATTCACTCTAAAAAAAGCCGATGGCACACCTATAGTTGATTTATTTTTTAAACCAATTACTAGGTCTAACAGGGTCAAGGTTCAAGCCATGATAAATAGTGATGATCCCCTCAAGCAATCAACTGTTATGCTTTGCGAGATGGCAGAGCTAGAAGATGGCACAAAGGCATTTGCTCATGCAGATCATGTGAAACTGCAAAGAGAGTTACCAGAAAGCGTACTGAACGAAATAGAACTATTTTTATTTGGAGCTTTAGGAGAAGATCTTGACGAAGCAAAAAAAGACTAAGGGGGGATAGCTGGTTACAATTCGAGTTTTTCCTAGCAACAGAATTGGGTATGACGATATTTCAACTAAGGAGTCAAATGAGTCATTCTGAATTTATACATTGGGCAGCTTATTATGAAAATAAAACCCAAGATGAAAAAAGAGAATTGGATAAAGCAAGGAATAAAAGTTATACTAAATAAAAAAAGCTAAATAATGGCATTTGCTGGCGTAACTATTGATATTGTTGATAAGGCTAGTAGAAAGCTCAAGTCTATTAATGACGCTAGTAAGAAATTAGGAAGATCGTTTTCTGTATTAGAAAAAAGAAACAAAGGGTTATCAACAAGATTTAATAGTTTAGGAAAAGCGATTGCTGCGGTTGGTTTAGTAGAGTTTGGTAGAAGGTCTATTCAAACTGCTGCTAGTTTTGAACAACTAAATGTTCGTTTAAAATTACTGACAGAGCAAAATGGTACTTTTACAAGATCCACAGAAATTGCAGCGGAAGCTCAAAAACTTTTTGGAATTAGTTCAGTAGAAGCTCTTGAAGGTATCACAAATATAACTGCTAGGCTTGCACCTCTTGGTGTTGGTGTAGAGGATATAAGAACTACTTTTGTAGGCTTTAACACTGCTGCTAAACTTGCTGGTGCATCTTCTATTGAAGCATCAAACGCATTTAGACAATTAGCACAGGCTCTTGGTTCTGGAAGATTACAAGGCGATGAATTTAGAAGTATCGCAGAACAAGTACCAACAATACTTGCTCCAATTGCTGCAGAACTTGGTGTTACTGTTGGTCAACTAAAAGAATTTGCAGCACAAGGAAAACTTACATCTGATGTAGTTATTAGAGCATTAAAAAAAGTCGAAGTTGATGGCGTTGCGTCTTTGAAAGCTTTACTTGAAAATGATCCCACTCAAGTATTTAAAAACTTACAAAATGAAATTGTAGATTTTCAAATAACAGTAGGTAAAGCATTACTGCCAGCTACAAAACTTATAACAGTTGCTTTATCGGATCTGACTGCAGTTGTAAATGCTATCCCACCAGAAATAACGTCATTTGTTGTTGTGACGGGAACTTTAATTACTGCTTTTACTGTATTAAAACCATTAATAATAGGAGTCATTGGTACAATAAAAACTCTCAAAGCTTTATTAATAGGTATTACTGCTACTGTTGGTGGTCCACTTTTAGCTTTGATTGCTGGTGTAACAACTGGATTATATGCTCTTACAAAATCAATAATCAATCAAAACAAAGAACAAAAAGAGTTAAATAATTTACTTGAAAATGGATCATCAAAATTATTAGAAGAAAGAATTGAGACTGAACTTAATACACTTGCTCAACTTAAAAACAGTGATGCTAGAGGTAACGCAAAACGTGGTATTCAAAGACAAATAAAAGAACAAGAAAAATTAATTGCAACTTTACAAAAAGAAAGAAGCGTAAGAAAAAATCTTGAATCAAGAGGATTTGATGTTGGTGGAGGAACTTATGAAGTTGGCGGTATTAAATATGATGTAAAAACAGGTCGTGCCATAAATCCACCTAAAACAGGATTTGAAAGCCCAGATCCTTTAACAAAAGATTCAAAAAAAGATAAAGGTGCAGATATTGTAAAAACTTTACAAAGACAAATTTCACTTAAAAAAACAGATAACGATTTCGATAAACAGTTATTAGAAAGAAAATTCAGGCTCATAGACTCTTTAAAAGAAATAAATCAAATAGAAGATGACAAAACAAGAATTAAAGCAATTAATCTTGAAACCTCACTTTTTGAAATTGACAAAGCTGAAATACTAAATAAAAAATTAAAGGATACAGTAGGAACAACAGAAAATTTAAAAGAAAAATTTATGGAAATAGGTCAAGGAATAGAAGAAGGTATTGTTAGTGGATTAACTGATGCAGTGATGGGTACAAAATCTTTAGCTGATGCTGCAACTGGTATATTAAATAATTTAAAAAGACAACTTGTAGAATTAGCAATACAAAAAGCTGTTTCTGGAATAGGAGGAGCTATTGGTGGATTTTTAGGTAGAGCATTTGGAGGAGGAAAAGCAAATGGAGGTCCTGTTTCGGCTGGTACATCATACTTAGTAGGTGAAAAAGGTCCAGAATTATTTACTCCTAGTAAATCTGGTCGAATAACTTCTAATGAAAAACTTGGAGGAAGTAATGTAACAAATATGATTACAGTAAATGTAGATGCCTCTGGCTCATCTGTTTCTGGTAATACTGCTGATGCAAACCAACTTGGACAAGTTATTGGTCAAGCAGTACAGGCTCAACTTATTAAAGAAAAACGTGCTGGAGGTTTATTAACTAGGTAAATGGCAACTTTCCCAAGCATAACTCCAACGTACGGAGTTAGAAAAACAAGCAGACCAAAAATCAGAACTACCTCTTTCGGTGATGGCTATGAGTTCAGGGCTTTATTTGGTCTTCCTTTAACTCAAGACCCAAAAGTATATGATCTTACTTTTAATGTATCAGAAACGGAAGCTGATGTTATAGAAGGATTTTTAAGAAGTAGAGTAAACGATCAGGCAAGCTTTACATTTACCCCACCAGCAGAAGGAAGCACTCAAACAGGGACATATTCGCAATCAGGTACGACTGTTACAATAACTATCACAAATCATGGTCTTGCTATTGGTGATGTAGTAACCATTGATTACACCTCTGGTTCTGCTACTGATGGAGATTTTGCGATAGCGACTACAGCAAATGTAAACACATTTACTGTTACAGCAGCCTCATCTGCTACAAATAGCGGTAATGTTACAGTTACTTTGTCTGGGGCTGGTCAATACGTTTGTCAATCTTGGACAAAATCAATTCCATATAATAATAGAGCAACTTTGAACTGCACTTTTAGAGAAGTTTTTGAACCCTAATGGCAATACCTACAGCAGAACTGCAATCATTATCTAATAAATCTATTATTGAGCTTTATTCAATTACTTTAGTTTCTGCTCTACATGGATCCACTGATGTTACTAGGTTTCATTCTGGCGTTGGTATGAATAGCAATGCAAATATTATTTGGCAAGGAAATACATACACTAGATTCCCTGTAATCGCAGAGGGTTTTGAGTATGTAGGACGTGGAACTCTACCGAGACCAACACTGACAGCTTCAAATGTTTTAGGAACGATCACTGCATTAATGGCAACAGTAAATGCAACAACTCCTTTTAATGATTTACAGGGAGCTAAATTGATAAGACATAGGACAATGGCACAGTTTCTTGACGCTGCAAACTTTCCATCAAATCAAAATCCATTTGGCACACCTTCAAGCACTACAGAACTACCTCAAGAAATTTATTTTATTGATAAAAAAGTTGTAGAAAATAGAGAAGTTGTACAGTTTGAGTGTGTTTCTGCTTTGGATCTTGAGAATATTCGTGCACCAAAAAGACAAGTAACTAGAAAAGATTTTCCCTCAGTCGGGACTTTTACATGAGTTGGAAAGATAAAGCTGCTGAATATGCTGTTGAGTGCCTTCCTAAAGAGTGTTGTGGTTTGTTAGCGATTATTAAGGGCAAAGAAACTTTCTGGCCTTGTGAGAACCTATCAGAAGCACCTGACGAATATTTTGTTATGTGTCCTGACTCATGGGCTGAATGTGAGGATCAAGGAGAGCTTATTGGTATAGTTCACTCCCACCCTTATGGTTCTGCTTTACCATCTGAAGCAGACAAAGCATCTTGTGAGTATTTGGGTTTACCTTTTTATATTTATAGTATTGACCACAAAGATTGGTACACATTCAAACCAAATGGATATAAGTCTGGTCTTTTTGGTAGAACATGGATTTGGGGTAAACATGATTGTTGGACTTTAATAACTGATTGGTTTAAAGAAAATAAAAACATATCAATTCCCTACACAAAAAGACCTAATACAATAAAAGAATTTAGAGAAAATCCTTTATTTGAGTCAACTTTGCCAAAATTAGGTTTTAAAGAACTTAAAAATATAGATGATATAGAAGTTGGTGATGTTTTATTGATGGAAGATGAAAACCAAAAACTTTCACACGCTGCTTTGTATATAGGAAATCAAACTATTTTTCATCACATGATAAAACAGTTGAGTTGTAGAGAGATATATGATTTAAGATATATACAAGCCACAAAAAAAGTTTTTAGATATGCAGCTTAGAAAACTTACAGTTTATGGAAGGCTTAGACAATTTTTAGGTCAATCACATTTTGAGGTTGCTGTTAATAATCCTAGACAGGCTTTTGCTTTTTTAATCGCAAACTTTCCAGAAGTAGAAAACCACATGACTAATCAATTATATAAAGTTAAAATGGGTGATCTTGAAGTTACAGAGGAATTGTTAGAGGTAAAAGGAGAAGGTGACATAAAAATAATTCCTATTGCGGTCGGTGGTGTTTCGATTGCGATTGGAGCGTTGCTTGGAGGTGTTGGATCAGGTGCTGTTTTAGGAGGTGTTACTGCTGGATTTTTCTCTACGGCTATTGGGGGTGTTGTTGCAAGTGGATTAACTGCTATTGGTACTTCAATGCTTATAGATGGAGTTACAAGTATTATTGCACCAACTCCAAAAGTGCCAAACTTTAATGCTGAAGATTCTTTGTCAGGCAATGACCCAAATGTACAAGCAAACTTTGGTTTTAATTCAATCACTAATACTTCGAGGGCTGGTGTTCCAGTACCAATAATTTATGGTCAAGTTTTTACAGGCTCTGTTGTTATTAGTTCTGGTATTGATACAGTTCAAGTGGAGGGTACAGCTACATAATGGCTTTTAATCCATTTTTTACTAATCAATCTCTAAATAATCTTAAAAATCCTGATCTACCAGCAGATTCACTAGCATCAAAGCAATTTCAAACGTTGATTGATCTTATTTCTGAAGGAGAAATATCAGGATTTCCCTCTGCTACTGGAAGTAGAGGATCATTAGAATACAACACAAGTAGCCTCAAAGACGTATTCCTTAACGGAACTCAAGTATTACAACAAGCGGCTGGTACAAGTCCAGATGATACAGATTTCAATTTTGCGAATATCTCTTTTGTGCCAAGATTTGGAACATCAAATCAACTAGCTATAGCTGGTATTTCTGCTAGTGAATCAGAAACTGCTGTTGGCACTGTAGTTACAAAAGATTCTCCTGTTTCAAGATCAATTACAGATACAAACATTGATGCTGTTAGAGTAACTATTGCTTTTCCTCAACTACAAAAATTTGAGGATAATGGTGATATAAATGGTGCTGAAGTAGCTCTATCAATTCAGACAATAGAAAATGATGGGACTACTCAAACAGTTATAACAGACACTGTTAAAGGTAGGGCAGCAAGTACATATTTTAGGGACTATAAAATTAATCTCCCATCTGGCACTAGCTTTCCTGTAACCATCAGAGTAAATAGAACTACTGATGACAGCACTGATTCATTTTTAAATGATAGTTTTCAATGGCAATCTTTTACAGAAATAATTAATGAATCTAGAGCTTATGTAAATTCTGCTCATGTAGCAATTCGATTTGATGCTGAAACTTTCCCCTCTGTCCCTGCAAGAATGTATAGAGTAAGAGGAACAAAGATAAAGATCCCTCACAATGGTACTGTCAGGGCTGATGGATCTATAAGTTATAGCGGAACATTTAATGGAACTTTTAAAACTGATAAAGAATATTCAAATGATCCAGCATGGGTTTTGTATGATCTGTTAACAACCTCAAAAGGTTTTGGAGATCATATAGATTCAAGTCAATTAGATGTTTATAGTTTTTATTCAGCCTCTGTCTATTGCTCAGAGCAAGTAGATGATATGACAGGAACTAATAATACTGAGGCAAGGTTTTCAACAAACGTTGTTTTGAATACCCAGCGTGACGCATATTCATTGATTAATGATCTTTCCTCTGTTATGAGAGTCATGCCATTTTATAGTGCAGGGGTAATAAATATATCTCAGGATCGACCCACAGATCCAAGCTATATTTACAACTTAAGTAATGTAACAGCAGAGGGATTTTCATATTCAAACGCTAGTAAGTCAACAAAAGCAACTGTTGTTAATGTTGGATACTTTGATAATGAAACTCAATCTATTGATTATGAAACTGTTGAAGATACAGCATTACAAGCTAAATATGGTGTGGTTGTTCGTAACTTAAAAGGATTTGCTACAACTTCTAGAGGTCAAGCTGCCAGACTCGGAAAATGGTTTTTGTACACACAGTCTAATGAGGCTGAAATAGTTTCTTTTAAAACTTCAATAGAATCAGGAACAATAGTGAGAGTTGGAACAATAATATCTGTTCAAGACCCTATGAGGGCAGGGGTTAGAAGAGGTGGAAGAATAAAAACTGGAGTATCAACAACACAAATAGTGGTAGATGATTCTAATAATACTGATTTGGTTACCTCTGACTCAGCAACACTATCTGTCATATTGTCAGACGGTACTCTTGAGACAAAAACAATTTCTAGTATTTCTGGAACAACTATCACAGTATCCTCTGCATTTAGTTCTGTTCCTCAAGCAAACTCTGTTTGGGTTATTGAAAATACATCTATATCACTTCAAACTTTTAGAGTTTTTTCAGTAAAAGAAGTAAATCAACTTGAATATGAAATACAGGCTGTTGCTCATAATCCATCTAAATATAGTTTTGTTGAAGATGGTTCTACATTACAAACAAAAACTATATCTAATATTACTGCCCTTAAACCTTCTCCAAGTAACTTGCAAGGGTCTGAACAAATTGTTGTTTTAAATAATCGTGCTGTTTCAAAATTATTTATTCAATGGCAGCCTGTTTCTGGTGTTACAGAATACATGGTGCAATATAGATTCAAAAATGAAAACTTTATTTCTGAAAGAATAAAAAGACCAGACTTTACAATATTTGAGACTCAACTTGGCTCTTATGAAATAAGAGTTTTTAGTTATAACGCTTTAGGGCAACCAAGCACCACCCCAGCAACAACAACTTTTACAACTGTAGGGAAGACAGCATTACCAGCAGATCCTAGCGGTTTGACTCTTGAACCTGTTTNAGATCAATTTGTAAGACTTAGATTTAATCCAGCTACAGATGTTGACGTTTTGCATGGTGGCACAGTATCCGTAAGGCATACTCCAAGCGTTGATCCAGCAGTTGCAACTTTTCAAAACTCTACAGAAATAATCCCAAAACTTGCTGGAAATATTACAGAAACACTTGTCCCTGCACTTACAGGAACTTACAGTATTAAGTTCATTGACGATACTGGCAACAGGTCAAACAATGCGGCAAGAATAATAGTTACAGCACCAGACCCACAACCAAATCAAGTCATACTTACAGAAAGAGAAGATACTGACTCACCACCATTTCAAGGTGAAAAAACAAATACTTTTTATGATGCAACATTTGATGGATTGCTTTTAGATGGAACTTTGTTATGGGATTCAATAACACAAAATATTGATGATTTATCAAATATAGATTTTGCTGGCCCAATTAACTCAAGTGGAACTTATGAGTTTCAAAATAAAGTTGATATGGGTGCGATCTTTAACTTGATGTTAAAAAGAAGATTTGTCACCTCTGGTCTTTTAGTAAATGACCTAATTGATTCAAGAACTGCCCTCATAGATACTTGGACTGAATTTGACGGAACACAAGCAGACGATGTCAACGCAAAACTTTTAGTAGCAACAACTGATATAGACCCAGCAACTTCAGTTTCAGCCACTTATGAACAAAGCGGGACAACTATCACTATCACAAAAACAGACCATGGATATTCTGTAGGAGATTTTGTTGTTATTGATTTTACTGCTGGCAGTGCAACAGACGGCAACTATGAGATCCAAACAGTACCAAATGCAAACACTTTTACAGTGACAGCAAGTGCTAGTGCGACTATATCCAGTGGAACTTCATGCACTTATGGGGCTAACTTTACTCAATTCAATACTTTTGCAAACGGTGAATATACTGCAAGAGGATTTAAATTCAAATGTGAACTTGAATCAAATGACCCAGCCCAAAATATCAATGTTACTGAACTTGGTTTTGAAGCAAGCGTTAAACGCAGAACAGAGACTGTAAATACATCTATAGCCTCTGGGACTTCAGCGAAAACAGTAACCTTTGGTTCACCCTTTTTTACAGGCACTGGATCTCTCGGAGGTTCAACAACTGAATTTTTACCAACAGTTGGAATTACTCTTGAAGGTGCTGTTACAGGAGATTATTTTAAAATTACATCTATTACAGGAACTCAGTTTGTTATAGAGGTAAGAGATTCCAGCAACAACTTTAAAAACCTTGATTTTAGATACACTGCAATCGGGTTTGGTAAGGGTGGTTAAGAAATGCTGGTTGATTTGGTAAATATCAAAAAAATGGGTAGAATAAATTTAAATATTAGTTTATTTTTTATTGTTATTACTTTTTATCTGTAATTTACTTTAAAAAATATAATTAAATAATCTTTAAATCCATTGGTATAACTAAGAAATGGCCACACATGACTACTCACTTGCGAACCAATCGGGAGCCAGTTTTAGAACAGACTTAAATAATGCCCTTGCTGCGATACAATCTAATAACTCTAATTCTTCTAGTCCAGCAACTACAGTAGCTTACCAATGGTGGGCTGACACTTCGGCTGGAACACTTAAAATAAGAAATGCAGCTAATAACGCATGGATAGAGTTGTTTCAGTTAGACGGTACTTTAACTCTTGAAGATGGCTCAAATTCGGCTCCNGCACTAGCTTTTCGTGATGACTTNGATACNGGAATTTNTTCTGATGCNGCNAATGAATTNAATGTTGCTACAGGTGGTGTTGAAAGATTTAGCTGTTCTAATTCAGCTTTTGTAGTAAATCAAACTGGTGCAGATGTAGATTTCAGAATTGAAGGTGATACAGCCGTAAACTTGTTTTATGTTGATGCTGGTAATAATAAAGTTGGTATAAATACAAATGCGCCAGATGGTTTGCTTCATGTTTTAAGCGGTTCTGCGGGAACTGTTACTGCTGCAAGTGATGCAAATGATTTAGTTTTAGAATCAACTGCAAATGTTGGTATGAGTTTTTTAACTGGAAATAGTAGTTTAGCAAGAATTAAATTTGGCGATCCTGATGATACTGGTGTTGGAGCTATTATTTATAGCCATGCTAGTAATTTTTTGTCATTTAAAACTGCTGGAAATGAAGCAGCAAGGTTTGATTCGTCTAAACACTTATTAGTCGGTCTGACCACTGCTTTAAGTTCACAGAATGGATCAGTACAAGCTGCTGGACCAGTAATTGCTAAAAGNTTTATTAATGCTCATACAAGTAATGCGGCAATTGTTCAATATCAATCTAATGGTTGTATTTTAAGATCATACGGAGCTTCATCTGGNACTGGATATATACAGTTTAACGCTGGCGGCGGTGGTGATTCAACAGATAGTGAAAAAGCAAGAATTACAGCAGACAGTTCACCAACACTTTTAATCGGACAAACAACTGCTGGTGCTGATGCAAACGGTTGGACATTAAGAGGTGCTATACAAACATCATCTGTCAGATTTACTTCTACAGATGTAAGAACAATGTTCTTTATGAGTTCTTACCATTCGACAGGAAGTGCAGATACAAAATTTGCATTTCATAGTAATGGAGAAATGCAAGCAACTAATACAACAATTCAAGCTTTCAGTTCAGAAAGGAGAACTAAGAAAAATATTGTTGAACTAAATTTAGAAAAAGCATGGAATACTTTAAGAGATACACCTTTCTATACTTTTAATTTTAAAGATGAAATAGAGGGAACTCGTTTACATCATGGTCCAATAGTAGATGAATGTCCTGAAGATTTAATCGTACCTACTCAAAAGGAAGATGAGGTAGGAATTATTAATACGGTTAATACCGAAAAATTACAATACAGAGCTTATTCAGCATTGCAACAGGCTTTAAAAAGGATTGAATCATTAGAANTAGAAGTTGCAGCATTAAAAGCAGCTTNNTAAAATTNNAGTAAATNTTATAATAATTTTTATGGCAACTCCACAAGAGCTTTATGACGAAACAAAAACTCGTCTTGATTTAAACATTGCAAAAGCACAAATGCTACAAAAAGAAATAGATCAAAAAGTGCAAGAAAAAAATAAACTTATGCAGCCAATAATTGAAGATCAAGGTGCATTAAAACAATTAGAAAAAATAAGTGATGTTGTTCAGACAGTAGAATCAAAGTAAAATAAAACTAAACACTTGTTATCATGGCTGTTACTTGGGATATCGTTGCTTTAGATGCAACAAAAACTGTAGGAAGTTTATCTGACGTAGTTACTACTGTTCACTGGACTGCTAGTGATGCTGATGGAAACCATACTGGTTCGGCTTATGGTTCAATAGAACTTGCAGAAGCTGATTCTGGATCGTTCACTGCTTATGCAGATATAACAAAAGATAATGCTATCGCATGGGCTAAAGCTGCTATTGGTTCTGAACAGGTAACAGCTATTGAAACAGGGATTGCTGCACAGATAGCAGAATCAAAAACACCAACTAAAACTACTGGTGTACCGTGGTAATTTAATATTTTACTTTTTCGTGCATTTGTCTAGTCATCATTCCACCTATTAGATACAATGGAGCCAAGCCTACGATTAAAAATAGCACCATTAAAGACATTGGTGCTAAGGCTTTNANAAANGCTTCTNTNNACATATGTTTAATANAATTTGNCAAGTAGCNTCATTATTGTCNCTTTTNCTTTCTGGGTCAATGGCTGCTTTTGGTTTTGTAGCTATACGTTATATGCAAAGTCCTGAATTTGAGAGAGATTTAAAAAATAAAATTATGGGAGATTTGACTAATAAAATGAAAAAACAAATTCCTTTAGAAATTCCAAAAGTAACTGGACCTTCTTTACCTTTATAAATGGGAATTTCTAATATTAATATTCCAGATATTAGTATTCCAATAATTAATATTCCAACAAATAATCCTTATAACATTTTAAATGTACCTTTACCTTCAATAGTTTTACCCGGTTGTTATAAACAACATAGAGATGCTTCAATTAAAAATACTGCACTTTATGAAGATGATCCTAAAGGAACTTCAATTAGCTGTCCGAATGGATCAATGCCTACTTTTGAACCAATGTTATATGACAGAAGAAAAATTGAAATTACTGAAATAAAAGAAGAAAAAAAAAAAGAAGTAAAAGAAATACAACCAGAATATAAACAGGAAAAACCAAAATTACCAGAAGAAAAAAAAGAAGAATTTTTTATAAAATGTCCAGACCCATCTAAACATCAGCTGATTGGCGATTTTAGAAATTCTAAAAAGCTTCAAATAGTAGTAGCCCATAAAATAGAAGATAACGAGTGCATTACGATTTATGAGGATACAAAATTTATCGAAAAATATCTTCCTTCAGTTAAAGATTCTACTACTGCTGCTGGCATCGCTTTGGTCGCTGCTACTACTCCACTTTTGGTTAATGCTGTAAAGCCTTTAATTAAACAAATAATAAAAAAAATTACTTCTCGGAAGTCAAAGAATGTTGATGAGGAATAACTTGATTTTTACGCGGTACGATTTCAATATCTTTACATAAATTATAGTAAGGACTATCTTTAGAAAATTGGATTCCAGCAATTTTTTTTTCTCCACAATGTTTTAATCTGGCAAAATGCCAGTCAAGTTCTAAGTTTTTGAGTTTTTGTTTATTTATGTCATTTTGAACTTGTGCAGCTTCTTTACATTTTCTTGTATATTGTCTATCTAAAGGAATTGAAAAATTTAATGTAATTCCAGTTCCCAAAGCATAACTATCTTTATTTGTACCTGAATAATTTATTTGTTCATAAAGTATAACTCCTGGATTATCAGGCGTACCGTCACCTATTGGATTTCCATTATCATCAAAATCTCCAACAATATCTGTTTCATCATAAACAGGTGTTTTGTAATAATCTCTATAAGGTTTTCTGTAATTTGAATTAAATGTAGTAAATGGNGTAATTGTCATCATTGCACCCTGACAAACAATTCCACCTCCAAACTGATTTGTATGAAAACTTCCATTATTTACATTCCAATTCTGATTAGTAACTGAACCTGAATTTGATTGACTTACAGCGTTAGCAAAAACTTTAACTGGACTTAAAATTATTGCGAGAACACAGACGTAGTAGTAGTAACTGATTCTGTTTCTATTTGTCTTGTAATTGAAGTTATATTTGAAATTCCTCCTGGACCGCGATATGTTTCTGTATATTGAAAAGAATTTCCAGAAGTTGGATTTACTAAAGTGAATTGTGGCTTGTTTGTATTCGATAAATCTAACCCTGTATAATTATATGATTGACCCGAAGTCGTTCCTGTAACTGTTGTTGTTTGAGGCGAAACTGTACCATCTGTAGTGATTCCAGTTCCTGTAACTGTATATTCATACGAATTGCCAAAATAATCTGTACTGGTAATAGATTCTGTAATAGTACTTTGAGTATTTGTTGTACTTTGCATACTACCTTGAACAAAGTTTGGAACGATATTTGCATTAACTGGTAAAACATATAAAAAAACTAATAAAAAAAGCTTTCGCATAATTCATTAATCTACTGTTACTGTAGTTACATATTGACCTGTTGCAGTAGTTCCAGCTGATCCGGCAGTTATTGTGATTACATGATTATCAACTGTACCAGCTAAATTTGTTGCTGTACCTCCCGAAGTAGAGGTCAAATCTCCGAAGGGTGAGACTTCGCCTGTAGTTAAACTTGTTCCAATAGTATCGCCTGTTGTATGTGAGACAGTGTACGAAAAAGATTCGCCATCTGTGAGCTGACTAGCTGTAATTGGTGTATAAGAATTTACCCCATTAGTCGCTGCACCTAATCCTCCAAGACTTCCGGCAGTAGTTCCATCTGTAGTTGTAACACCAGTTCCTGAAACACTATATGAATTTCCAATTCGATCTGCTGCTGTAGCTGCTGCCGAAACTTCAAGTTTTACAGATGAACTTATTGAGGAAGTAATATCAGCATAAGAAGCAGGCATACCGGAAAGCAGCAAAAGTATTAGAAGTTTTTTCATTTTTTTACTACTCCAACTTTAGAGTCTTTATTGTCAACTATCTTAACATTATCATTAAGTTTCTTTTTGTCATTACCTTTTTTAACGTTTAGCCCAAATTGAGCACTGACTGCCGAAAGAAGGCCTGCAGCGAAAGTTGTATCAATTTGTCTTGTAGGGTTTGGATTAAAGTACGACCAAGAAATTACTCCTAAACTCCAGAAAAGAATAATTAATTGTACTACGTTGGCAATTAAGCTATTACTTTCTTTTTCTTGATCTTCCATAAATAAAAAGCTTTATGGCAAATTTAGCAAAAGTTGTTATGTTTGGAAAGTAACACACATTTTTTATGATTAAAATTTTAAAACCAATACTAATGACGTTTCTTACAACTACAACTGTAAAACGTTTAGTAGTTGATCTTTTACGTGCAATTTGTAAGCAAACAACAAATACGCTTGATGATCGCGCTGTAGATATTTTGGAAAAACAATTATTTCCAATTAAATGATCAAAAAATTTTTAAATATAGAAATTGAAGAACCACCAATTGAATTAGAACTTTCAGTTGAAATGAGGTGTAGAGATATAATGGAAAGTGATGACATTGATAGCATTAAAAGATACTGTACTCATTTAGTAAGACATCAAATGAGACAAGATGTTTTTCTCGCTTCATTACTTGGAAGATTAGTTGAATTAGAAGCTAATTTAGTTGCAAAAGAAATTAGAAAAGAAAAGTTTGATATAAATTTATTTAAAAAAATTGTTAAAAATATAAATGAACGAAATAAAAAAAAGAAAGATTTTAAGTAATTTTAGATAATTCTTCTAATGTTAATTCAGACCCATCATCACGTATAAATTTTCTAAATACATCTTCTGGACTATTTCCTTTTCTTATTTGTTTGCGAAATAAAGCCGATCTTTTAACGCCAAATACTTGATTTTGTAATTCAATTGGTTGTTTTGATAACCAAATAGGATAAGTTTGATCAGCAGGAACTAATTTTCCTATTTGTTTTAATCCAGTTTTTGAAGGTCTTGTACCTATTTCTAAATCATCTCGAGATATACCAAATTCATTTAAAAAATTATTATCTATGACCGGAACTATTACAGACCTACAATTAAAATGTTGAGGAGGCTGCGGACCTTTACCATAATCAAATATTTGACCATCTAAACGAGCACAAATTGAAGAAGTTCTACTATCTAAAGTTGCAACATATTTATATTGATTAGTAATATCTTTATTTGCTCTATATACAGCTTCTGAAGCGGCGTTAGCAACTTGATTAACACTTGTTCTTACTATTGTATGTATTTGATTATTAGCAATAATTGTTGCCTGTCCTCCGGCTGCAAGTTTTTGTTTAATTGTTCCAGGTTGATTAAATTGTAATTTACCTTTTAATTTTTTTGAAATTTGTGTTGTTGTTTCTCCAATTAATAATCCGTTTCTAACTGTTTTAGTAAATAGATCTGCTTGTTGTGATGCAATACCACGAAAAGCTTTTTGTACTGTATTTCCATTTGGTAAAGAAATTACAGCTCCATCTCTGGCTGTTAAATTAAATTTTGGTGCACTTCCTTCTACGGAAGCTTTTAATTCAGAAGGTAATGCAAAAATATTTATTTCAGTAGGATCAGTTGTGACAACACTTTTAGCAAAATTAGCACTAACTTCAACAGTTCTAACGGATCGTTTTGCTGCATTTGAAGGTAATAATTTTTTTAATTCATTTTTAATAAAATCAGTTTCTAATACTGTTAAACCTTGCAATTCTTGAATAGTAACTTTAGAACTATCAATAGCCCAAGTTCCTAAGCTTTCTTGTAATTGAGCAAGTATAGTTCTTAATCTTAAAGTTGTTCCAGGAGAAGAAACTTCATCTATTGCTGCTAATTGAAATGAAATATCAAGAATTATATCGTTATATGCATTAATTAATTTATTAGAAACGCTGTTACCAAAACGATTTAAATTTATAGCATTTCTATATAATGCTTCCGGTATAGCCTGATCTTTTAAAGACATTATTCATTTGGCGCTTCAGTTTCTATTAGACCGCCTTGTTGCGTACTTTCTAATTCTTCTTCAACATTAAAATCATCTCCAAGCACTTCATTTTCAGATAATTGATCTAATAATGTTTTTTGACTTATAGTTCCAGCTGTATAAAGAGCAAGTAAAGCCTGTATTTCCTGTGGTTCTAGTCTTGCCGCTAAGAAGTCTCTGTTTACAAAACTATTACCTGCATTAGGTTCATTCAAATATTCAGAATGAAATTTCAAACAATTATCTATTAAATCTTGCATTTGTTGAGCAATAACCTGCATAGTACTATCGCCCTGACTACGATCAATTTTTTTACTTTCTGCTGTTTCTGCTGATAATTTTTGACCAAGCACAGCGGCCAACCCTAATTCATTTATTTGTTTTTCTAGTTGATTTAATCTTTCAAATTGACTGCTATAACTATTACCTGTGGGTTCAATATATTTTGCATCTGATTCAGAAGGTAAACTTAAAGCTTCACCTGGACCAGCTGAAACCTCTTCTGCACTTGCAGGAAAACCAAAAAATGCAAGCATAGGTACAGATGAAATATGAAGCTGATTATCCAAATCAGATTGAATTTGATATGCTTTTAAGTTTAATTCTGCAATATCTGCTAAAGGTGGTCGTGATTCAAATAAACCAATTCTATTAGCATAAGCAATTGAAAAAGGTATTTTATTCAAGGAAGTAGTTCCCTCATCAAATAATGCATATTCACTTTTTTTATTTTTTCTATGAATTTCATATCGACCAGGCTCTAAAACTCTCACTTGTTGTATTATTTGTTCACCATATTTACCTTTAGGTTCTGTTACTTTTTCTAAAAGTCTTAGCTGAGTAAGTTGTCTAGTACCTTCGATAATTTCTGTTCGAAAACCTAAAATATCACGTGGACTATATGTAACCCAATAAGGTCTAGTTTTTTCCCCTTCTTTAGGTGCGTCAACTAAAATTCCTACATGACCATATCTTATTGCTATTCGGGTTGTATTATATAGCCAAATATTTAAATCATTTCCTTCTAAATCAACATCAAATAATTGTTCTCTAACTAAATCAGAAACATCATCTAATCGAACAGGTTTACGAGTTAACATACCAGCCAACATTCTTTCCAATCGTTGGTAATATGGCGGGCAAACGCTCCGAGATAATCGAGCATCATATGAATCATCAGTTTCACGAGGCTCTTGAAATAAATATTTTCTATGCTGAGATCTTATTACAAAAGTACCACCATTTAAATCTTCTATTAAACCCCAATGCGCAAGCATACGTTGATATGCTGAATTAGGAGAATCTACATCAGAAACTGCTAGAGCAACTGGATTATTATAAATTGATTGAGTGCTATACACAGTTTTTCCTCATAATACCACTTACTAATAAATTCTAATACCTGTTCGAGCACCTGCCCGAGAATAAACCATATTAAATTCTCTATAAATTAAATATCCAAGTGCGTCATTCATATGATCATACCCATTTTGTTTATCAGGATCACTTGTTTTTTCATCATAACTTTGAAGTTCTAAACATTCAATTAAGCGTCGGCAACTGGCATGAACCGCCAAACGCACCCGTCCTTTGGAGTTTTCCAACATTGCTTGTACTGTAGCCACTCTATCTTTGATTGGCGGGTTGCTTCTAAGCGCCATGCTTGTAAAATTGTAGCTTTCCAAAATGGCAATATCTGTTTTTGAAGCGTTAATTGTTGATCTTGCAGAGCCAGAAGCATCAGGATAAATTAATATTTTATTAGAAGGATAACGTCTGCGTATTTCTTGCGCTAGTGCATCAGTATCTTTTTGTTTTGATATTTCATCAATAATATATAATTTTTCTCCTTCTTGTACGCCTATAACACAGTTACAATTCATAACATTAAAATCTATTCCAATTTTTAAAATTTCATGTATAGGATCAAAATGTAATTTATCAAATACATGTTTATTTCTATCAAATCTTGAATATACAGCGCCAGATGTTAGATTTACAAATTCTCCATTTAAATATGCTTTTATTAATTGAGGAGGATAATTTTCTTGTAAAGAAGGAATAAATGTTTCAGGTAAAAATGGATTATCGCTTGTTTTTCCTTTTATTAATCTTGTATCTTCTTTTTTATTTTTTTCAAATGTTTCAAATGCCCAGCCATGACCCTCAGGAGTTGTTGTTGCGTAAAATTGTTGAATATTACCAGATCTCAATCTTGCTAAAGCCATATTCATAGCTTGCTCCGCGTCTCTTTTTGGAACTGTATCTGCCTCATCAAATCCAACTGCACAGAGATTTTGTCCTCGAAGACGTTGATAAGTAAGAATAGTTCTTAATAAAATTGTATGAGTTCCTTCTCGAAATGATAAAACATATTCGGGTAATGGACTTGCTCGAAAAGTATATGGTATCTGCCATTCTTCAAGTAAATCATTCATAGTTCGCATTAAAATGTCNCGGAGCATAGGCGACGTAGGTTCAAAAACAGCAGAGATATGTCCAACATTCATAGCTGCAAGCATAAAAGATTTAGATACTAGAGCATAAGTTTTACCNGCACCAAATCCACAAACTAAAGCTAATTTTCTATGTTCTGTATCATCACAAAATTTTTCTTGATGCGGTAATAAATTTTTTTTTATTTTAGTTACTACTTCTTTTGCAGAAGGTAATTCATACATACCATTTCCGCTTAATACATGACCTTGTTTAACAGAATCTAAAAAACTCACGAGCAAAGATCAGCTAATTTTGCAGCAGTATTTATAGCACCTAGAGCAATATGAAACTGGCCTGCGCGTCTAGCTTCCATTTGTAAAGTAGAACATTGAGCTAATAAATCAGCAATCATTTGTGGTCTTTCAATATCCCAATCTTTTTTAATATCTTCTCTAGCTTTTTTTAAATAATTATCAACTGTAGCTTCAGACACCCCCCAGTTTTCNCTAGCNTANCNTANACAATCNGACCTTCTNCCACCTNNNGCNATGATGCGAGAAAGCTTTTGTACTCTGACATCTATCTCAATTTTGCTTGATTCAGCAGCTGCCATTAATTAATTATCCTTTTGAAACCAATGTTTGTATATTTCTAATGCTACACGCTGAGTCATAAAAGGGGGAACACTCATACCCATTACATAGCATGGATCAGTATTTAAAAAGTTAAAATCTTCTGGAAAAGTTTGTATTCTTTTTATTTCGTAAGAATTTAAATATCTAGGTTTCTTCCAATAAACTAATCCTTGAGTTGCGGTAACAGTACGCGAAGGTAATCGAGGATTTACAGTACTCATATTAAAACAATGACCTTTCGGGTGAACAGTTGAAAATGATTTACCAGGTTTAACTTTATACCAGAGTTCTTTTAATTTATCACTAATTAATTTTTCTTCTGTATTAGGTTTTATTGTTTTACATGCTTCAGCAACTGAAATTGGTTGTTCATTAAAAATCGGTTTAAAAGGTTTTAAATTTAAATCAGATCGGCGTGCAATAAAAAAAGTTCTTTCTCTTGCCTGCGGTACACCCATTTTTGCAGCATTAAATAAAAACAATTGTGTTTCATATCCTGCTTTTTTAAAATCTCTAAATATTTCTTTTACATAGCCACGAGCATTACCGGCAATTAAACCTTTTACATTTTCAGCAACAACTATTTTTGGCTGTAAAAGTTTTGCTGTTTGAATAAAATGAAAAAATAAATCATCAAGTCTTTGATATTTTTGACCTTCTCTAAATTTATATTCAGTTCCCCATTTTTTTTCACGCTTGCCTGCCATACTAAAAGTTGAACAAGGCGGTGAACCATCTAATATATCTAAATTTTTTAATTCTTCAGGTATCTCTGAAAGTTTATTAAATTCCTGGACTCCCATAAGGTAACTATATTTAGGTTTATGATTAGCTCTATAAATAGCCATCATTTCTTTATCAATTTCAACACCACCTAAAACATTAAACCCTGCAAGTTTATAACCCATTGAAGAGCCGCCGCCACAATGAAAACAGCTAAAAACATTTAAATTATTTTTTTTAATATCTCTTATATCAGATAGTTTCCAAGCACCAATTTTTTTTTCAATCATTTTTTATTATTAAATTCAAATCCACAACGAGGACAAGTGTTATCAAATTCACTAAAATCTGCTTCTCCGTGTTCTTTTGAACCTTCAAAATCTTTTATTTCACCGTCACCTAATAATTGTGATAGATCATCATCATCAAAAAAAGGCTTTAAATCGTAGTCCATAGTTAGTTCTTCTAAAACTTCTCTATCCCATTCTGATAAATCAGATGATCTATTATCTGCAATTGCTAAACCAACTTTTTGATCTTTAGTTAAATTAGTTCTTTTTACTGCAATAATTTCATCTCCATTTGTTTCTATAACTTTTACATTTTTTACTCCGGCAGCTTTTGCACCTTCAATAGTTCCATTACCAGCAATAATTGTATTATTTTCATCAATAACAATTGATCTACCAGTACCAAATTTTTCTAAAGATTCAGAAATTAATTTTGCTGATCGTTCAGTTCTTAATCGAGCATTGTTCGGATCTTGATTTAATTCCTGTATTGAGATCGTGTTTTCCGATTTTTCCTGCATAATCTAATGATTTGTCTATTGATTTTAATTGGTTATGAACTGATAATATCAAGTCTTTTTCAATTGGCATCTTTTCTTCTATAGCGTTATCACGAATAGCAGCTGCAATAACTTCAGCTTTAAACAATAATTTTTTTAAAGATTTAATCACTGGTTTCTGTCTTTCTGATGTCATTTAAAATACCTTTTGAATTGTTTAATTGTTGTTTAACTTTAAGAATATAACTAGGAAGTTCCATTTTATTTCCTTTTAAATTTTCTTGTCTAATTTTATTTAATTCTTTACAACTAGATTCCCAACTTTCTTTTCTTAAAGTATGAATTAATCTTGTTTTATCTTTTGGAATATCAACTCCAACATTGTTACATATAGTTGAAGATTCATCACGAAAGCCAGATTTTACAATTGAACCATCATCTCCTCTTTGGGGATAAGCAGCTTGACACCAACAAATAATAGCTAAATCTTGATTTTGATTATATCCGGGTAATTCATTAGATAAATATCCATCAGAATTATGAACAATTCCAGAATCATTGCAAGCAAAACAATTGTAATCTGGAACTCGAAAAGTTAAATCTCGATCAGTAGCTGATCTTTTAAAAAAGGCCATTATTTAATGACCTCTATTTCTTCAGGGTAAAGCATAAGATGACCACAATAAGGTCCATCATTATTTTGAAGTACACAAACAGTTCCTAAATCATTAGGAAAAGGGTCATATAATTCAACTTTTTCACCTGTTTTTTTAATAATGTGAGTAGCTTTAAACATGATGCGGGATTTAAAATGGAACATTTTTGTTCCTGGACTTTAATTTTAACTTGCTTTTTTGTTCTTGTACACAAAGAAATACTTCATAGTAACCATCACGTAACCATTTAAAAGCATTTGGAAAACAGGTTACAAAACCTCCATCTTTTTCAATTTTATTTTGGTCAGCTATAGCTCTTAATAAAGCAGGTTTTAACTGACTTTGTATTTTTTTTGAAAGTTTATTGTAATGCTGAAAAGTAAGTTTTTTAGATTGACCACTGGCTCTTTTTTTAATTTTTTGATACTGATTCCAAAAATCATTAAATTCATCAGTATATATATTATTTGTTTTAGTTATTTGTTTTAGTTTATCTTGTTTTAGTTCGTGTATCTCTGGAATACTACCCCCCGTATCTGAGAAATACTGGGGTGGTATCTCAGGAATACTAGTATCTGAGAAATACTGCGGTTGTTTACTGGGGTTTTGAAGTTCTGGGTGAGTAGTGGTATTTGTGAGAGACTGCCTATTTGGTGGTTCAACTTTTAATTCATGCCATACTGTAACTCGATAAGCATTGGTTGATTGAAGGCCATCTTCAACTCTACCAATTTTTTCTAACCAACCTTTTTCGCATAAAGATTTAATTACTTTAACAACTTTATTGCGACCAATTTTTGCATCTTTAGCAATAGTTGAATAAGAAGGCCATATATTAGGATAGTAACTTTGTAAAACCCATAAAACAGCTAATTCATAAGGATCAATTCTACCTTTTAAAGCTGTTGGTAATGATACAAAGGGCGTTTTTTCAGGTATAAAACTCATGGTTCAAAAAATTTATATTGATGTCAAAGGGCTAAATCCAGCTCCGCAAGGAAGTAAAGTCTACTTGGGAAAAGGTCGAATGATTGAAAGTTGTAAAAGATTGAAGTCATGGCGGGTTTTAATAAAGAAAGAAATCAAAAAAGCTAATAAAGAAATGATAACTGGACCTTGTGAAGTCCACATTTGTTTTCGTTTATCAAGGCCTCAGTATCATTTTTTATCTAATGGTGAACTTAGAGAAGATGCACCTAAACATGTAATTACAAAAAATAGAGGTGATCTTGATAAATTAGTGAGAGCATGTTTTGATTCACTAAGCATGACAGCTATTTCAGATGATGCCACCGTTGTGCAGTTAAATGCAAAAAAAAGGTTCGTCACTGAACATGAAGAACCTGGAGCACAAATTTTAATTTTAAGTAAAGATTAGTCGAACAGACCCCAACCCGCAAAAGTTAGTCTTTCCCTTCAATAGCTTTGCAATAAAGAAGGTATTTTATCCTTAAAAGGATTCGACTAAACTAAGAATAGCAGATTTATTTAAGTAAATTCAGGATAAGATTCACTTAATCTTTTTTCAATAGTTAAATGATCTATATTATATTCTTTTAGTAAATCTAATCTTTCTTTATATAAATCAACTTTTCGTTGTTCAGTTTTTTTAATTAAAGTTTTAAGATAATTAATTTGATTTTGATAATCTTTAATGTAGCCATCACAAGAATCAATTTTGTCATCTTGTTGTTCAAGAACAGTAAATTCTTCAGAATCTTTGCCCCATTCAATTGCTTGTCTTAAAACTCTTTCCCAATGGTTTAATTCATCACACCAATGTTCACTTTCTTCTCCACCTAATTCAAACATTTTAGTGTGGAATTTGTTTAGAATTTCGTATGCTTTTTCAGCACGATTTAAGTAGTGTCCTGCTTTCATGATTTTTATTTAGTAATTTTTAAATAGCCAACTTTGTTTCCATTAGTGTCTTTAATAGGCTTTGATAATGGAAGGTTATAACTACAAATAGTAGTTTCTTTAGCGAAATCAGATAAGTCTTTAAAAATTCTGCTAATTTCAGGTGCAGCATCTTCATAAAACATATCGTTATCAAGATTGATAGAAAAAGTTAATTTAGACATTTAATAGTACCTATCAGCTAATTTGTTTTCTACATAAACAGTTGTCCATGTTCCAACCATGTCATCAAAGAAACCTAGTTTTTCTTGAATTTCTCTAGCTTCTTTCCAACTTTTTGGTTTTCTTTTTGCTGCTTTATCCCATTTACCACCTTCAGAAAATAGTTCAACAAATTCTAAAACTTGTTTGTTTCTTTCTTCCTTTGGATAATATCTTAAAGATTCATATTGAGAATCTCTATAAAACTCTTTTTGAGTATTTAAAATCCAATGATGAATAAATAAGTAGTTTTCAGTTGAGTTCCAATCAACTCTTTCATCACCACCATTTCCTTCTTGTTCAACAGCAGCGTAGCAAGTTCTACCTACACGAAGCTCACAACAATAAGAAATAAAACCACTTCTTTGGTTTTGTCTATGTTGAAGTTTTGAAACAGTAATTGTTTTTTCTTTAGTTTTAATCATTTTTTTAAGTTGAAATAAGATTGTTTGTTAGCTTTAATCTGTAATTTTTGGAGAAGATTTGTTCTTTGTTCTAAAGATTTTTCAAATCTATATAAAGTGTTTTCACAAGTTTTTATAAACTTAGGATTTTCTTTTTTCTTTTTTGAATCTTTGATTATTTCTTTATAATCATCAATTGTTGAAAGAAGTCCATTTATATCTGTTCTTACTAAAGAAACTAAATGGTGAAGTTGATAATCAGTTAAATGCATTATTTTATAGGGATAATGTTATCTAATTCGTTTCTTTCATCTTCATCATTAAAGATTTGATTGAATAACGCATTGATGCGGTATAAATCACCATTAAAACCCCAATGTGTTTTAACGTTTTGTAGTTCCTCATAATGAGCAACCAAATCTTGAACTTTTTTAGCGTTAGCTTTAAGTTGTTCGACTTTGTAATTAAAGTCTTTTTGTTGTTGAGTTAGTTTCATTGAATAACTTGCGGGTTATATATATATTATACGCCGTATTTATAAGTAATAGCTGTCAATAGCTCTAATGCGTTGCAATTGATGTATTCTTAGCATAGCTATTTACAGTTATTGAAAGTCAGTGCATAATGAATATGTACTTTATTTTATGTTCAACCCGCTATGAACTTACTTACAAAAGAGCTTCTTAAGAAGTTACCCCCTCTCGGTCATTCAATTAAAACCAAAGAGGAGCCCCAAGCTATTGTTAAATGGTTTACACCAGATGCTAACTTTACTTGGTACGTCGCCGAATATGATCCTAAAACAGGTGATTGTTTCGGATTAGTCGACGGATTTGCTAAAGAGTTTGGCTATTTCAATATTAATGAAATTAAAGCCTTACGAGGTCCACTTAAATTACCAGTTGAAAGAGATTGGTCTTTTGATCCAGTAAACATTAACTCTTTAGTTTAATGAAAAATCTATTTCTTTATATGGCAGTGGGCTTTATTTGCTACACTGCCTTTTCTTCGTCTTTAGACAAAAGTACACAAATCCATTGTGCAAATGGAATACAACGCGCTTGCGCAGCTTTAAATAAATGAAAGAACAGATGAAAGAACAAATGAAAGAGACAATTATTGTCTCAACTCATAATTGCCTTCAAAAATTAAAGGGAATTGTTGAAACTCAACAAACTCAAATAAATATATTAGTTGATAACAACGACACTCTTAAAAAAAGAATAGAACAACTTGAAAACATTTTAGACATCAAATCTCAATTTAACTCAGATGACAAACGCTTTATTTAAAGATGAATTTATAACTGAAAAAGTTTATAGATCATCTTTCGATTATTCCGCAACTGACATTAAAACGGAAATTAAATACAATGGTTTTACTTTATGGGACCAAAAATTTAATCCTAATACAAGACCAAAACCACCAACTGCTGCACTTAAATTAGGTAGTATGCTGCATAAAGCAGTTTTAGAACCCAATGAATTTAATTCTTTTTATCAAGTAATTGAGAATAAAAGAACTAAAGAAGGAAAAGCAAAAATCTTGGAATTAGAAGAAAAAGGTATTGAAGCTATCTCATTCGAAGAAAAAATTCTTTGTAATGATATATGTGACGCTGTAGCTAATCACCCCATAGCATCTGAACTTTTTTCTAATGGTGCCCCTGAACAAAGTTTTTTCTGGGATCATAAAGAAACAAATTTACCACTTAAATGCAGAGCTGATTGGATTAATGGTGACACTATTATTGATTTAAAAACAACTGCTGAAGGTGGTGCTCATGAAGATACTTTTTCACGTGCAGTAGCAAATTTTTTATACCATATTCAAGCTGCTCATTACTGCGAAGGAATTGGTCTTAAAAAGTTTGTATTTGTAGCTGTTGAAAAGGTTTATCCTTTTAATATCGGTGTTTATGAACTTGACGAGGAAACAATACAAGAAGGCTTACAAGTACAAAAAGAATCGTTAAAAAGAATAAAGTCTTACGTAAAATCTGGAATTTGGCCTGGCTATAACAAGCCAAACGAAGGAATTAAAACTATTAGCATACCTTATTGGGCATTTAAAAAATGACTGAAACTAATCCAAAAATAGCTTTTATAAAAGCATTACAAAAAGCACAAAAAGAATTTCCTTCTTTAGAAAAATCTAAGCATGTTGATAACGGTAGATTTGGCTATGACTATTTACCACTTGAACAAATGCTTTCTTTAATACAACCAATATTACATAAAAATGGTTTTCATTTATCTCAACTTTTTGGTTATACGCCAACAGGTGAAACTTTAGTAAAAACTAAATTAGTTCATGAAAAAGGACATGAAGAAGTAAGTGAATTACCTTTATTTCTTCCACCACGTGATTTACAAAAGAAAAATGAAGCTCATGTTTGGGGTGGTTCTGTTACATATCAGAGAAGATACAGTATTAAATTAATTCTAGGTCTTGAAACTGATATGGATCATAATATGGAAATTGAAGAAGAAAAGCCTAAAAAAAGAACTAAAGAAGGTAAAGAAGAAGATTTAAAAACACCTATAATTCAAAAATCTACAACTTTTGTTCTAGCTAAAAAAGCTATTGAAGAGTGTAAACAACTTAAAAAACTTGATTCTTATACTGATTCTTTTAACGATAGATTAAATGAAGGCAAGATAACAAAAGAAGAATACAGTAAATTAACTGATTTACTAGAAGCTAAATATGTAAATTTAACTGAACAAATAAATAGCTAATGGATAAACAATATTTAACTACAAAAGACCTAGCTTTTAGATATGGTTTAAAACCTTCAACTATTAAAAGTTGGCGAGATAAAACTAAAGCTGGTAAACAAACAGGTCCGTCCTGGTACACATTACCAAAAACACATTTAGCGATCGGTCATTCTCGAGTTCGCTACGAGCTTCATCAAGTTTTGGCTTGGGAAGAAGCACACAACATTACACCAATTCATTCATTTTAAAAATTATGGCTTATCAAGAATTTGATCCAGCGCTTACTCTTCCTGTTAACTTTACAGTTAGGGATAATCCTTTTGAAAACAGCAAACAAAAATATCCTAAACAGATGCGTTTGTTTATTCCACTAACTTCAATTGATGAATTTTGTAACCATTTAAAGGCTGTTGCAAAAATGAAAGTTGAAACTGGAAAAGTTTATGACATGCGAACAGGTGAACGAGAAGAAGTNGAAGGTATTTACTTAAATGGAAATGGAAGAAAAAATACATTCGAAGATGATGAAGATTCATGCTTTGGAACTATAAATCCTAGAAGAATCCAATTAGTAGATGAAACAGAAGAGATTCCTTTCTAATGACTAAATTTAACCCGCAAAAAAACACAACTGAATTTATTCAACATCTAGAAATGGGTGTTGAAGAAATGGGTTGGAACTTTATGGATTTTTTTCCAACTCCAGTAACTATGAGCAATGGAGAAGATGGTTATATATTTTCACAGGTTAAAGATTGTGAAAATGCAGAACATTCTGTTTGTGTTTTAAATGATGGTATTACTTTTCCAGAACCTAATAAAACTACCATTATGTTTAGTAAAGAACAACCTCCATCAATAGTTGCCATTTTGTTTTTAACTTCAATAATTAAAGGCGAAATAATAGATCCAAAGTGCCCTTGCTGTTCTAAAAATGACTGAAAAAGAATACGACATGGCCATGTGTCAATTAAATGATCGCTATTTAAAAGAGTCAACTATGACTAATGAAGATTATTTACGAGATAAAAAAGCTATAGAAATTGAATATTTAAGGAGTAAATACAATGACTAAAAAACCTAATAAATATGAAAACAAAGATTCTTTTAAAGATAAACTTAAAGCAAAAAAATTAGTTGAAAAATGGGAGGATACATATCTTAAAAGATATAATTCAGGTATTCCTTTAAAACGATTAATATTACTTAAAAGAAATTATTCTCATATTGAACAATATAGAGATTTTTTAATAACTAAAGCTGCTAAAGGTAAAAGAAACATTATTAAAAATAAAGAAAAAGCAGAATTAGGTGATTTATATATAGATAAACAAGGCAAACTAGAATGTTATTTAGGTTATAAATGGTTTACTTTAAGTGATATAAATAATAAAGAATTTAAACCAGATGAAAAAATAATAAAAAAATTAGAAGAATCTAAATCTTCAAAATTATTTAAAGCTAGAAAATATAAATTACCAAAAATAGTAACAACGATATTAAAAGAAAAAGCTAGTGAAATTAATAAACTTTTTATAGGTAAAGAAAAATTTAATATATTTAACGATCATTTTAATGAAAATATATATACGACTATTTCAGATATTTATAGAAAAGCGCAAGTTTTAATTTATGAAGAATATGAAGAACAAATGAATGATATAAATAGAAAATCTACAGAAAGAAGAGTTTTTTCACAAAAAATGAAAGATTTTTGTTTGGTTCAAGTTGAAAAGCATTGTGAAAAATTAAAATCAAAAATAAAAGAAAAAAATTTTGATAATAAAAATATTGAAAGTTTAATTGAAACAACTAATGAAAAACAAAAAAATCCTATAAAAATAAAATTATTAGAAGATAAAGATTATTCTGAAACTGAAAAAGCTTTTCTTTTAAAATATATTTCACCTCAAGGCTATTATTCCTGGAATAAAATTGCTGAATCTTTTATAGAAAAATCTAAAAGCTATGATGGAAATAAATTATTTCAAGTTTTTTCAGCACCTGCTTACTATTTAACAAAAGAATTAACTGAGGCATTTTTAAATACACCTGTTAATTTTATAAAACTTGAAAAGAAACCCGAAGTAATAAATAATCAATTTTTTCTTTTACAGCCTTTAAGTACTAATGAAATTGCTTATTCATATATAGATGCTTCTGCTACAAAACAAATAAGAAATAATTTAAGTTATGACATTGTTATTAAAAGCTATTTAAATATTCGTAAAAATGAATGTCGATTTAATAGAAAAACAGTAGTTACTTTACCAAAATTTAAAAATAGATATAAACTTAATTCAATTAAATTTAATTGGAATAATTTAAATAAAATAACAACTTGTAAGGGTGTATTAGCTTTTGATGAATTAACATCTATTGAACAACAACAATTTCTTATTGTTGTAAATTTAATTTTATTTATGAATCAAGAGCCTGATATTACTCTTGAATACGTTACTCCTAGTGTTTTTACAAGACAAAAAAATCAAGAAATCGATAGAAATAGCTTTAAACCTCGAGCTGTTACATGGATTGGAAAAGAATTTACACAAAGAACAATAAAAGTAAAACAAATAAATGATGGAGAAGTTATAAAAGAAGGTTGTCGTCCAGTAAGAAGTCATTGGCGAAGAGGTCATTGGCATACCGTTTTACAAGGTTTTAAACGTAGAGAAAGAAAAATGAAATGGTATAGACCTGTCTTTGTTAGAGGTAATAAATTATGAATAGTTTAGGATATACAAAACTTGTTTTTAATAAGTTTAAAAATGAAACTACTCTTACTACAACTGGTGACGGTACTATTCGGACATGGACAGGAAATTATGAAGAAGATACTAGGACTGAGCATGAAAAGTTTTTTGGTATGGACGAAAAAGAAATATATAAAAAATATGGCTTAGTTTTTACAAAAGTAAAAACACATAAAGGAAATACAATAACTTTTAATGGTAAAGAAAGATATGAAATTACTAGCGATTTTGAAGCTATGTTATGGCTTATTAGAAAAGGCTTTGTTAAATATGTTAGAGGTAAAGAAGTTTGGAATGAAGAAGCATTAGATGAAGGTTGGGAAAATGCCTGGACTCCTCCTGAAAATTATGAAGCGCCAAAAAAATCTAAAGAATGGGGTCATGTTTATTTTGTTGAAAGTAAAGGATACTGGAAAATTGGTAGAGCTACTGCTTCAAGAATTAAAATTCGAATTAAAGAACAGCAACCTGATAAGGTTTTAGCTGTTAGTCCTCGTCGTAGTGACTTTAAATTTTTAGAAAGAAAGCTACATAAAATGTTTAAAGATAAAAGAGTTCTTAAATATGAAGTTTTCAGAAATCTTAATAAAGATGATATAAAAGTAATTATGAATGAATTAGGCAATAAAATTAATGTAGTTATATAATTTTATGAAAAAACCAAAGTTTCCATCAGATCCTTATATTGGTAGAATTTTTTTTGATGGTATAAAAACTTATGAATATATAACTAACCCTTTTTATAAACAGATTCCAGGAGTAAAACCGCAACCTTGCTGGATTGATATTTCACTAGAACTTAAATGACAAAAAAAGTACATTCTTCTATAAAACTACAAAGATTAAAAGATATTAGACGTAAAAACTTAGAAAGAAACTTTTTAGATATTCAATTAAAAGGACAGGATCATTATGTTTTTATTAAAGAAAATGGTAAAGCACAGGTAGTATTTGAAGAAGGCAGATGGGTTAAAGAACATATTAGAACTGCTGTGCTTAAATTTAATTATGAAATAGATAAAATAGAAAAATTATTAATAAGAGATTTTAATGATAGTGAATTAGAAGAATATAATAAAAGATATAACTAAAAAAAATGCCACTTAAACGCGGAAAATCTCAAAAATCTATTTCAAGTAATATTAGATTACTAAAACGTGAAGGAAAATCAGATAAACAAGCTATAGCAATTGCATTATCTAAAGCAGGCAAGAAAAAAACTGCTAAAAAACGTAAAAAAAGGTAAGATTAAAACAGCTACTTAATTTGTTATGCCTTCACATTATGGATCCATGAAGCCTAAAGGCAAAAAGAAAAAAAAGAAAGGAGGTAAAAAATAGTGGGTTATATATTTAAAGTTCAAGGTGAAACAAAACCTAAAGCTGAAAACTGCGAAATGAAACCTAAATCAACAAAAAAATCAAAAAAATCAAAAGGTGACTAAAAAAAGAAAACGCGTGCCTAAAGATAAAAAAACAGGTTTACCTAAAAAATATCTTGAAGGCGCTAAAAATAAAGCAGCAAAAGCAGCCGAAATAAAACGTACTGCAGCAGCTTATAAAAGAGGAGAAAAAGTTGATTTAAAAGCTATTTCAAAATTTAGAGCTTCACAAAATGTCAAAAACAAAAGGAAAAAAAAGCGCTGACACTTTAACGAAACAATTAAGTGACAAAGCTAAAAAAAGCATATATACGTTAGGTGATTTACGTAAAGTATATAAAAGAGGTACTGCTGCATATATAAGTTCAGGATCTCGAAATGTTTCAGTTGGTGCTTGGGCAATGGGAAGAGTAAATAGTTTTGTTTCTGGAAAAGGCGGTGCAAGAAAAGCTGATAAAGATATACATGATGCTCGAAAAAAATCACCTAAAAAAAGATGAAATTAACTAAACGACAATTAAATACTTTAGAAAAACATAAAAAAACCCATGGTCATACAAAAAAACATATGGATTATATGAAGCGTAAAATGCGCGAAGGTGTTAGCTTTACTGAAGCACATAACATGGCAATGAAAAGGAGAGGAAAATGACAGAAAAAGAAAAAATTCAAAGAAAATTAAATAAATATGGATTAACTGCTGTAAATAAAGCTAAAGCAACACCTTCTCACCCTACAAAATCTCATATTGTTTTAGCTAAAAAAGGATCTGAAACTAAATTAATAAGATTTGGACAACAAGGAGTTAAAGGAGCAGGTAAAAACCCAACTTCAAAAAAAGATAAAGCAAGAAGAAAATCTTATTATGCAAGACATAATGCTCAAAACCCAAATCCTACAATCTTTTCACCTTTATACTGGTCACATAAGGTTAAATGGTAAATTTTAGGTATATTGTTAATAATTAATAAGTTTTTTTATGACAGAAGAACTACAAAAACCAAATCCATCACCAGAACAATTTGCAGCTTTACAAGAAGAAGTTGCAAAATTAAAAGCTAATAATGCAAAATTATTAGATCAAAATATAAAAGCAAAAGAAGCAGGAAAAGCAATACCTCCTGATGTTGATGTTAATGCTTTAATAGCTTTTAAACAAAAAAAAGAACAAGAAGAACTTGAAGCAAAAGGTAGATATGATGAAGCGATAGCAAAACAGGCACAACAATTTAGAGATGCAGAGGCAGCTTATAAAGAAAAAATTAATCAATTTGAAAAAAGACAAAGAGAATTAGAAATTGAAACTCCTGCTATAACAGCGCTTGCAGATGTTGTTCATGATCCTCAATATGCTTTATCTCAAATTAATAAAGATCAGTTATCAAAAGAAAGTGATGGAACTGTTGTTATAGTTGACGGTTATAATCGAACACCTGTGAAAGAATGGGCTCAGCAAACTTTACCTAGTTGGGTACAAAAACACCCAAAACCTCAAGGAGGCGGAGCTCCTTCAGCTCGATCAACAAATAATACAGAATTTGTTTCTAATGAAAAAAATCCGTTTGCAAAAGAATCTTTTAATATTACTGAACAAATGAGGTTATATAGAACGGATATAAATAAATACAATATGTTAAAAAATGCTGTTAGCGGTTAATATAAGATTAACTTGGTTGTCTAAGTCAGGTGTTGTCGCCGAAAAGTAAAAATCATTAGTACATTTTTTAATGGCTACATTAAGAAGTGATTTAATCATACCAGAGGTTTTTACCCCCTACTTAATAGAAGAGACTACTGCTAGAGATTCTTTTCTACAAAGTGGGGTCGTGCAACCTTTGGCTGAATTAAATCTATCCTCCGATCGTGGGGGTGACTTTGTAAAAATTCCTTTTTATAAAGCAAATTTATCAGGAGATTTTGAAGTTCTTACAGATTCAACTTCATTAACTCCAGGCAAAATTACAGCTGATTCCCAAATAGCAGCAGTCCTCCATAGGGGGAGAGCCTTCAGTTCACGTGATTTAGCTGCACTTGCAGCAGGTGGTGGACCTGATCCAATGGCTGCTATTGCACAAAAAATGGCTGCTTATGTAAACAACCAGAAACAAAAAGATTTATATTCTTGTTTAACTGGTGCATTTGGTTCTATAAATGCAAACGATAGTAATTCAGCATTATTTGCTTTAACTATTGATTCTGAATCAGGTGATACTCCAACAGTTTTAAGCCCACGCCACGTTGCAAAAGCTAAAGCACTTCTTGGAGATCAGGGAGAAAAGCTTTCAGCCATTGCTATCCATTCAAATTGCTACTATGACTTGGTAGAACGTAATGCGATAGATAGAATTTATGATAATACTGGCGCTCCTGATACATCAGCAACTGCTGGTAGTACTGCTAATGCTTTTCCAGGAACAACATCAATACCAACATTTATGGGTTTACGCGTAATTGTTAGTGATGATATTCCAACAACTGGATCAGGTTCAAGTACTGAGTATTCCGCATTTTTCTTTACTCAAGGAGCCATAGTTACGGGCGAGCAATCTCCAATGAGAACTCAAACAGATCGTGACATTCTTGCTTTAGAAGAAGCTATGGCGGTAGATCTTCATTACATTTATCACCCTGTTGGTCTTAAATACGCAGTTTCAACTGTAAATCCAAACAGAACAGTTTTGGAAACAGTTGCTTCTTGGTCGAAAGTGTATGAGACAAAAAATATCGGTATTGTGAGAGCAACTATCGTTTCAAACCAAGATTAAGGAGTAGTTTATTATGCCTTCTTTATTTGAAGTAACTGCTGGATCTTTAGTTGGTCCAACAACAGGTGGAACTGTAACTCAAGCAACAAATAAATCTACTGGAGTTACTCTTAATACAGAGTCTGGTCAGATTACTATGAACAATGCACAGCTTGATGCTGGTACTGAAGTATCTTTTACAGTAACTAATAGCAAGATTGCAGCAACAGATGTTGTTGTAGCTTGTCATGGTTCTGCAGGTACTGCAGGTTCATATCTTGTAAATGCTAATGCTATTGCTTCAGGTTCTTTTGCAGTAACAGTTTCTAATGTTTCTGCAGGAAATCTTAGTGAAGCTATTGTTATTAACTTTGTAGCTCTTAAAGGTGCTTCTAGCTAATGGCAATTTACGCATTTAAGCGTATGAGGAAACAAAATGAGGCTGCTGAAAAAGCAGCTTCTGTTTCTTCTATAAAA
>FUFK010038372.1_pt1 | contig 43611 bp, 40 predicted proteins | sample 1021851 | NCBI WGS metagenome assembly FUFK01 (sample SAMEA51879418, study PRJEB19060) | metagenome
AGTTAACGATTAAATTCTAAAGTAGCGGAGCCTAACTCGTCAAAATAAGCTTTAATCAACGAATTTTGTGTCGCAAAATCTACACCATTCCAAGAACCTGTAGTAATGATATCACCCGATCGAAGCCCTCTTTCCTGAACGTACGACGAACGAACTGACATGTGATTTGCTAATTCGGCAATTAAACTTAAAGGATCCCCCCCTGGGAAACCTGCATCTGCGACCATCTCCTGTTGGTCGATCACTAAACGCCCTTCAAGACCTTTTATTTGTTGTTCATCAAAGAACTCAACCTCGTCTCCTATGATAAGCGCCTCGTTACTCTGATTATCAGCTAATGCCCAAAGAGGATTTGCTACTGGCCAGTTATCGAAACGTGTTTCTACAGCCTCTATAGCTACCGTTACGGTTTTTATAGAGTTCTTAATATCATCTCTGGAATACGTCGCTCCCATACTTGGCAGGTCTTTACCGAGCCTAAATGCTATCTCACATTCTATACCCTTTAGTCTGTTGGAATTTGCCAATTTGGCCGGTGATTTAAATACTCGATCTACCGTTATTGGGGCACAGGTGATAGTCATTTCACCGGATCCTGGGCCTACCTTCCAAGCTGCGATCTCTCTGCCCCTTTTTTCTAAAACGGCATCTTGTATCAAAAATGCTTCCTCAATACTTTTTGGGGCTGAGAGGTTTGGGAATTCTTTCAACACAATGTTTGCAATTTCTGCATCGATAAGCGCATCTGCCGCTATAGATATTCTATCCATTGCCTGATTTTTCCCTTTCATTTTCAATAAAACTTCTTGCCCAATTTATACAACTCAAGTGGTCAGGGTCAAAGTTGTTAGCTATCCACCAATTTTCTGTCGCAGCCAGTGTTTTACCTATTGCTATGCCAGGAGTTACTCCAAGTGATACTATGTCACTTCCTGTGATTGGAAATATTGGGTGTTTCCAATCCCTACTTATTTCCAAAGCATATTTATAAATTTTGATTAGAGCTTCGTCCAAAGCTGATTTAACCATCAGCAAGTCTAATGTCTGCTTTACTCCGTAGGTATAAAAAAGTAATTTTATNGACTTCAAATCTGCTTTGGCTGAAATTTCCGTTCCATTTAGAAAAGCAAGTTGAGCAGCAACTTTATTTGGCAATTTCAATTTAAAAGCTAAAATTTCAGGCTTGATGCCAAATGCTGTTACCAGTCTCAAAACAGGATCCATTTTTTTTCGTTCCAAAGTAAGAAGAGCTTTCAGTTCAGCCAGTCTGACATCTGCGGAAAATAATTTTTCAAAAATGGAACCATCTTGCATGAGCTCTAGGGTGTCACAAACATTTTCGGATGTGAGAATTTTAAATAGCTCTTCGCGTATTCTTTCTCCAGATAAGCTGCCAACCAAATTAGCATTTTTTTTACATGCTTCTAATGATTTCGGCTCTGCTGAACCACAGCCAAAGTAGGCGTTAAATCTATAAAACCTTAAAATTCGCAGTGCATCTTCTTGTATNCGTTGGGATGGACAGCCAACAAAGACAACACGGCCATCTAAAATATCCTGTTTGCAATTCANAGGATCAATGATTTTACCNAATTGATCCATCAATANNGTATTTATAGTAAAATCTCGTCTTTTTGCATCCTCTTGCCAGCAGTCTGTGTACTGCACCACCGCATGTCGCCCATCAGTCTTTATATCCCTGCGCAGGGTGGTTATCTCAAATCGTACTCCACTTAAAAAGGCTGTCACAGTACCATGTGACAGTCCTGTAGCTTTGACGTTTATTCCTGAGTCCTCAAGTAAACTAATAACCTCTTCCGGTTTGTGCTTGGTTGCCACATCCATATCAGAGATAGGTAGCTTTAGAATAGTATTTCTCACACAACCACCAACAAAGCGAGCCGAATCNAAAGGTTTATTAAGAACATTCATTAGCGTATTAGCTGGTTCTTGTATCCACCATTCGGCAACCACTTTACTAACCATTTTTGCTTNTTTCGTCAGCTGCCAAAATAAGCTCTGCTAAATTCACCAGCATACCCGCTGTCGCTCCCCAAATATAATACTTTGGGTGCGGAAAAACATAAAAATNTCTCATGNTGTTTTGCCACTNCCGACTATGTCTTTCATGGTTTTTACGATCGAGAACAAAAGAGATTGGGACCTCAAAGACATCAGCCACTTCTTTGCGATCAACATTTAGCTCGAATGGTGGTTTGATTAATCCAACAATTGGCTTAACACTAAACCCCGTTCTCGTTTCGTATTNAGGAAGCTCTCCAATCACTTCGACTGCGTCTCGCTTTAGTCCAATTTCCTCTTCAGTCTCTCGGAGCGCCGTGTCTATCATATTTGAGTCTGATTTTTCATGTCTTCCTCCNGGAAAACTTACCTGCCCTGCATGATGATTTAAATCATCAGATCTTCTGGTCAGTAATATTGTTGGCTCTTGGTCTCTACCTATTACTGGGATTAAAACAGCCGCTGGTTTTGATACTTCGGGGATAGACATCCCCGGGTTGAGATTATGATCGCCTAGAATATCCTGCTGATCTCGAATGGCATTTTGACGTAAAGCTTTCAAAAATGTATTTTTAAAATCATCTAAAGAGAAAACTAGTCGTCTATCGCTCCCAGAGGGAAAAATGTCTCCTTGCTCCATATTCCTAAAACCTTCTGACCTTCAGTTTCATTCTCAGTAGCCATATCTACTAATTGATAGTAGACAGACCTTGTTAGCCTCGCTTCAAGTCCATCCCTTACTAATATATACGGTCTTGGTTCTCCTGTTGAAGGGTCGAGTTGAATTCTTAGAGGGTTGTCAGGTCCACAAACAACAATCTCATCTAAATTGGTTCGAAAAACAAACGTGTCTATACTTTCCCTGCAGTCCTTTTCAAGGTTGACCTCGACTGCTAGAAATGGTGCGTCTTCAACCTCAATAGTTCCCCGCTCCACTGGCGTCACCAGCCAGTATATACCGTTTCTATCTTTGTTTAACACACTTGCGAATAGTTTTACCAAGGCAATCCGATTAATAGGTGTACCTTGATAATACCACGTACCATCCATCGATATCTTCATATTAAAATCTTGAACGGCCGGTTCGTTACAGTCAGATACTTTATCGCCTAACTGTTTTTCTAATTGATAGAGTTTACTAGTTTTCCCGGACAAAAAAGCCTCACTCTAACTTTTACTGCGATATAGCTGTAATGCGCTGACATGTTGGTGAATTCAAAACGCAGAACCAACTCGCTTGTCTACGTTCACCTTTGAATACATTTACGCAAAAGCTAAGTTTATATTTTATTAATTCAACTATGGAATTCTCTCTATACGCAAAACGTTTGTCGATCCTGACTTTCCCATCGGCACACCAGCTGTAATTACAATATGATCCCCTGAACTTGCAAAGCCTTGAGTCTCANCTATGTCAACAGCGCGCTTCACAACGGTGGAAAACCGTTCTTCTTGATCAATATGTACCGAATGTATCCCCCAAGCAATTGCCATTCGTCGTGCTGTCAAAAGGCTTGAGGTTACGCATAAAATTGGAACCGTGGGACGTTCTCTTGCAGCTCTAAGAGTGGTTGACCCTGATGTGGTGTAGGTGACAATACAATTCGCATTCACAGTTTCAGCAACTTGCCTTGCGGCTAATGTGATTGCATCGGATACAGTTGGTTCAATAACATTCTGTTTAGAAGTTGTCGAGGCTTGATAAGCTTCATCTCCCTCCGCCTCCAAGATTATTCGGTTCATCATATCAACAGACTCTATGGGATACTCTCCAGCGGCCGTCTCGGCAGAAAGCATAACGGCATCGGCCGAGTCGTAGACAGCCGTTGCGACGTCAGAAGCTTCAGCTCGTGTAGGGGCCGGAGAATGAACCATTGAGTCCAACATCTGTGTGGCAACTACAACAGGCTTCCCCCATTTTCTGCAGAGCTTAACAATCTTTTTTTGCAAGCCTGGTACTTTTTCAGGAGGTAATTCAACACCAAGGTCGCCACGGGCCACCATAACCGCATCTGTCAAGGTCATTAATTCCTCTAAGTGATCAATAGCCGCAGGTTTTTCTAATTTTATTAGAACTGCTGCACGATTCTCGATTAATTTCCTCGCCTCTTTAACATCACTCGGCCGTTGAACAAATGATAAGGCTATCCAATCACANCCNAAACCCANNGCAAACTCAAGATCTGATTTATCTTTTTCGCTNAGNGCAGATAATCCGAGTGTAACACCAGGCACATTAACGCCTTTTCTAGCAGATAGCCGCCCTCCCGTAACGACCTTTGTATCAATCACAGATTTACTTACTTTCTGCACCCGCAACCTAATTCTTCCATCATCCAAAAGGAGATCCATACCCGCTTCCGCCGCATCAAAAATTTCCGTATGCGGAAGCTGGACACGGCTTTTGGATCCCAATTTTTCTTTCAAATCGAGGCTAAAANTATCGCCAGGGGCTAATTCTATTTCTCCATCTTTAAATTCTCCAATCCGCAATTTTGGGCCTTGCAGATCTGCCATAATAGAGACCGGGCGGTCTAGTTCCTTTTCGAGTTCTCGGATAGCAATTACCCGTGATTTTTTATCAGAATGTTCACCNTGACTAAAATTTAGCCTAAATACGTCTACACCGGCCATTATTAGTGCGCGAATTTGTCGTTTAGTTCTGGTTGAAGGCCCCAGTGTAGCAACGATTTTCGTATTTCTATATCTGCGCATCAACTACCCTCAAAAGTGTCGACTCNACACTACACGCATTTTGCACTATTTACAAAAGTCTTCNTCTGGCAACGATCAACTNGNGNATTAATTTTCAACCAAAGTTAAGATGTACGATATTTNTTAGGTANCTAATCGAGAAGACTCTGAAATNTATCAAGGGTTTTAAAAACGGTGTCCTTATCTTCCGATGGCAGCGCAAAAAGAGCTCTATCGATACCTGCCTTTCTATAACTATCTAACACCTCTGGCTTTGGCGGCGCACCGAACACACTGATGGAGAGGCTATTGATATCTCGTCCCACTTCATCCGCCATATTCTTGAGACGATTGGCGCTTTCCATAGGATCAAATCCTCCTCTTCCTCTGGGGAACCAACCATCACAATAATCAACGACTCTTTTTAATGTATAGTCGGTTTCTCCACCCATGAGTATTGGAGGGTGAGGTTTCTGATGCGGTTTAGGATAGGCCCAACTTTTTTCAAATTTAACAAAATCACCTGAAAACTCTGCCTCCTCGTCCATCCACAACGACTTCATGGCCAGCACACGTTCTCTCATCATTGCGAAACGACGGTTGTATTTAACTCCATGGTCTTCCATCTCCTCAATATTCCATCCTCCTCCTAGGCCTAGAACAAATCTACCCTTTGACATAAGGTCTAAACTAGCAACTGACTTTGCTGTAACAATGGCCTCTCTTTGAGGAAGCAAACAGATTCCTGTACCCACTTTGAGTCGGTCTGTAGCAGCAGCAGCAAAACCTAGCGATATAAATGGGTCAAGAGTATGAGAATATTGGCGCGGTAAATCACCGCCTCCTGGAAAAGGAGACTGTCGGCTTGTGGGTATATGAGTGTGCTCTGGCACAAACAAAGACTCGTAGTTGCGAGCCTCCAGTTCTTTCGCCAATTCAGCTATGTCTACACTATAGTCTGTGTCAAAAATAAATACGCCAATGTCCATACTATCTCTCTCTTTCAAATTTTTAGGCCTTGCTAAAAGTTATTCTGAAAAACAATTAGCCCCTAAACCAAGNAACATACAACATAGATGTTAAAAATAGGTAGTTGTTTAATNATGTTTTATTATAATCCAATAAGTTTAAGAATTTTAAAGTGTCAAATTTAAAGGCTAGCTTTCAAGATCATGTCAAAAAAAACGACAGTTACAACGGAAAACGATATACCAATTATTGATTTAGCTCCATTATTTGGAAACGATCCACGCAGAGAGTACACCATCGCACAAAACCTTGAACCAGCTTTTTTAGGCAAAGGGTTTTTAATTTTAATCAACCANGGGATATCAAAAGATTTAATCAAACAAACTTTCCAAGAGACCCAACGTTTTCATAATCAATCAACGGAATTCAAGAACTCTGTGTTAATGAATTCCCACAATAACGGATATATGGGAATGGGGCGTTATAATGTCAGAACGTCCCGAGCAAGTGATCCAAATGCTAAATTAGATATGAACGAGGCGTTTTTTGTTAAGAGAGAGAGATCCGCGGATGATCCTCTAGTAAAATCGAGGACAAGATTCGCTGGACCAAACGAATGGCCAAAAAACTTTCCAGGTTTTAAAGAAAAAATTTTAGAGTACACAGACGCGATCGACAAATTAGCTAAGCAACTTCTTGCACCCCTTGCAATTTCACTTGATATGCCCGCGTCAACTTTCGAAAATGCCTTTTGGGAAAGCCAATTTTCTTTTAGATTATCTCATTACCCTGCGGTCAAAGACGCAATAAAAAATCAATATGGCATCGCTCCTCATACAGATTCGAATTTTCTAACATTCCTTGCGCAAAGTGAAGCACCGGGCTTACAAATTCAAACTGATACTGACGAGTGGCTAGATGTTCCATACGTTGCTGACTCCATAGTAGTAAATAGCGGTGATATGCTACACCGATGGACGAATGGTCGTTACAAATCCACGCCTCATCGCGCTCTTCCACCCGCGGAAAATTCCCGATATGCCATCCCTTTCTTTTTTGGTCCGCATCTTCATAGTCAAATCGAGTGCCTATCGTCATGTAAGTCACAAAATAATCCAGCCAAGTTTCCACCGATTTCTTATGGTGAGTATATGAATTGGTGGTATGACTCGAATTATAACCCAACATTGCAGCAAGATCTCTGAATTCAAAATTCGCCTTAATTAGAAACGAGGTTAAAATGTCTGAAACGGTGGCCAATATCATAGCCTCTGGTCTAGAACTTCATAATGTTGATCAAATNTTTTGTGTGCCAGGTGAAAGTTACGTAGGTCTTTCGAGCATCCTAATAAACCATAATGCTATAAAGACTGTAGTTTGCAGGCACGAAGCTGGAGCAGCATTTATGGCTGCTGCAGATGGACGGCTAAGGAACCGCGCAGGTGTCGTAATGGTGAGCCGTGGTCCAGGACTTGCAAATAGCATGGTTGCTCTGCATTCCGCCTATCATGATGCGACCCCTCTGGTAGTCATAATAGGACAGGTTGAACGTAATGATTTTGGTAGACTTGCCCTTCAAGAACAAAACTACTCACTATTACTAGCTGACATAACAAAGGCAGTCTTTGAAGTTAATCAACCTGATATGGCTTCAGAGATTTTAGCAAGAGCATTTCACCTGGCAGAGAGTGGAACGCCTGGCCCTGTTGCGGTAGTAATGCCCGAAGATATTTTCGATCAGAAAACGAGGATCAATGCCGTAGGCCCTTCCGCGAAAGTCAGCGCAAGCCCGCGGACTAAAGATATTAATGCTTTAGTTGATATGATATCAGCTTCTCAACGCCCACTTGTGTTGGTCGGGGGCGCGCTGTTAGCTGAGGCGGTCTCGGAAGAAGGTGTGCTATCCAAACTAAATACCTTAGCTGAAACATATGCTCTTCCAATTTGTCCAACTCANAGAAGGCCNCATTTATTCGATNCTCAGCATCCCAATTATGGAGGCTACATGGGGATACGTGTCCCAGGGCCCTTAATTNGTGAAATGAAAAAAGCTGACCTTTTGATCGCATTAGGAGAAAGGCTGACGGATACTGTTAGTCAATCGTATACCTTTCCAACAGCACCTCAGCCCCAAATACCTTTAGTACATGTTTGGCCAGATGCTAATGAAGTTGGGAGAGTTTGGCACCCAATGCTAGGCATTCCAGCAAGTCCCAAAGAAGTGATAGAGGCGCTCTTGGATCGTAAAACGCCAAAGATTACAAAAGAACGCCTAAAATGGATAGAAAAGCTGAACAAAATCCACATCCAACTTACAAATAAAACTTGGGATAGCACAACTGACGGCGTGAACTTTGCTGCTGTTGTTAGTGAAGTTGATAAACATCTATCCGATACAGCGGCGATAACGACTGACGCCGGCAATTTCGGGAGCTTTGTTCATAGATATATAAACTTTAAACAATCACACGTGTTTTTATCGTCTGTCGTGGGCGCCATGGGATCAGGCGTGCCAATGGCAATTGCTGCTGGTCTAAGACGTCCTAATGATCAAGTCGTTTGCTTCATTGGAGATGGAGGAATACTCATGATGGGTAACGAAATTGCCACGGCACGGCAATATAATATCAACCCAACCATTATTATTTCTGACAATTCAATGTATGGGACTATTGGGATGCATTCTTATGTTCGTTATCCAAATCGCGCTTTTATGAATGCCACAAAACTAACTAACCCAGATTTTACAAAATGGGCGGAGTCCTTTGGTGCTGCAGGACTGACAATTTCCANTGAAGACGAAATTGAGGAAAAAGTTTCAAAGGCATTTAATATTAAAGATCGTCCTGTTGTTCTACATTGTAAGACCTCCGCCCAGCAAATGAGCGCATGGCGACGATACGAGGGAGGTGAAAACCTACCGTGAATACATCAATAAAACCAGAAGTACATTTATACCCTGCAACCGTTTTAAAAGAACAAATACTTAGCATCCTTTTAGCATGGGGTATGTCTGAATCAGACGCAAAGGTTACAGCCGATGTAATGGTTGAAACCGATTTGCGCGGTGTAGACTCACACGGTATCAATATGCTTCGCCAATATGAAGAAACAAAGCAACGGGGCGCCTTAAATATAAGNCCCAATACTGAAATAGTTCGNGAGCGTAAGACAACNGCTTTACTCGATGCNGATNGAGGNCTTGGCCATCCTGTCTCCGTTAAAGCGATGNAGATGGCTATAGNGAAGGCTAAAATCTTCGATATCGGGACAGTCTGTGTACGTAATTCGCANCATTTTGGAGCTGCGGGTTATTACGCAGAGCTGGCAGCGGCGAAAGGAATGATTGGTGTTGTCACAACATCGACACGTGGCATATCAATGGTACCGACTCATGGTACACAGCCGNTTTTAGGCACAAATCCTTTCGCTTTTTCTACGCCTGCCGGAAAATANCCTCCCCTNGTTTTAGATTTNGCGACCACCGTTGCNGCAGTTAATAAAGTAAAAGTTCACAACCTAAAAGAGATAAGCCTGCCAATTGGATGGGTAAATGACGCGAATGGAACATCAATAACTATTCCAAAGGACGCATTGAAAATTTTCGAAAACCGTGACAACGGTGGCTTGAACCCAATTGGAGGCATTGGTACCACACTAGGTGGACACAAGGGATATGGGCTAGCACTATTCTCTCATGTTCTAAGTGGTGTCATGCCCGGCGCATCTTTTTCCCCTGTTCGTGTGAAAAATGCTGCAACAGATACACCAGATGATTTGGGNCACTTTTTTCAAGCTATAAACCCTGAGAGCTTTCGACCAATACAGGATTTCAACAAGGATATAGAGATTGTTATTGATACACTAAAAAAAGTAACCCCAGCTGATCCCAATGAACCAGTATTGCTGCCTGGCGAACCCGAACAAATATCAAAGGCAAAGCGACTTAAATCTGGTATTCCAATCAATGATAACCTTCAAAAAATAATTAAAGACATTGCAAAAAATGCTGGAGTAGACTGTTTACTTTAAACTGTGATTTAATCGGCAACCGTTTTGTAGAAGGTGGGCCATGGCTAGTATAAAACAATTTGGGATTGATTTAGGGATTTATGGATCCCTAGCCCAACCAAAGACAATTATAGAGTTAGCTAAATTCTCAGAAAAGGTGGGCTTTGATTCCATATGGCTCGCTGATCATGTTGTCTTCCCATCTGCAATTAATTCAAAGTACCCCTATAGCGCTGATGGAAGTTTTCCCGCTCCGCTTACCGAACCACTGATGGAGCCGCTTGCCACGATGGGTGTACTGGTTGGTGTGACAGAAAGAATTAAAATTGGTACCGCAGTATTAATTATTCCCTATAGAAACCCAGTATTATTGTCTCGGATGCTCATTACTATGGACCAATTCTCTGAGGGAAGAATAATTCTTGGTGCTGGTGTTGGCTGGTTACAAGAAGAATTTCAAGTTATGAAAACGTACGATTTTGAAAAAAGAGGTATTGTAACGGATGAATACATCGAAATTTTTAAACGCTTATCAAAAGGCGGAGAAATAAGTTTTGATGGACAAACTTATGAGTTTCCAAAAATTTATTCAATACCCGGATCTCACCAGAAACCGCACCCACCCATCTTAATCGGCGGCATAGCAAATCCAGCGTTGCGCAGAGTAGTAAAGCATGGAGATGGCTGGCTAGCAGTAGCGATAGACAAGGAACGTATGACGGAACGCCTCAATACACTGAAGAGGATTTGTGACGAAAATGACCGAAAGTTTGAAGACTTAGAATTAGTTTACAAAATCTTTGTTAACCCTGGCGAGCCGCGGAAGGGGCCATTTGGGGATAGAGAAATCGGTTCAGGTTCTGAGCAACAAATTGTTCAGGACATACAGTCAGCGATAGATTCTGGTTTTTCTAAAATAGTGGTTCGCTACCGAGGGGATAGTGCGAAGGAGCAAATGGTCCAAATCGAGCGATTTGCTGATACGATAATACCGAATTTATAGCAGGCGGTTGGGATCTAGTAACCTTCCCGTTCCAGTCGTTTACGCATTAATTTTCTATGCCGCCTAGTAGCTTCAGCTTCTTCGCGCACACGTCGTTCGGATGGCTTTTCATAATTCCTTCGTAACTTCATTTCTCTAAAAATACCTTCGCGCTGCATCTTTTTTTTAAGAGCTCGGAGCGCTTGATCGACGTTGTTATCACGAACAGAAACTTGCACAGAAAGTAACCTCCATCAGTTGTAAACAGCCTTTTAGTTTAATAAATTACCAGCTGAAAAAAAATTGGGCCTTCAAATAACACATTTTTATACTAATTAACAAATGAAATATTTAACTAACTTTACCTGCAACCACCAAAGGCCTATAAAAAATCATGGCAACCCGCGAAATAATAAGGATGGGAAATCCTATTTTAGCTACAATGGCACAGCCAATTCAACCAGATGATGTGGCCACTCTTCCTGATGTGATTCAAGATATGATTGACACAATGAGGGCCGCTAATGGCGTAGGATTAGCTGCCCCACAGATAGGTTTGAGTATGCGTCTAATAGTTTTTGAAATTCCAAAGAATAGACAAACAGCCGGTGATACAAACACTCCCACGTCACCACAAGTACTCATCAATCCAAGAATCACGCATTTTGATGACGAGATGGAACTCGGTTGGGAAGGCTGTCTATCAATTCCAGGTCTAAAAGGAGAGGTTCCGCGGCACTCTTCGATCACATATGATGCCATTGATGCTGAAGGGAATAGGTTAACCAGGCATGCCTGCGGCTTCCATGCTAGAGTGATCCAACATGAGATTGATCACTTGGATGGTATTTTATATCCCGAGCGGATGTTGAACCTCCGCCAGTTCGGTTTTGTAGACGAATTAGAGGAGCATTAAATGCCAAGTCCACCAGACCAATTACAAGAGTTAAAAGATCAATTGCTTATGGCATCATTACCTCATATCGTTTTTGATGGTTGGAGCAAAGGTTCCCTTAACGCTGGATCGATAAGCATAGGGAAAGAAATAGGCTACCCATATTCTCTATTTTCTGATCCCGTAAAAGAGATGGTGGCTCATTTCTCCAATTGGGCCGATAGAGAAATGTTAAAAAAGCTAGACGCGATTGACCTACAGAGTCTAAAAATTCGCCAAAGAATTGCTACTTCTGTCAGATATAGGCTTGAAAGTCTTGCCGATCATGAAGAAGCTGTTGCTCGATCCCTTTTTTATCTCTCGCCACGCTCTCTTTATGAGACTGTTGATTTAATATGGAGAACCGCTGGCGACACATCAGTCGATTTCAACTTTTACACCAAAAGAATGTTGTTATCGGCTGTGTTAACATCAACAACAGCTTGCTGGCTGGCAGANAAATCAGAAGGGCACAATGATACATGGGACTTCCTAGATCGAAGGATCGAAGATGTTATGCAAATACCAAAATTAAACGCGTTTTTTCAATCAAAAGTCGAAAAATGCTTTGGTTCGATAAGAGGAAGATTTAACTGATATACCTGTATTTTAATCGACTTTCGGCCTTAATCATTCAAACGCCAAATAAAAAGAAACCAAATCCATAGTAATGCAAAGTAAATCAGAAAATGCAGCATCAGCTAGTGGATCTGCTTTAACTAATGCTGCGATATTACTTACACTAACACTAGTTACCATGCTTTATGCCATGACCGTAACAATCGCGAATGTATCACTGCCACAAATCAAAGGGGCACTATCTGCTACCACTGACGAAATAGCCTTAATCATAACTTTCAATATAATTGCAACTGCTGTCGCTACCCCTATGACTGGCTGGCTAAGTACAAGGTTTGGGAGAAGGAATACACTCGTNTGGGCAGTAATTGGTTTTACTGTCTCATCNTTTCTTTGTGGGACCGCCACTTCACTTGAGCAACTTGTATTTTATAGGTTTTTGCAAGGTGCCTGTGGCGCCCCATTACCCCCCTTATGTCAGGCAATTGTCGTGGACGCATATCCAAAGGAGAAAATAGGACAAGCAAATGCTATTTTTGGGATGGGCGTTGTCCTAGGTCCTATCTTGGCTCCGACTCTTGGGGGATATCTTAGTGAGACCTATAGTTGGCGTTGGGTTTTTTATATGATGGTCCCATGCGGACTTGCTTCATTAATCGGCGTACTAATTTTCATAAAAAGTCACGTTGCTGACAAAAGAGCTGATCTAGACTGGACAGGTTTTATCTCATTAGCAGTAGCCATCGCAGCTTTTCAATTCATGCTTGATCGTGGTGAACGTCTTGACTGGCTGGATAACTGGCAAATAGTCGCTTGCGCGATTGCCGCTGTAACAGGCCTGTATATATTCATAACTCATTCTTTAACTTCTGACAGGCCGTTTTTAAATCCAAGGCTCCTGCTTAAACGAAATTATGCCCTTGGATTACTTATAGCATTTATCTTCGGCCTACTAAACTTTACCCCCATTACCTTGATACCCGCACTGCTTCAAACCCTCCGGGGATACCCAGATTCGATCGTTGGTCTAATTCTTGGAATAAGAGGGACAGGAACGCTTCTGGGCTTTACCTTTATGTTTCTTGGCGGAAGCAAAATTGATCCGAGATATACCATGTTTGCAGGCTTTTTACTTCAGGGTATTTCGGGGTGGTACATGGCGCAGTTTAGTATAAATCTTACAATGTTCGACGTTTTATGGACCACTTGGATTCAGGGGCTGGGTGTCGGTCTAATATGGGTTCCGTTAACTATTGTTACTTTCAGCCAGTTAGACCAAAAAGATACAGCCGAAGGTTCATCAATTTTTCACCTCGTCAGAAACTTTGGCAGTAGTGTTTTTATATCCGTGAGTATTGCTATTATGATAAGGACTGGTGGAATGAATTATGCCCATTTATCACAAAGTATATCTCCGTTGAACGAGGCTCTTAACTTCCAATATTCATTATTTTCTATCTGGTCACTGGATGGGGCAGAGCGGCTAGCTGCTCTAAGCGGAGAGGTCGGACGACAGGCCGTCATGATCGGTTATATAAATGCGTTTTATGCTTTTTGCATGACGGCGTTTGCTATTTGCCCTTTTTTATTTTTAGCCAAAGTTAGGAGGTAGTCGCTTCCTACTGAACATCACACTATTTCTTTTCTTTCGGTGAGTTGTTCAAAATTTCTGTCGTTGTCGCAAGTGATTTCAAAGTCACCTCACTTACATGATGTTCGATACCTTCTGCGTCTGCTTCAGCAATATCTGGAGGAACTCCAATCGCGTGTAAAAAATCAAGAACAATTTTATGACGTGCTCGCGACCACTCGGCAAGCTCNCTTCCTTTTGCTGTAAGGAAGATAGACCGATAGGGTTTTGATGAAACAAAACCATCCTTCTGAAGTCGTTGAATTGTTGCATTCACTGTAGGTTTACTTACGCCTAATTGTGAAGCAAGATCCACCGCGCGGGCCTCCCCGTGGATTTCTATCAAGTCAGAAATCAGCTCGATATAGTCTTCTGTTATTTCCAGACTGTGATCAGCTCTTATTCGCTCGAAAAGAGCTGCCCGTCGATGAGAGTCGTTTATATCGACAACTGGCTCTTTTACATCAACCTGCGTTTCTTCGTTTTTATTTCCCATACTCAAGCAATCGAGGTTAGTCAGGCAGCTGTTAATAATTATCAAGATGCTATGGAAACTATTCTTCCACCACTACACTAGAGCGTAAACATTGTTCTGGCAACTTCAACTATCCAGTTGTTGACCCAGCCTTTTTAATGGCATCAAAGATCAAACAAATCGATTGGTGCCGATTTTCTAAAACTTTTGCCGGCGCAAGAAATTTGAAGGTTTCCCAATCTCCAGTCGGTATAGCACCGCCGTCTCTTAACATGCACCATATTGACTGGCCTAGACTGCTAATCTCGTCTAACGTCTTACCTACGGCCTTTTCGGCCACTATGGCTGACGAGGCTGACCCTAAGGCACAGGCATCTACATCTAAACCTATGTCACTAATCACATCTTCTAGCAGCATTAAGTCAACCGTCACTCTACTACCGCAACTCCTTGACACTGCCGTCCCNGTCCCTGTTGGCTTTTGGAGCCGGCTAAATTGCTCGACCGCGCTGGCGTAGGCTAAAAGTTCTTCTTGATAAAGGTCGGATAAAGCCGATTTCATTTCAAACCCGCGTCGCTTCCCTTTTTATGTCATTTTGAGCTCGATTTCGTATTGCCTGTATCATGGAATTAAGCCCATTTTTTCTGGTAGGGCTTAGATGTGTATCAAGGCCGATTTCATCAAGAAACTTCAAGTCTACAGATAATATCTCTTCAGCGGTTCTATTTGAAAAGACACGCATCAATAAAGCGATTAATCCAGAGACAATNGCNGCATCACTTATAGCTTGGAATACAAGTTTGCCTTCCACGTTTTGTCCGGTGAACCAAACCTGGCTTTGACAGCCTTTTAGTTTAAATTCATCAACTTGATATTCAGAGGGGAATTCTGGAAGCTTGCGACCAAGATCTATCAAATATTCGTATCGCTCTGTCCAGTCATCAAAGAAACTAAACTCCTCAATTAAGTTTTTCTGCTCCTCGTCTATTGAAAACTTCTGATCAAAANCGTTAACCGTACTCATTACCTAACTTATCCAATGACTTATTAGTTTGCTATTACCCTTATTAATTGGAGACTAATTTATATTAGTCAAACATTAAAAAGCAGCACCACGGGCTGCAACAGGCCAAATAGATTCTACAATATTATTACGAACTCCCACATACCAATCATGTAAGTTTACTGTCGGATCGCAGTGTCCGGGGATTAATCTTATCTTTTGGCCTAAGGACAATTTCGGCGCATTACGTCCCAACGTCAAGGTGCCATGTTCGTCAGATGCGCTAACAAACTCAACGTCGGGCAGGTCCATAACTTTAGGCAATCCGGAATCTATTGCTGAAGCTTTATGACCTGCATCAAGTACTGCTCTTTCTTTAGTAGGAATGCTCATTACTGTCGCCAGAACGAACAAACTGTTCTGAAAGGTGTCAAAATAATTTCCGTCCTCTGTTAAATTTAATCCATAATCTACATCCATGAAACAGTATGAACCTGCTTGTATTTCATCCCAAACACCGGTTCCTGCTTCAAATTGGTAAGTACCGGTTCCTCCTCCAGTAACACGAGGGCAATCGATACCCGCTTCCCCAAGAAGCTTAATCGTTTTCAAAACGTATTCACTCGCTTTTTCTATCGCCACTTTGCGCTCAGAAAATCCTCGAATATGCTGTGCTCGTCCCTGGTAAGCCTGTAAACCAGAAAATTTAAGATGAGACATACTTTCAATAGCTTCAGCTAATTTGACTGCTGGTGCACCGGGTACAACACCACATCGACCTGCACCAATATCTATTTCAACCAGAACGTCGATTTGAGATCCAAACTTTGAAGCGGCCGCGTTAACAGCCCCTATATTTTCTAGATTATCAACGCATACGCCTATTTTTGCATGACGTGCTAGTCCGGCTAAGCGTTCAAGCTTCTGTTGGCCAACAACCTGATTAGAAACCAAGACATCATCTACACCGCCTGCCACTAAAATTTCGGCTTCAGATACTTTTTGGCAACACTGACCAACTGCACCAACTGCAATTTGTTTTCGAGCTATCACCGGTGATTTGTGTGTCTTAGCGTGAGGCCGATGCGCAACCCCTAAACTAGCGACTGATTTTGACATTAAATTTAGATTGTGTTCAAAAGAATCNAGATCAATTATTANAGCTGGTGTATCTATNTCNTGAATTGGCATCCCAATTTCNGCTGGTTTGTTTTGTGTCAAAACTGCCTCCCTCTNATTCGTTACCAANAACCGTTAAAATTTCTAACGCAGCTAACGCTGGCGTAAGCTTCGATTCCGCTACTTGCAATTCGAGCTGAGGCACCAAGCTTTGCACTTTTTCATTTGTTTCGATTTTAGATAATATTCTCTCTCTTATGATAGCCCACATCCATTCAACCTGTTGACTTTTTCTTTTTTCTTGCCACTCTCCAGCATCTTTTAAAAGCCTTTTATAATCGCATATCGTCTCCCAAATGGCGACTAGACCGTCCCCAGTGTATGCACTACATGATAGCGATCGAGGTTTCCAATTAGCGCTTTTAGGATTTAAAATATCTAACGCATGCTGATACTCCATTACAGCCCTATTAGCAGCATTCTTCATTTCGCCGTCCGCTTTGTTCACTGCTATCATATCCGCTATTTCTAAAATTCCTTTTTTTATACCCTGCAATTCGTCACCAGCTCCCGGTAACATGAGTGCCAAAAAGAAATCTACCATCTGCGACACCATTATTTCAGATTGCCCAACCCCGACTGTTTCAACAAGAATTACGTCAAAACCTGCTGCTTCACACAAAANAATAGTTTCTCTAGTTACTCTGGTAACCCCTCCCAACGTACCTGATGTTGGTGACGGGCGAATAAAGGCATTTTTATCCCTACTTAGCTCCTGCATTCTCGTTTTATCACCGAGTATCGAGCCTCCTGTCCTAGAACTGGTTGGGTCTACCGCTAAAACCGCAACTTTATGATCAAGAGAAGTAAGTTGTTTNCCGAANCTCTCTATAAAAGTACTTTTTCCAACTCCAGGAACACCTGTTATTCCAATACGAATTGAATCTTGTTTTTGAATCAGTAATTCATTTAATACGGCATCTGCAGTAGCACGATGATCATCATTGAGGCTTTCTATTAAGGTAATAGCTTGAGCTAGTAGGGCTCTATCACAGTTGAGTACGCCGTCCACATAGTCGGAAACAGAAAGTCTCTGTCTACTATCATTCATCCAAGCCAACCTTCGAACTATCAATTTGGGGGAGGNNTTTTAAACTTATCTATTATTTGAGTTACTGAATTTATGCCCCAAGCTGGTCGATAATTTCTTCACTAAATCAGCTGCCGCTTCAGCTATTACCGTACCCGGGGGGAATATCGCGGTGGCTCCTGCATCATAAAGCTCGGCAAAATCCTGCTCTGGTATTACGCCGCCAACGACAATCATTATATCTCCCCGCCCCAGACTAATTAGCGACTTTTTCAATTCAGGAACCAGTGTTAAGTGCCCAGCTGCTAGTGAACTTGCTCCTATAATATGCACATCATTTTCAATTGCTTGTTTTGCTACCTCCTCCGGTGTTTGAAATAACGGACCAATATCAACATCAAATCCCAGATCAGCAAAAGCACTTGCTATGACCTTCTGTCCTCTATCGTGTCCATCTTGTCCCATTTTCGCAATTAGTATTCTTGGGCGACGCCCCTCAAAATTTTGAAAATTGTCCACCAGGTCACTTACGGCATTTGTCATCTCGTTATCTTTGCCAACTTCACTAGTATATATACCAGAAACCGTTTTAACATTAGCAACGTGCCGGCCATAAATTTCCTCGAGAGAAGAGGTGATCTCACCAACAGTAGCCTTTACTCTGGCAGCATCAACAGCCAGTTCTAAAAGATTGCCTGTGTTATTTTCTGCAGCCCTAGTGAGATTTTTAAGTTTTTCCATAACGATTGAATTGTCTCTTTCAGCTCTATTGCGGGCTAATTTATCGAGTTGTTTATTTCGGACCAAAGCGTTGTCGACTTTCAAGACGTCAATTTTTACATCATCTTGGGCTGCGTATCGATTTACACCAACTATGACTTGGCGTCCTGAGTCAATTCGTGCCTGCGTACGGGCGGCGGCCTCTTCTATCCTCATTTTAGGGATACCTGCTTCTATAGCTTTCGCCATTCCGCCAAGNTNCTCAATCTCGTCAATATGTTGCAACGCCTTTTTAGCNAGATCATGAGTGAGNCGCTCTACATAATAACTTCCACCCCAAGGATCAATTACATCACAAGTTCCCGTTTCCTGCTGAATGAATAACTGTGTATTTCGTGCAATCCGCGCGCTGAAATCCGTTGGTAATGCCAGCGCCTCATCAAGAGCGTTAGTATGGAGCGATTGTGTATGACCATGCGTCGCGGCCAGTGCTTCAACACAGGTTCGCGTTACATTATTGAACACATCCTGTGCTGTAAGGCTCCAGCCACTTGTCTGACAATGCGTTCGCAGGGACAGTGAGCGATTATCTTCTGGTTCATATTTTTTTATCAATTTCGCCCAAATTAAGCGTGCCGCGCGCATCTTAGCAACCTCCATGAAGAAGTTCATGCCTATTCCCCAGAAGAACGATAAGCGCGGCGCGAAACTATCAATTGATAATCCCGCTTCAATCCCAGCACGAACATACTCTATTCCGTCAGCAATCGTATAAGCCAACTCTAGATCAGCTGTCGCTCCAGCTTCCTGCATATGGTAACCCGATATGCTGATAGAGTTGAACCGCGGCATCTCCGCGGCCGTGTATGCAAAAATATCAGAAATCACGCGCATTGAAGGTTGAGGGGGATAAATATAGGTGTTTCTAACCATAAACTCCTTTAAGATATCGTTTTGTATTGTGCCAGAAAGTTTGTGCTTTGGAACACCCTGTTCCTCTGCTGCAACTATAAAAAGTGCCAAAATCGGAAGAACAGCACCATTCATTGTCATTGATACGCTCATTTGATCTAATGGGATACCATCAAACAACTGCCGCATATCCAAAATCGAGTCAATTGCTACGCCGGCCATACCTACGTCACCGGCAACTCTGGGGTGATCAGAGTCATAGCCACGATGGGTTGCTAAATCAAACGCAACTGACAGGCCCTTTTGCCCAGCTGCTAGATTTCGGCGGTAAAATGCGTTCGACTCCTCTGCCGTAGAATAACCAGCGTATTGTCTGACAGTCCAGGGTTTCGTGGTGTACATGGTTGGGTAGGGGCCTCTCACGTAAGGTGGCATGCCTGGCCAAGTATCCAAAAAATCGAGCCCGTTCGTGTCAACCTCTTCATATAACGTCTTTATATCTATCCCTTCTGGCGTCTCTAATACATCGTGGTAGAAATCTTCTTCCCGAGCATTTCCCGAAGCGTTAGAACCAGTAGTTTTAGTATCGTCATATAGGGGAGTGGTTGAAAAATTTGGTATCATGCTCATGTCCCGTTAAACCCTATCTCTTCTGCTATGTCCTGCAAGGTATCCAGAATTTTATCGCCTGAGTAAATAAATTTATCTAATCCCAGCNCCTTTAGCGGNTCAAGTTGTTTAGAGGGTTTACTCGCTAAAACAATCATTTTTTGTGTCATAGAACGCAAAGACTTTACACTCACTTCTAAAATTTCCTCATACACACGATCAGATGAGCATATGATTATAAAATCTATGCCTTGACCATTGATAGCCTTTTCAACATCACCATTACTCATGTCAATTTCTTGGGTCTCAATGCCACCAACAGCCATATAGTTTTGCGCGAAAACAACCCTAGCATTATAATCCACGGGTTTGCCAAGTCTTATAATTAAACCTGTTGGTCTTCGTTTCTTTTTGTTTAACCAAACGTCGCTGTTATCTCTTAGACGTTCGAAATCCTCACTTAACCTGCGAGCTTGTATTGGTTTAATTGCCTTAGCTCTTTCACCTAAAAACTTGGCAAGAACAGAGAGATGAGCGCCTTGCCCAGCTGCCTTAAATAGGTCATCAAAGCTCCCGTCTAGAGCCAAATCATTCGAACCTAGTCCTGTTTTACTCTGCGACTTCAATTTTTTTTCTACGACCGCTTCAATTTTTTCAAGATTTTCATAAAGGTCGGGAAAAGATGACACACCAGTTACACTATCGCGCCGCGTGTCTAAGTTATTTTTTCTAACCTTCCAAGCCTTCTCAACCATTTCATAAATACTCCCAGCGAGAAGTTGCTTAGAAAAACCGCCTTTACTTTCGATTAGTTGAAAAATTTCCCAGCTTTTTTGAGCAAATATATCCGTGAGATTTTCAACATAGAAGGACCCACCGGCAGGATCTGCTACATTTGCAATAAACGATTCGTGTTTAAGTACGTTTTGGATGTTTCTTATGATGCGCCTGTCAGAACTACTCGGTGCGCTAACTATCTGCGTATGTGGGAAAAGAGTTACTGTATCTGCACCACCAGCCACTGCCGAAAAACACGCACAGCTCGCACGCAGCATATTCACCGACACATCACGGCCACTTAGAACTCTTTTTGATATGGAAGCATCCAAAAGTGCTGGGTTGAGATTAGCCGGTGCACCACAGTTTTCAACAATCCTCGCCCACATAATTCGAAGTGCTCTAAGTTTAGCGATTGTATGAAAAACATTCGTACCAATCGGTATTTTAAATGAAATTTGTTTTAATGCTTTTTCCAAGCTCAAACCATTTTGAGTCATTGCTCTCATGTATTCCAAAGCAATAGATATAGAAAATGCAAGGTCTTGGGTCTCTGAAATACCTCCCTCGTAGAAAATACTTGTATCCACAAGCAACGANCGCATCGTGGGCATATTGGCCGACATCCAAGATGCCAGCATAGCACTATGCTCCAACTCACTCATTAGCGATCTAAACGGCTCTCCGGTCTTCGCTAAGTCGCCAATCGGGTTAGCACCAAAGCTACCCCGCACAGCTCCTAATTCATTTTTCTTTTGCTCAAAATAAGAAGCAAATATCGCAGCTACAGGTAGCGAAAAATGCGATGCACTCAAATGCAATTCTTTGCCCCTTAGGTCGACACCGTCGAAAAGCGAATTTACGTCAGAGAGGGATGTTATCTCTACCCCTTCACTATCTGGATAATCATCGAGAGGCCGCACAACAAGTGATATTGAATTTACACCGCCATTTAAGTCTTCTAACAAATNTTTATTAACTGTTTGCACATCTCCAACATAATAATTTTGTCCGATATTCCAGGATGCTTGTTTTCTATTTTTGTGCAACTGTTCGCGTATTTTGCTGATCGTATCAGTCTGAACAGATGGGCTATTGGATAACGTTGTCTGATTACGCGCGTAGATAGGCTTCAAAGTAAAACCTTCGGANGTTTCACGTTCATACAAACCTTCCGTTGGCTTGCCTTTTAAGCTGGAATCAACCAGAGTTTCCCAATCAAGCTGATTTTTTTGCTCGAATTCCTCTAAGAATTTGATCGGTAACTCATATTCATCTTTGGTCATTAAAATACTCTAGCTATTTCTTTTTATTAAAACTTACAACTTATCTAAGTTATTTAAAAAAAATCGACAAATTTTTGGCACNAAAANCCGTAGGCTGCAACTAATGGCGGCTTCCTTGCAATTCCATAGATTTAAAGAAGACCGTATAAGGCTTCATCTTCACTTTAAAATGATGTTTAAGTCAACCTACATAAAGTCTTAGTCATTTCCCAAAAGTAGAACTGTTAGTCTAGAGCTGGAATGGAAATAGATGACTTGATATTCTCAGGCGTCCCAATGACCGCAAACATGAGCTTCTCATCATTAAAGAGTTGTTTTGCAACTCGTTTGAGGTCGCTTAATGTCACATCTTCGATCAATTTCGATCGTTCAGTGAGATAGTCTACTCCTAATTTATATCGTTGCAGCGCTACAAGAAGACCCGCAATACTTCGCGAGTTTGTGAATTGTAATCCATATGAGCCCTTAAGATAGCTCTTGGCGTTCTCTACCTCTTCCTTTGTGGGCCCGTTAACGCTGAATTCTTTCCAAACCTTCTTAAGAAGTAGCACGGTCTCTTTTACTTTAGAGTTTTTTGTGGACACGCTTCCTAATATCAATCCGGCNTTCTCCATAGGCAAGGGGTATGCTGAAACACTGTAAGTCAATCCACGTTTCTCTCTGATTTCCTCAGTCAACCTAGAACCAAACCCGCCCGATAGAACTTCAAACAATATCAATGCTGGGAACCAATCGGGGTGATTGCGCAGTAAACCTTCATGACCAAAAACTACCACCGATTGTGGAATTTTGCGCTCGACAACTATTGTTTCCCCATGGTTTTGAAAAATAGCGTTGCCACTATCTTTCAACTTTGCATTATTGCCCAATTTTCCAAAGACTTTATCGATAGCGCTTTTGAGCCGGCTTTCCGAGATGTTTCCTACGACTCCAATAATCAGGTTGTCTTTAGCAAAGAGGTTTTTTTTCATTTCTTGCAAGTCCGCCCGGGTTATTTTGCCAATCGAAGCCTCTGTTCCTCTTTTTGGAAATCCGTACGGGTGCGCGCCAAATGATCCTTTCCACCAAACACGCCCAACTAGATTATTCGGTTTCTCCTCTGAGGAACGAATACTTGAGACGACCTGATCCTTCACTCGGTTAAGCGGTTCAGGATCAAATCGCGGCTTGTTGATAGCTAAGCTCAACAACTCTACCGCCACATCAAACGTTTCCGTTAATGTAACCAACGAGCCTTCAAAATTATCTCTAGAGGCACTGAATGACATGGATATCGAATTTTCATTGAGCTCTTTCTGAAACTCTTCGGATGTAAAATCACCAGCTCCTTCATCCAGTAGGCCGGAGAGTAAGTTTACCACCCCCGCAAGTTTTGGAGTGTCTTGGCTAGTTCCCCCTTTAAAAGAAAACTTAATAGTAACGATTGGGTTCTTATGATCTTCGACAAGCCATAATTTTAAACCGGTTGCGGTTTTTATTTGCTTTATGTCAAGTGCTTTCGCATCGAAAGTACCGATAAATAAACAAAATAGAAACGCGCTAAACTTTGAGGAGAGTTTTATGCAGTTCTTCATCTTTCTAATAGCGCTCACTGTGTTTTCTTCTTTGGATTTAAAATGGCGGTAACAGACTTCCGCGAGTCGAAAACATATTGCGCGGCCTCTTTTACCTCTTTAGCAGTGACTTCGTTTATTTTTTCGGGCCAGGCCTCAATTTGTTCCAATGTCTGACCAGCAAGAAGAAGGCTACCAATTATTCTCGCTGGAGCTGTTACACTATCTCTTGCAAAAATTGCCGAACGTCTGAGCCTTGTTTTAGATTGTTCTAACTCTGATTCTGTAATGCCATCATTTACAACCCGCAGGATTTCATTATCGATAGCATTCTCTACTTCACTAATATGAACACTATTTTTTGGGCTTGCATAAAACCCAAAAACACTGGGGCCTAAGTTATCGGGGCTATACCAAGCTCCTGCAGAAACAGCTAGTTTTTTCTTCACCACTAGCTCTTGGTATAGTCGACTTGACGTACCATTACCTAGAATATAGCTGAGTAGCTGCAAGGGGTAGGCGTGTTTGATTCTGTCGTATTGATAACTCGGAGCAAGATATCGCCGCGTTAACTGCGCTAGTCCAACCTGAACACTTTCCATTAGCACTCGCCTACCTGCCACATGAGGCGGTTCCTGAACTCTATTTCTTTTGATTTTGGGGCCAGGCGATATCGAGCCGTAGTATTTCTCTGCAAGTTTTTTAACCTCGTTTGGATTAACATCGCCGGCAACGATTAGCACAGCATTATTTGGTGAGTACCATTTACGATAAAATTCTAGGGCTGCTGTTTTGTCTAATTTTTCTATCTCGTGCCTCCAACCTATGATTGGTATTCGGTACGGATATGTCAAAAACATGGTATTAGATACAAGTTCTCGCATCCTTGCCGGATCACTATTATCCGTGCGCGTATTACGTTCTTCTAAAACAACGTCACGCTCTGCCATTACCGACGCTTCATCTAGCACAAGGTTTTTCATACGGTCAGCCTCAATATCCATGACGAGTGCTAACTTTTCGGGCGCCACTACTTGATAATATGCGGTATAGTCATAACTGGTGAAGGCGTTTTCATTACCTCCGTTTTTGGAAATAATTTTTGAAGCTTGGCCAGGCTTATATCTTTTAGTTCCTTTAAACATAAGGTGTTCAACAAAGTGTGCTAACCCGGATTTACCCTTTGGATCATCAGCCGAACCGACTTTGTACCAAAGCATATGAGAAACAGCCGGCGCTCTGCGGTCTGACACTACTACGATGTGCAACCCATTTTTTAAATAGAAGCTTACCGGATCGAACACTTTTGCAAATCCCGGCGCAGTATGGGCTACGACAATTAAGAAAAGCGGTATAAAAATGTAAACAAAGTAGGGGATGCGTTTATGTTTCACAAAATGCCTCTTTAAACCTATTTTTCTGGCGGATGCTAATTATATCTAGACGCTGAGAAGTAGGAAAAATTGCTAGAAATTCAAGTGTAAAAAGGACTTATCTAAAGAGCTTTTTGATAAAATTCTTTCCNCTCTCCTTTATTACAGGTGTTTCNCCNTCATTTATTGGTTTTCCGGAATCTANGTTTGTTTTTATACGCTCAGACTCAGCCGCAGCATCTAAAACAGAACTTGTTGCTGAACCACTCGGCCACTTTAGAAGTTTATTTATCAACCGCTGATCGGTGTAAATTAACTCTTTGTTTTCTTCATTTAGAAGCCTTCTAATGTTAGATTTTGCTGAACCCGTTCCCAGAAGATTGCGCAAACTTTTTTCGCCCGAGGCGCCACCAATTACAGGGGTAGGGTTCATAGCATTAGCNNCTTCGCTTTTAAGAACTATCCGCTTTATATCATTTTTCTTGGATGTTTTTTGGGGTCGGTTAGCACCTGGTTCCGGTGCGCGCAAAGTGAAATTAGGGGGAATGCTGAGTGGTGCTTGGCTCAGAACCGCAAATTCATCCGGGGACTGCTTATTCTGTCCCAACATCGATCGCACTTCCCCACAGCCAGTCAAAAAGGCAAGAAGGAGCGTGACAGAAAGCACACTAAAAAGAGCTTTAAACTTCATTTTCTTTTGGTGCTGCAATTTTATCTCCCGGAAATTCTATTTTTCATGTCTTCTTAATACAAAGTTTTCGTAAAAAAAGATACCAACACCTACTGTGATTGCCGAGTCAGCCATATTGAAGGCTGGCCAGTGAAGGCCAAAAGCATGAAAATCCAGAAAATCAATTACCGCGCCATACTCTACTCTATCGATTATGTTACCTACCGCCCCGCCAATAATAAAACTTAAGCTAACTTTAGTTATTAGTTTTTGGGCCTTTATCAGCCAAATTATCAAACANATTGTTATAAGTGCTGTTATTATTGTAATAATCATCGGCATCATATCGCCGCTTTGTGAAAGAATTCCAAAACTGACACCTCTGTTCCAGACCGGAACNAGATTCAAAAAGGAAGAAACCTTGAAACTAGTGTTTGGAAGAAACAGGGCTTCAAAAGCCCAGTGCTTCGTAAGTTGATCAGCCGCAACTATCAAAGCGGAGAGGAATAAAAAATTGACAGGNAATCTATACCTGTTTGATTTCGAAACTTTTTTCATGAAGTTCGGCTACCGCATCTTCGCAACGACTGCATATTGGCTTACCTTTTTTCCCTACTTCAGGAAGAATTTTCCAGCAACGTTCACACTTCTCTCCATCCGCCGATCCTTGAACTACAGAAACGTTTTGAATCTCGTCAATTCTGAAAGCATCATCCGGACCGTCACCTTCTTCCAAATTCACGCCAGAGGTAATAAAAATATCCTCTGCATTTAGCCCTTGAAAAGTTTGCAATGCATTTTTATCCATGTAAACAGTGGGTTTTGCCTGCAATGAAGAACCGATTCTTTTTTCCGAGCGCTCTAATTCCAAAGCTCCAGTTACAACTTTACGAACGTCACGTATGATGGACCATTTAGCAGCCAAGTCTGGATTGTTCCAGCTGTTTGGTATGTCGGCAAACGTCTCTAAGTGAACCGATTTCTTCGAATTGCCAATCCGAGCCTGCCATGCTTCTTCAGCAGTGAAACAAAGAATAGGCGCTAGCCATGTCGTGAGGCACCTAAACAAAATATCTAATACAGTGCGCGTTGAGCGTCTTCTGTGCGACATTAATGGATCGCAGTACAGTACATCTTTTCTGATATCGAAATAGAAAGCAGACAAGTCAACAGAGCAAAAATTATGTAACTGTTGAAACAAATTATGAAAATCAAAATTCTCAATGTCTTTTCTGATAATTATATCCAGTTCAGAAATTCTATGGAGAACCCACCTTTCCAATTCTGGCATTTGGTCAAAATCTATTAATTCATCATCAGAAAAGTCACTCAGGTTTCCAATAACGTAACGCAGTGTATTTCGTAATCTTCTGTAAAGGTCTATCTGCCGTTTGAGTATTTCTGGACCAATTCTAAGATCTTCAGAATAGTCCGAGCCCACTACCCACAAACGTAAAATGTCTGCACCATTCCGCTCTATAATATCTTGTGGTGCTGTCACATTACCCATTGATTTCGACATTTTTCTGCCAGACTCATCTAGCACAAATCCGTGAGTTAGAACTGCCTCAAATGGTGCACGTCCTCGTGTGCCACTGGATTGTAAAAGAGAGGTGTGAAACCAACCTCGATGTTGGTCNGANCCTTCAAGATANAGGGAAGCAGGCCATTTTAATTCGGGCCGACCCTCCAAAACAAAAGCATGGGTCGAACCGCTATCGAACCAAACTTCAACTATATCTGTAATTTGCTCGTAATCATTTGCATCATATTTGTCCCCAAGAAAACGCTGCGGGTCACTCGAATACCAAGCGTCGGAACCCTCCACCTCAAATATATCGCCTATCCTGTCAATTACTTTCTGATCCTTTAAGGGTTCACCCGTTTCCTTATTGATAAAAATTGTAATTGGAACACCCCATGCCCTTTGCCGAGAAACACACCAGTCTGGACGTTGCTCGATCATAGTCCTTAATCTATTTTTACCTCTGCCCGGGACGAAACGTGTAGCATCTATGGCATCTAGAGCAACATTTCTAAGTTCATTGTTTTCCATTGAAATGAACCATTGTGGGGTAGTTCGAAATATCAAAGGTGCCTTCGATCGCCANGAGTGCGGATAACTATGCGTAAGGCGACCGACAGCTAACAGCGCTCCTGCTTCTTTTACGATCATTGCAATCTTGTAATTATCTTTTAAAACATCCAGTCCTGCCACCAGAGGAATATGATCGTAAAACTTTCCCGCATCATTGACATTGGTTACAACTTCTAACCCGTGCCTCAGACCCAACTCGAAGTCATCTGCCCCTGCTCCAGGTGCTATATGAACAAAGCCGCTCCCCTGATCTGTCGTCACGAAGTCTGCCGGCAACATAGGGACCGTAAAATTATACCCGTCAGTTTTTAATGGATGTGACAGCCTAGTTTTTTCAAAATCTGTCCCCTTCAACGAGGCCAATTTGGTCACATTTAGAATTTTCGCGGCACTTTTAACATCATCTAAGAGTTCAATACCAACAACAATCTTTTCCCCAATAATTGCTGTGCTCTCATCATCAACATCTACAACTTCATAAACGCCGTACTCATATTCTTCACCATAGGCAACCGCCTTATTACCTGGAATTGTCCACGGTGTGGTCGTCCATATAATAACTGACGCACCATCTAATATAGGGTCCGATGTCTCTACGACTGGAAACCTGACATGAATTGTTGTCGACTTGTGATCGTGATATTCAACTTCCGCGTCGGCTAGAGCTGTTTTTTCAACCGCAGACCAAAGAACTGGTTTTGCACCCTTGTACAATCCACCGTTCATTAAAAATTTTCCAAGCTCTCTTGAGATTTGAGCTTCCGCATTAAAACTCATTGTGGTGTATGGATTATCCCAAGTGCCTGTAACACCAAGGCGTTTGAACTCGGCCGTCTGAACTTTAACCCATTCTTCTGCGAAGTCCCGGCATTGCTTCCGGAATTCTAAAATAGGCACACTATCTTTATCCTGCCCTTTAGCCCGATATTCCTCTTCGATTTTCCACTCTATGGGAAGACCATGGCAATCCCAGCCCGGTACATAGTTGGCGTCCTTACCCAACATCTGCTGCGACCTGTTTATTACATCCTTCAATACCTTGTTTAAGGCGTGTCCCATGTGCAGGTGGCCATTAGCATATGGAGGCCCATCGTGAAGAATGAATTTTTCTTTTCCTTTTCGGTCACTGCGTATTCTTTGCTCGAGGCCAATCTTTTCCCATTCCGCCAAGATTTCTGGCTCTCGTTTCGGTAGCCCCGCCCGCATAGGGAAGCTTGTTTTTGGGAGGAAAATTGTATCTTTGTAGTCTATAGTCATCGCACTTCCGTTATTATTGAGGCACCCTGCAATTTGCAAGAATGGCTCTAGCGCTAGCCGCATCCAACGCTATTTGAGTTTTTAACGCATCTAATCCGTCGAACTTTAATTCTGGCCTTATAAAATCCATAATACACACTGTGAGGCGTTTATTATATAAATCGCGCTCTATGTCGAACAAATTCACTTCAAATAAGGCGCCACGATCATTGACTGTTGGTCGCCTTCCAAAATTAGCCACGCCTGGCAACCATTTACCTTCATTTTCTATTTGAACAAAAACGGCATAAACGCCATGGGACGGTTGAACCAAATCATGTAATCGCAAATTGCACGTAGGAAACCCGATTGTTCTCCCTCGTTGGTCTCCCGTCTCAACAAACGCAGAAAATGACCACGGCCTGCCCAAGAGCTCTGATGCACCGATAGGATCTCCCTCCGCTAAGCATTGCCTCACTCTGGTTGAGGAGTAAACTGCTCCATCTTTCTCCGAAACTGCCGGGATTGTCGTAACCCCTATACCAACTTGACTGCCTAACGTTTCTAGTATTTCAGCTGTTCCTCTTCGACGATGACCAAAGACAAAATCGTAACCACAAACAACATGATTTAATTGAAGGCTATTCTTCAAAACCTTAACAACAAACTCTTCGGCAGAGAGTTGGGCAAATGTTTGGTCGAACTGGAGCTCAAAAATTAAGTCTATACCCGTTTCTGAAAGCGCTCGTGCTTTTGAAACACTTGTAGATAATCGGAATGGAACACCGTCGGTCTGAAATAACGCTCTTGGGTGAGGCTCGAAAGTGAGAACGGAGGGCCGCGCGCCGACTCTATCTGCGATAGTTTTAGCGTGTTCAATGATTTTTCGGTGCCCAAGATGAACACCATCGAAATTACCGACTGCTGCTACCGTGTTCTTATCATCATTNGCTATTTCAGANAGGCTTTTTATAACCCGAATATTATTTATTGTATCTATCATAATCCAACGCGATGTNTCGTCTTTATTTTCATAAATNCTGAAGGTAGTAAATAAATAGCTTCAGCAATCATCAAATCCATTTTGCTATACCTAGTCATGAAGAAAAAAAAAAGATCTAATGCTAACAGAATTCTGTTTTTGTTGAAAATATTGCTTCAAATAAAATTTGGTAGGCTCTATTTTAGAAACGTACTCAATAAGTCGTAACAACTACGTCTTTATTGAACGGAGGTTATTAAATGGATAACAACGAAGGACTTGCTCAAATCGATAATAAAGCCGATCGCCACGCCGAAAAAATGGCAAAAAAGAAAGCTGCACGCAATAAAATTATGGCGACCAAGACAAAAACCGGTGGCTTAACAATTGTACATACTGGGAAGGGTAAAGGAAAATCTACTGCTGCCTTTGGCATGGTTTGCAGGGCACTAGGACATGGAATGCGGGTTGGGGTAATTCAGTTTGTTAAGGGAAAATGGGAAACAGGCGAAAAAAAAATCCTTGAGGCATTCAGCCATCAAGTAACCGTGCATACTATGGGGGAAGGGTTCACGTGGGACACTCAAAACTTAAATCGGGATATTGCAGCGGCTGATGCTGCTTGGAGCNAAGCTAAAGTTATGATGCAAGACCCCAGTTATTCCATGATATTATTGGACGAGCTCAACATTGTTTTGCGGTATGACTATCTTTCAATTGATGACGTAGTAAAAACAATAAAAGGTAAAAGAGAAGATCTGCACATAATTATAACCGGTCGTAACGCGAAAGAGGAACTTATTGAAATATCGGATCTCGTCACAGAAATGACAATGATTAAGCATCCATTTCGTTCGGGCTTTAAGGCTCAGGCGGGTATTGAATTTTAATTAATATCTTGAAGTATCTGTCTTAATCCTTCTTTGTAGGATGGGTATCGAAGATTAACCAGCAATTCATTTCTTAAACGGCTAGTCTCTAAAATCTTGCACTCACTATAAAATGAGCGGGCCATATCAGATAACTGGGCGTCCTCAAACTTTATTGGCGTTGGTGGTTCGACCTGTAATAATTTGCACGCATATCTTGTAACATCGCCGCTAGCACAGGGGTTTCCATCCGCTAAATTATATATTCGCTTATCATTCGGCCTTAACATCGACGCTATAAGACTTGTTCCTATGTCGTCGACATGAATACGATTAAAAACTTGACCCTCTTTCTCAATTATTCTGGCCCTGCCTGCCGCGACTTGTTCTATAACGCTCCTCCCAGGCCCATAGATGCCCGCAATTCTCATAATTTGGACAGAAACGCGGGTGTCCGAGAAGGTGTCTATCCATGCTCTTTCTGCCGCAAGCCTCCTTTCCCCCCTTTTTGAGGTAGGCGTTGGCTCATCAAACTCAGAAGCCACGCCACCAGACCTATCACCATAAACAGCCGGCGTTGATAGATANTTTACCCAGGTCAGAGAGGCAGCATCGCGCAACTCANCTGAATGCAAAAGCAAGGCAATCTCGCCAATTTCGCTGGGTGGTATAGAAGCTATAATATGCGTAACGTCCGAAAATACTTTCTCAGGTTCCTTCAGTGGAGTTCCTTGATCAAAGATCATTGAGGAAATGCCGATACTTCGGGCCTCAATTACCTTTTGTTCTGAACGATTTGTCCCAGACACCCTCCAACCTAATGCCATTAAACGTTTTGAGAGCCTAGTTGTTGAATAGCCTAATCCAAATACGAAGAGATGTCCTGGCTTTAAATCTTTTGTTAACTGTCGGTCCATGTTTGTTCCAGCCTACTGAAAGCCTCTACACAAGAAAATAACTCATGCTTCAGTTTAGAACAAATGATACATTCTATTGCGTTACGTCTAGAGAAGCGCGAGAATGTTGTTGGTTGGGACGTGCAAGTCACGACAATCGTAGAAGAGTCGTTTATTGATAGATCCACATCGGAGATCAATCGCGGCGAGCTAGAAGGATAGGTTCTCTTCCAGATCTTCTACAGCTGTTTTTGGGAGGGCTTATTTTGAAGAAAGCTTACGGCGCCTTGGTGTCAACGAAGGGCACAATATTCATCCCTTTAGGGCCACGCTGCTATGAAAATTGAATATGAAAAAAATGCCAAGGCTATTTATGAAAAGTCATTCTCAATAGTCCACAACGAGGCAGACTTAGAACGATTTAACGAACAAGAGGCCATAGTAGCCACCAGAATTGCTCACGCATGCGGAATGCCAGATATTACCAAGCAACTCCAGTTCACCAGCAGCGCGGTTTCGGATGGTATTGCGGCCATTTTAAGAGGAGCTCCAATAATTTGCGACTGCAATATGGTAAAAGTTGGCGTTTCCATGATCGATGACTTCCCTANGAATAAACTTCTATGTTTTCTAAACTATCCAGAAGTAAAAACTATTGCCAAAACTCGAAAAACAACTCGATCCGCCGCCCAGGTTGAACTTTGGCACAAATATATCGATGGAGCGGTCGTCGTCATAGGTAACGCGCCTACTGCCCTCTTTAGACTGATTGAAAAAATCCGCGATGATGGTTTCAACCCTGCACTAGTACTAGGCTTTCCTGTAGGGTTCGTAGGAGCTAAAGAATCAAAAACACTACTTAATGTTTTCAACCCTACCATACAACATATTACTTTGTTAGGACGATTAGGTGGGAGCGCAATAGCTGCTGCAGGATGCAATGCACTTTTAAAACTCGCACGGAAGCACCATGGCCATGAGTAGGAAAGTCTGCACCCCCTGGTTGCGGGTCGTTGGGATAGGCGATAGAGGTCTAGATGGTCTCTCCAAGGAAGCAAGAGAGCTTATTAGTACGGCAGAAATAGTTATAGGTGGAAAGAGGCATCTCTCCTTGATGCCAAAAACTGCTCAGGAACATATAGTTTGGCCTAGTCCAATTAGCATACTCCTCAATAAGCTCACCGAATTCAGGGGAACAAAAACATGTGTTTTAGCTACCGGCGATCCAATGTGCTATGGCATAGGAGCTTCGCTTTGCAAAGCGTTTCCAATACAGGAAATGATTATATTACCTTCACCTTCTGCTCTTTCTCTTGCATGCGCTCGGATGGGATGGCCGCATCAAGACGTTGAGTTAGTTACTCTTCACGGCAGACCATTAGCAATACTAAGAAGTTATTTACAGCCACTCGCAAAGATAGTTGTTTTATCCAACGATGAAAATTCACCACGAGAAGTTGCAGAACTTTTGACGGAACAAGGATTTGGAAATAGCCAAATAACTGTTTTGGAACATATGGGTGGCCCCTCTGAAAGACGCATCGAAGGAATAGCCAGATCATGGAGCGAAAAACCAGGTGCTGGTTTTAATACCATAGCCATAGAGATTTTAAGTTCGCCCGAGACCGTTTTAGTGACAAGGCANCCAGGACTGGAAGATGACTTATTTATCAATGATGGAATGTTGACCAAAAAGGAGGTTAGAGCCATAACATTATCGGCTTTGCAGCCTTATCCTGGAAGTCTCCTATGGGATGTTGGAGCTGGTTCTGGCTCTGTTGGCATTGAATGGATGCGCCTAAGCCCACGTTCGTTGGCAATCGCGATAGAGGAAGACGTCGACAGAGCTGCTACGATTGTTAAAAACGCCAACCAGTTAGGTACACCTAAATTGCAGGTCATTAATGCCCATGCNCCGGAATGCCTTCTAAGCCTTCCTCGCCCCAATGCGATATTTATAGGTGGAGGTATTGCGACTAAAGNTCTTTTTGATCAATGCTGGGANTCGTTACAAGAGGGTGGCTGTTTAGTAACAAATGTTGTCACCATTGAAGGAGAAGAAATTTTGACGCGAAAACAAGCGCAACTAGGAGGATCGGTTACGAAAATAACTATTTCAAAATCAGAACCCCTTGGTAAATTTAGGGGATGGCGCTCCCAAATGCCTGTAACACAATTGAGACTGTTTAAGAATTTGGGTGAAAGAAATCAAATTAATGAAAGCTAAAATTTATGGGATCGGTGTTGGGCCAGGAGACCCTGATCTTATAACCATCAAGGCCAAACAGACACTTGCAAAAGCAAACCTCGTCGTTTACCCAGCGCCAGAAAATGGCAGCAGCATTGCTAAAAAAATTGCCGCACCACACTTTCCAAAAACCTGCGAAGAGCTGCCCGTTTATATCCCGATGTCGACAAACCGCTTCCCAGCTATGAAAATCTATCAGTCAGCGAGTGAAAAAATTTTTAATGCTGCACTGGAAAATAAAACGGTCGTTATCTTATGTGAGGGTGATCCCTTCTTCTATGGCTCTTTCATGTACCTTTTCGGATTAATTAGGAAGAGATATAATGTTGAAGTAATCCCCGGNGTATCGTCTCTTATGGCGAGCGCTGCCATACTGGAAACCCCACTGGCTGCCGGCAACGACATCCTCACCGTTCTGCCTGCCCCATTAGCAGACGACGCGCTTGAAAAACAAATAAACATGGCCGATGCGTTTGCCATAATAAAGTTGGGAAGGCATTTCTCAAGAATTCGCCGGCTTTTGGAAAAATTAGGCCTGCTGGAGAACTCTGTCTATATTGAACGAGCTACAATGAAGAATGAGCGAGTTGTAGACATTGCCGAAGTAGTAGAAAGTGATGTCCCATACTTTTCTATCATACTTGTACACAAAAGAAACAAAGCATGGCTGTAACTGTTGTTTTAGTAGTTTCATCCTCAGGCTTAAACACTGCTCAGCAATTGGGCCGGCATTTGAGCTGTGAAGTCCATGGCACATTTGGAGCTTGTGACCTAGTTGTGCCAGATTTAAAAGCCCACCTAAATAAACTTTTTAAAAATAAAACAACAATCGTTTTTGTTGGAGCGCTAGGCATCCTAATTCGATTGCTNGCCTCTTCAATTCGAGAGAAATCGACTGAGGGATCCGTTATCGTGGTTGCCGAAGACGGGACCGCTGTTATTCCAGCACTAGGTGGACATAAGGGCGCAAATGACCTCTCATTGGAATTGGCTGACTTTTTGGAAATTAAAGCTTCTATAACAACCGCAAGCGACCTTCACTATAACGTAGCGCTTGATGCCCCACCCGACCAGTTTTATCTCGCAAATACAAAAGATTACAAATCCTTTATGAAAAATCTTTTATCGGGAGAAGAAGTAAGTCTGGACGGTTACTTACCCTGGTTAAAAAACACAGGCATTCCTGTCAGTCATGACGGAAAGTTGAAAATCAGGAGCACCCATCTTAATGAGATAGGAAACCAATTTGAATTAATTTATAATTCAGAATCCCTCGCTGTTGGCGTTGGTTGTGAACGCGGCACATCAGTCAACGAGCTAATTTCGCTTGTGAAAACCACACTAGAGAGTAATAACCTTGCAAAAGAAAGCGTAGCTGTATTCGTCTCAATTGAGCAAAAAATGGATGAAATAGCCATAAATGCCATTGCTGATTTTTTCAATAAACCGTTGAGGTTTTTTGATTCGGTTACTCTAGAAGAGGAAACACCAAGATTAAAAAATCCGTCAGAGATCGTCTTCAGAGAAGTTGGTTCTCATGGGGTGGCCGAAGCATCAGCTCTGGCCGCTGTAGGTCCTCATGGTGAACTTATAGTTGAAAAAACAAAGTCNCGTCGAGCAACGTGTGCCATAGCTAAAACGAAAACTCTNATCGACCCAAACTCGNTAGGTAAAGCTCGCGGCATATTAAGCGTCGTTGGTTTGGGTCCCGGGAAAGCCGAATGGCTGACACCGGAAGCAAAACGTTGTATTGAAGATTCTTCTGATTTAGTAGGGTATACTCTTTATTTAGATTTATTAGGAAGTCTGGCTACAAACAAAAAAAAGCACACCTTTAAACTAGGCGAAGAGAAACAACGAGTTATCGCTGCACTTAACCTAGCAAGCGAAGGGAAAAAGGTAGCCCTTATTTCATCAGGTGACCCNGGTATTTATGCAATGGCAAGCCTGGTTTTTGATTGCATCAGCCAAACTGATAACCTCAATTGGAAGCGGNTCGAAATAANTGTATCACCAGGTATTTCCGCACTGCAGGCGTGCGCAGCACTTGTCGGCGCTCCAATCGGACATGACTTTTGTGCAATTTCATTATCAAACTTACTTACACCCTGGACCTTAATAGAAAAACGCTTAACAAAAGCATGCGAAGGCGACTTTGTTATCGCGCTCTACAACCCAACTTCAAAAAAACGGGGGGAGAACTTCCAGACTGCTCTAGGGTTATTGAAACGGTATTATAAACCAACTACCCCGGTATCTGTTGGAAAATCACTTGGACGACCGGAAGAGGAGGTCATCATAACGAGTTTAATGAACTTGGATAAAGAGGCTATAGACATGCTATCAATTATAATAATTGGTAACAGCCAAACTAAGATCATTGATGGAAAAATATTTACACCGCGGGGATATTTGCAAAATTCCTCTGAAAGTCGAGTGATAGATCAATGACCGTCCACTTTATAGGCGCGGGACCTGGTGACCCTGAACTCATCACTGTCCGGGGAAGACGCTTAATCGAAACATGCAGCGTATGTCTATTCGCGGGCTCACTAGTACCGAAAGAGGTCATTAGTTTCGCGCCAAAAGATGCTATTGTTGTCGATACAGCACCACTGGATTTGGACGAAATCATACAGATTATCGCAGATCAACACAGTCTAGGAAAAAANATTTCGAGGGTTCATTCAGGCGACCCNTCATTATATGGAGCCATATCGGAGCAAATCCGGCGCCTTAAGGATCTGAAAATAGATTTTGAAATAACGCCTGGAGTACCCGCCTACGCTGCTGCAGCTGCAACTTTGGGGCAAGAATTGACGCTCCCGGGAATTAGTCAGACAGTTATTCTGACTAGAACTTCCATGAAGTCCTCAAAAATGCCCGAGGGCGAAGAGTTGTTCAAGTTAGCAGCAACCGGAGCCACACTTGCCATCCATCTTTCAATAAGAAACTTGAGATNTATAAGAAGAGAAATAGAGCCCTATTATGGCTTAAAGTGCCCTGTTGTCATTATCTATCGGGCAAGCTGGCCAGATCAAAAAATAATCAAAACTAATATTGAGAATATGGTCGATGCGGCCCGAAGAGAAAAAATAACCCGCACGGCACTGATCCTGGTGGGCTCTGTTTTAGAAAATCAGGATTTCGAGGATAGCGCTTTATATGACCCCACCAAACCCCATCTTTTAAGAAACAAAAGAACTTAAGCAAATATCTATGCTTCACCAACTTTTTTAAGAGATAATTCCACAATACCCTCTATAGTGTTGCATTTAGCGCCAAGCGGTCTCGGTGGTTGCCGAACTACTATAACGGGAAGACCCAAGGTCCGCGCCGCAAGTAATTTGGCTTTTCCAGATAACCCTCCGCTATTTTTCGTTACAATAATATCGATCTGTTCCTGCTGAAGGAGTTTCAGTTCATTATCAAAACTGAAAGGTCCCCTACCTTCAATCCATTCCGCACGAGAAAATCCCTCCAGAGCCAACGGTTTTTCAATACTACGGATTACAAATTTAGAATTGAGAATATCAGCGAAGTCAGCTAATCCCTTTCGACCAACAGACAAAAAAACTTTCAATTTCCGCGTACTGCTTAGCTCACGTAATTTGTTAGATGCCTCCGGCAGGTTATCTACCATGTGCCACTTATCGCCAATCTCCATCTTCCACTGATCGCGAACAAAATGTATTATCGGCACAGATAATTCGTTTGATGCAAAAATTGCATTTTCTTTTATTTGAGTAGAAAACGGATGCGTTGCATCAACTATTAGATTAATTTTGTTCGCCTCTAAGAAATTTATCAGCCCCTCTCTACCCCCAAAACCTCCAATGTGCGCTTTTCCGATAGGAAGTCGTGGTTTTTGAGTCACGCCAGCTAAACTAGTTATTATCTTATAATTCTCAATTAGAGATAGTTTCTCAGCAATAGATATGGCATCACCAGTTCCGCCAAGTATTAAGATATTTTTACCATCCATGGGCCATACCTACTAGCTGTCCCTGTCTATTAAAGACAAGTATTTCCACGGCAACAGGCGCTCCCGATAACACGTTCAAAGCTGTAATCCGAGCCTTATCAGCTATTCGGTCAGCTAATGGTAAGTTATGACTTTCAGCTAATTCGAATACCTCTAACGCAGAGTTAGCTTTTTTAATAGATTCAATTGTACTGCCAGTCCCTCCAAGGGTTGCTACTTGGTCGGCTAGCCAGTCTAGATCTAATTGGCTTCTTGCTGAATGAAGGTCTAAGTGGCCCTGAGCAAGTTTTGAAAGTTTAGCAACACCTCCGCCAATCGTAATTCTTGGAACTGGGTGTCCTCTTAAATACTTAAGCATCCCGCCTGCAAAATCGCCCATGTCTATCATGGATGTTTCTGGTAAGTTATGNTTTTCTCTAACTGCCTTACCAGAGGTAGATCCCGTAGAAGCGCCGACATGGACGGTTTTTGTTGCTCGTGCAACGTCGATACCCCTGTGGATCGAATGTATCCACGCCGAACAAGAAAAGGGTATTACCACTCCTGTAGTTCCGAGAATGGATATGCCCCCAACAATCCCCAGTTGTGGGTTCCACGTCTTAAGCGCCAACTCTTTGCCGCCTGGCACTGATATTTCAACTTCAACATTTCGATCTGAATGATAGATGGAGGCCAACTCATTTATGGACGCGGAAATCATTTGACGAGGTACTGGATTGATTGCTGCTTGGCCAACATCAAGAGGTAGCCCTGGTTTTGTGATACGACCAACGCCTTCGCCTGCCTTGAAGACAATACCAGTCTGCCCATTGCTAAACGCTACCGTTGTCTTAATCATCGCCCCATGCGTAACGTCAGGATCATCTCCTGCGTCTTTTATGATCCCAGCCGTCATTTTCGGAAAATCATTTTTCTCCAAGGCCAGGGAAAACGAAACCTTCTGTCCCCTTGGCAGAGTTATTTCAACCGGATCCAAGAATTCGCCCTTTATGAGCGCATAATAAGCTGATTTTGCTGCTGCAGCCGCACATGCGCCTGTTGTCCAGCCACGCTTGAGATGTTTTTCATGAGTTGACATAAAGAGCGTTCCTAGGGTGGGGTTAAAGGTATCCTTGGCGTTAGCTCAGTATAACTATTCACAATTTAAACCTTTCACGTCCAAAGCAACAAAGTCATTTTTTAAAAAGTTTGCTACTAAATAGCTNNCTTGTCNCTTAGCTCTTTTATCTCTTGAGAATTAAGTTCAAGTATTTCACTAAGAACCTCTTCCGTGTGCTGCCCTAGCGTTGGAGGAGGCCTCCGGTATTGAGGGGGCGTCGCCGACAGCTTCAAGGGATTACCAATTAAGGGCACTTTGCCTGAACCTGAAAGTTCGTGATCCATCTCAATTTTCATCTCTCTATGTTTGACATGTGGATCATCAAAAACTTGTTCAATATTATTTACGGGACTACATGGGACCTTCACTTCCTCCATTATCGACAACCATTCTTTGGTAGNTTTCCGTTTCATGAAGCTGGGCATTTTTTGATAAAGANCCTCCCGATTTTTTATNCTTAGCGGATTAGTTTTAAAACGCTCATCATCCTTTAAATCATCGGCTCCGGCTGCTGTACACCAATCCCTAAATTGTCTGTCGTTACCGACAGCTAAGATCACGTAGCCATCTGATGTTGAAAACACCTTGTAGGGTACGATATTTGGATGTTCGTTGCCCAACCTTTTTGGAATTTTCCCCGAGATTAAATAGTTTGTGCCCTCGTTTATCAGCCATGAAATTTGCGTATCTAGAAGACACGTGTCGATGTGCTGTCCTTCACCGGTGGCGTCTCTATGCCTCAAAGCGGCTAGAATGGCCGTGGAAGCGTACATACCGGTCATCACATCTGCTATCCCCACCCCCACCTTAACGGGCTCGCCTTCTGGAGCACCCGTTATACTCATAATTCCGCCTATGCCTTGAGCTAGAAAGTCATACCCGGCGCGGGGCGCGTAAGGGCCAGTCTGCCCAAAACCTGTAACCGAGCAGTAGACCAGGTGCGGAAATTGTTCTCGAATGTCTTCGTAACCTAACCCTAGTTTTGCCAAGCCTCCCACCTTGAAATTTTCTATCAAAACGTCTGATTTTTCTATAAACTTTTTGGCCAATTCAATTCCTGCTGGTTGGCTGAGGTCGATTGTTACTGATCGCTTATTTCGATTTGCTGAGAGATAATATGCGGACTCNGTCGTGTCATTCCCCAGCCTATCTTTCACATATGGTGGACCCCACGTCCTGGTATCATCTCCCACAAATGGTTTTTCCACCTTTATGATGTCGGCGCCTAAATCACCTAGTAGTTGCGTACACGTGGGCCCCGCAAGAATTCTTGTAAGATCAAAAACACGCACCCCGGATAGTGGAAGAGAAGTTTGCATGGTAAGTTTCTTTCTCTAGTACATCAAAAATGATCAAAGTCTAATGCTTTAAATGGTATTATTGTTTACACTTACCACCATTTTACTCGCATCGGAATATTGAACTCCAAGTAGGTATATAGTAGAAAAATAGCCCCAATAATCTATACTTCTTAAATCACAACGTCGAACCGGATATGACAGAAGCTCTTAAAATCGATAGATTAACTAAACAGTTTGGACTCAAGACTGCCGTTGACAACGTTAGTTTTATTGCAAACAAGGGCGAAGTCCTTGGATTCCTTGGACCTAACGGCGCAGGAAAATCAACAACAATGAAAATGGTCGTGGGTTTTTTATCACCGACCTCTGGAACTGCAAGTGTATGTGGCCACGATATAATAAGAAACCCATTAGAAGTTAAACGAACCGTTGGTTATTTGCCAGAAGGTGCACCGGCCTATCCGGATATGACCCCCTATGGATTTCTGAAATTTATTGCATCAATAAGAGGTTTTAGAGGCAGCGAGAAGACTGATAGAGTGGAGCATGTAATTAATATAACGCGAATAGAAGACGTTGCGCGTCAACCTATAGAAACGTTATCAAAAGGCTACAAAAGACGGGTGGGGCTTGCGCAGTCCTTAATACACGACCCGGCTGTCCTTATCTTAGATGAACCAACAGACGGCCTGGACCCAAATCAGAAGCANGTCGTGCGAGAATTGATTAAGTCAATGGCGTCTGAAAAATGTATCGTAATTTCTACTCATATTCTTGAAGAAGTTGATGCGGTCTGTACACGCGCAATGATCATTGCTTCCGGTAAAGTCGTAGCTGACGGTTCTCCTGAGGAATTAAAATCTCAGTCGGGAGCAGGCGACCTTGATGAGGTATTTAGAAAGGTCACGAATAATGCGTAATGTAGGCCTAATTTTTATTAGAGAATTTCAGGCTTATTTTTCAACTCCCCTCGCTTACATATTTATAGTTATATTTTTGATGTTAGCAGGATTGCTCACTTTTTTTATGGGGGGGTACCTGGAGCGTGACCAAGCTGACCTCGTGCCCTTTTTCGAATTCCATCCTTGGCTATATCTGTTTCTAGTGCCCGCATTGTCAATGCGTTTATGGGCCGAAGAAAGAAAACAAGGAACAATTGAATTGTTTCTAACACTACCGATCACTATGGGGCATGCGGTAGTTGGCAAGTTTCTTGCTGCTTGGGCNTTTAGTATCNCAGCACTCTGTTTGACTTTTCCATTTTGGATTACAGTAAATTACCTTGGCAAACCAGATAACGGGGTTATTTTCGCTTCGTATTTAGGTAGCGCTCTTATGGCTGGTTCCTATTTAGCTATTGGCTCCATGCTATCAGCTACAACAAAAAACCAAATAATTGCCTTCGTTTTAACAACCGCTGTCTGTTTCCTCTTTACTCTAGCCGGCTCATCGGTAGTACTCGACTTTTTTTCAGCTTGGGCGCCATCTGAATTCGTTCAGGCAGTAGGTAATTTTGGTTTTCTTCCTCATTTTCAATCAATCCAACGAGGGGTGATCGATCTCCGGGATTTATTTTTCTTTGCCTCGATAATAGTTATTTCGTTGACTGCGAATGCATTAATAATTGACTGGCGCAAGGCTACTTAGATGAAAGAGACAACGAAAAGCATAGACGGAAATGCAGAAAATGCTGCTCGCTTTGCTATAATAAGTTTGGTTCTGCTAGGCATTCTCTTTATCGCAGTAAACATCCTTGCCGCTGGCTCTATGCATTCAAAACGTTTAGACCTCACCCAAGATAATCTTTACACGCTTTCCCCATCAACAAAATCGCTTATCAATGAGCTGGATGAACAAATAACTTTTAAACTTTATGTTTCATCAGGCCTTTCGCAACAAGTTCCCCACCTAGGTGTATACGCAAATCGTGTTCGCGATTTGTTAGCTGAATACGAAAGTATATCGGGCGGCAAAATTAAACTGGAGTTACTAGACCCAATTCCATTCTCTAATATCGAGGATAGAGCTGTAGCTTCGGGTTTGCGAGGTATCCCAGCTGTTAGTGGTGGCGACAATATGTATTTTGGTTTGGTTGGCACGAATACAACCGATGATATTGAAAAAATACCTTTTATCCAAATAGATAGGGAAGCATTCTTGGAATATGATATATCAAGAATGCTTTTTGCGTTAGCAAAGACAAAACCAACAGTAGTTGGAATACTCAGCACGCTTCCAACTGACGGAACGGTAAAATTCACCGCCACCGGTCAACAAGAAGCAGTGCCGCCCTACGTGGTTCGTGACCAAATTGGAAGCTTGTTCGAGACAAGGTTTTTAGGCAAAGAACTCGATGGCGTGCCAGAAGACATAAATGTTTTGTTGATAGTTCATCCAAAAAACACATCGGAAAAAACACTGTTTTCTATAGACCAGTATTTGCTAGCTGGCGGTAAAGCGATTATTTTTGTTGATCCTTTTGCTGAAACTGAGGCAATGCAGGGCCAAATGATGCGTCCATCAATTGAGGGTAGCTCACTTGCAAAACTTTTTGATACATGGGGTCTCAAGTACGATCCCGCCAAGGTGGTTGTAGACCGTTTAAGCGCTCGGAAAGTCTTGCCTGAGGCAGGTAACCGCCTGATTGAATACCTTCCTTGGCTAGAACTTAGAGGACCAAGCCTAGATCGGCGGTCTCCTATTACGTCAAGCATCGAGGTTGTTGCAGTGGCTAGCGCTGGCCATATAAGTACATCAAAAGAAGCTCCAATTAAAATATCTCCACTTATAGTTTCATCCCCCGGTTCTAATTTGATAAGTGCAAAAAAAGTGCAAGGGTTTCGCAATCCTAAAAAGCTATTGAGGGAATTTACACCTGGTGACGGTCAATACACTATTGCCGCTCGCGTTAATGGGACGGTTCAATCCAGTTTTCCGGAAGGACTAACTGAAACAAAAAACGATCACGCTGGGGACGGAAAGAAGGATACCAAGCCGATCCGTTCACCAAATAAAGCATTGAAAAAATCATCCCAGCCTCTTGACGTCATCGTTGTGGCCGATGCCGATATACTGGCAGATCGGTTCTGGGTAATAAAAAGGGATTTTGCTGGACAAAAGGTGCCTGTCGCAACAGCCAACAACGGTGATTTTGTTTTAAATGCGATAGAGTCGTTATCTGGCGGAAGTAATTTAATGGCTTTGCGAGGACGCGGCACAGCGAGCCGTCCACGAGCGCGCTCCTGCGGGCAGACTGATTTCAGTTTGATGCGGTTCTGTATTTTGTTCCACAGCGGCTAGCCGACTATAAATTGTCACCACAATCACCACTAGCGCCGCGACAATCAGAACTGCCATTATAACACTCATCGCCTTAATCAGACCCAAATGTCGCACGATTTGTGATTGAGGGGCTGTCGCGCCGTCGTCGTTTGCGCTACTGTTGCGTGTCATGACCGAGTCCTTCACCCAAGAGAAAACACAGCTCA
>FUFK010044996.1_pt1 | contig 43610 bp, 44 predicted proteins | sample 1021851 | NCBI WGS metagenome assembly FUFK01 (sample SAMEA51879418, study PRJEB19060) | metagenome
GATTTTAGAAAATGCTACTTCAGTTGCAGTTGGAGTTAAATGGAATGATTATATCGATAAGCACAATATTAAGATTGCATCTGAAGATGCTATGAAAGATGCAATAAGCTCATTAAGCGTTAGGCCAGATAAAGTTTTAGTTGATGGGTTTTCATTAGACATTCAAATTGAAAATGAGGGTATTATAAAAGGCGATCAAAAATATAAGCAAATTATGGCTGCTTCAATTATAGCAAAAGTAACAAGAGATGAAATAATGCGATCATTTCATTATATTTATCCACAATATGATTTTATATCAAATAGCGGATATGGAACAAAAAAACACTTGGAAGCATTAGACAAATACTCATATACACCAATACATAGATTAACCTTTAAGCCAATATCATCTAATATTAAATAATGCAAAACTTAATTAAAGAAATAAAATCACTTTCTGTTTTAATCTTGGCTATCCTTTTCTTAAAAGAAACAGTTGTAGAGCTTTATATCGTACCAACAGGAAGTATGGAAAAGAATATATTAAGAGGAGACATGCTTGTTGGAAGTAGATATATCTATGGTATGAAAGTTCCTCAAAAAATTTGGGTTCCATTTACAGCTGTAAGTATTCCTACATTTCTTCCTGATTATAGATTTCCTGCATTTAAAGATGTAGAAAGAGGAGATGTAGTAGTTTTCGAATATCCTAGAGATAATGTATATAAATATGTAAAAAGATGTATCGGTTTGCCTGGTGATAATGTTAGAATTGAAAATCGAAAAGTGTTTGTTAATAATGAAGAGTATTTATTACCTGAAGGTGGTCAATTTTTATCTCAAGAACCCTCATCAGAATCCTATATTGATGACAGTATATTTATGAATCTTGGAAATAAAGATAATATGAAAGAGCTTCAAATTCCTAAAAAAGGTGATACATTTATAATCAACGAGGATATGAATTGGGAGCTAATTATTCCTTTACTATTATTTGAAGGGAATAAAGTTGAATTGGTTGTTAACGATCAAAAGCTAATATTTACAAACGAAGATCCGTATGACCTATTTAGAAGAACGGGTGATAGAAAAGTATTTGATAATTATGTTCCCCAACCTAATGCTTCATTAATTAATCCATGGATGTCGGTAATGAAAAAAGAATACTTAAAATATTTAAAAATAAATGATAAAGATATAACTGAAATTAATACATATACTTTGAAGCAAGATTATTTTTGGATGATGGGAGATAATAGGGATAATAGCGAGGATTCAAGATTTTGGGGTTTTGTTCCTAAAAGTCATGTTCTTGGACAGCCAGTGGTCACTTGGTTTTCATTAGATTTAGATAATTATTTACCTAGACTTTCGAGAATTGGAAATATCCCTAAATAAAAAAAATGTTTTCATATTGATATTTCATTCATTAGTTTCAGTGGACTAAAAAAACAATTGAGGTATTTAATTATGTTATCTAGTACAGAAAAAATTTTAAGCGTTGTTGTTCTTGCCTTAACTCTGGCAGTAGGTTTTTCTTTAATTCAGTATGGTTCAGCTATGGATGAAATGGCACAATTAAGAAGCGAACAAGCAGAGCATGTTGATATGGTTAATAAAGAATTTAAACAAAGAGTTAAAGCAGTTGAGCTAGAAAATATTGGACAAGGTAAAGAAATTAAAAGAGGTCAAGATATGATTTTAGCTAATACAAAATTGATTTATGCTAAAGCTGACTCTCTTGGAAATTTAATTGATGATTTAGCTTATGAAATCAAAAGAGTCGATAGAGACTTAACTAAAAGAATTAAAAATGTTCAACGTGATCTTGAAGGTTTAGAAGATAATTTTGATTCTGAAAAACGTAGAACGAGAAGAGATTTATCAGATATTAAGAAGCAGTTAAAAGCTCTTAACAATGAAGTCTTTCCTCCAGAAGAGGAGTAAGTGATAATTATTTTTTTAAAAAAAGGGCTTTTTTAAGCCCTTTTTTTGTACCGAGGGTCGGGCTCGAACCGACATGAGATTNCTCTCACTGGTGTTTGAGACCAGCGCGTCTACCAATTCCGCCACCCCGGCAAAGATGTTGACAAATTTCAGATAAAGTATGTAGTTTGTCAATAACCAATATTAAAAGGAGTCCATAGTGTCATTTAAAACAGTACCACAGATGTTTCAACATGTAGTAAGCGAAAAACCTTCCTTAAAAACTTTTTATACAAAAACTGAAAATGGCTGGGAGGGCATAGAATTAGCCGATCTTCAAGTGATGGTTGAAGATTTTGCAAATGGATTAAAAAATTTAGGAATTAATGATAATGATAAAGTTGCAATTATTGGCGCAAATTCCCGCAAATGGTCAATATCTGATTATGCAATTGCTCATATTAGAGCTGTATCTGTTCCAGTTTATCCAACTCTAATTCCAGCGCAATCACAATATGTTGTAGTTCACTCAGAGAGTAAAATTGCTATTGTTCAAGATGAGGTTCAATTAGACAAAGTTTATCCACTTATTAATGATGCAAATTCCAATTTGCACACAATTATAATTATGGATAACAATTATAAAGGTGGAAAAGAAAATATTATCAAATTTAATGATGTATTTAATATGAAAGATACTCAGCATGATATTAAAGCAATTTCTGCAACTGTTGAAGAAAATGATTTATTAACCCTTATTTATACTAGTGGAACAACAGGAAATCCTAAAGGAGTTATGCTTAGCCATTCTAATATTTGCAATAATCTCCTTTCTATCAATGGCAACATGGAAGCTGCTATGGAGCTTAACCCTGAATTAAAACCAGCTGATGGAATAGAAAGATTTGTTTCGTTCTTACCGATAAGTCATAGTTTTGAAAGAGTTGGTGGTCACTATTATATATTTAGCATAGGAACATCTATTTATTACGCTGAAATGAATTTTACTCCAGAAATTCTTTTTGAAAATATTAGAGAAGTTCGACCAACTTTTTTAACTGCAGTACCTAGAATTTTTGAAAAAATTCATGCTAAAATTTTGGATTCCGTTGCATCAATGACTGGTGTCAAAAGAAAGCTTGCTGATTGGTCAATTGCTGTTGGTTTGCAAACTGTCCCTTATCGTCAAAGAAGTCAAGATTTACCATTTATGCTTGGACTAAAATATAAAATTGCTGATAAGTTAGTACTTAACAAATTTAGGGCTGCCTTGGGTGGAAAAGTCAGAGCCTGTTCTTCTGGAGGATCTGCATTATCTAAAGAAGTGGGATCATTTTTCTGTGGAATTGGTATTACGATAATTGAAGGATATGGGCTAACCGAAACTAGTCCTGTAATGACAGTTGGACATTCAGACTTCTTTAAATTTGGAACTGTTGGAAAACCTATACCTGGAGTAGAAGTAAAAATCCAACCTGATGGTGAAATTGTATGTAGAGGTCATAATGTTATGATGGGTTATTACAAAAATGAAGAAGCTACTAATGAAGCAATTATTGACGGATGGTTTCATTCAGGAGATATCGGTGAATTTGATGAAGATGGTTTGTTACGAATAACAGACAGAAAAAAGAGTTTAATTGTAACATCTGGAGGTAAAAATGTTGCCCCACAACCTATGGAGGTGTCACTTACATCAAACAAATATATTGAGCAATGTAATATTGTTGGTGATGATAGAAATTTTATTTCAGCTTTAATAGTTCCAAGCAAAGAGAATCTTTTAGCTTGGGCTGAAGAACAAGGCTTAGCAAGTTTAGATTATGATACNCTTTGTGCACANGATCAAACATACGAGCACTNCGATGCGATTGTTAANACAGTTATGACCAATTTTTCTAGATATGAATCAGTTAGAAAATTTGTCTTAATNGCTGAAGAATGGACTGTTGATANAGGGGAATTAACTCCAAAAATGTCAATAAAGCGAAAAGTTGTTATAGAAAAACATAAAGCAGAAATTGATGCTATGTATAATTCTAAAGATTTACCAAAAGTTGCTACGGATGACGAAGGTCAACTATTTGGTTAGAATAGTATTTATACTTTTTTTTGCAATTAGTCTTATTAGTTTTTCAGAAAATGAAGAATCTCCCTACGTAATTATTTTAGGAACCGCACAAGATGGAGGTGCTCCTCACGCAGCTTGTCAAAAAGTTTGTTGTTTAGATAAGTGGAGTGATTCCAGTCTTCACAAAAAAGTCTCTAGTATTGGAATTGTTGATCCTGAATCAAATGATGTATGGATGATTGATGCAACACCTGATTTTGCAGAACAACTTCATTTACTTACAAATAATAACGAAAGAACTCTTAAAGGGATTTTTATTACACATGCACACATTGGCCACTACACTGGACTAATGCACTTAGGAAGAGAGGTAATGGGTTCTAAAAATACAATAGTTAATGTTATGCCAAAAATGGAAAAATTCTTAAGAAATAATGGACCATGGAGTCAGTTAGTTAATTTGAACAACATAACACTCAAAGGTTTAAAAAATAACAAAACAGTTCAATTAAATTCGAAATTATCAATAACGCCTTTTCAAGTTCCACATAGAGATGAATTTTCCGAAACAGTAGGGTTTAAAATTGAGGGTCCGTCAAAGTCATTAGTATTTATTCCTGATATTGATAAATGGAATAAATGGCAAATTAATATTACAGATGTTGTTGAAAATTCGGATTATAGTATACTTGATGGTACTTTTTATGATATCAATGAACTTCCTGGAAGGGATATGTCAGAAATTCCTCATCCATTCATAATTGAAACAATGAATTTGTTTAAAAATTCTGATAAAAAAGATTCTATTTATTTTATACACTTAAATCATACAAATCCTGCATTAAATCAGGATTCTAATGAGTATAAAAAAGTTATTTATAATGGATTTAATATCTCAGAGTTTGGTCAAATACTAAAATTATAATTATCTAACACTTTTCTAATAAAAAATAATTAATATTAAATAATATTAATAAAATGGAGGGAAAATGAAAAAAATCTTATTAATGATAGTTTTTTCAACCTTAGCTTTTTCACAAACATACAATATGCAAATCCAAATTGGCGTTAAAGACGGCGTAAAAGTTGCTGATTATGAAAAAGCTATGATACAACACAATAAGGCACATGCAACAGATCTTGGTGCTGCAACTACTTACCAAATTATCAATGGTCCAGATGCTGGAGATTATATAAGAATGCCAAAATCTATATTTACTTCAGCAGATATGATTGATGCAGTCTTCAATGAATGGCAAAATCATGATCCTGTTCCTTATGACAAATTTGACGGTAAAATGGTTGAGGGAAGAAATGGAACTGTGTTTTATACTTTAAGACCTGATTTGAGCTACAATCCTCAAGTGAAAACTTGGAAATACCTTAGACAAAGTAAATGGAATGTAAGACAAGGTGGTCAATCTAGCGCAGAATCAATTTTTAAATTGGCAAATGAAATTAGAGACGAATTAGGATCAGATGAACATTTCGTTTGTATGGTTTCAAATACTGGTCAACCTTTCAATGAGTATTTATTCGTTTCAGGACATGATACACTTTCAGAGGCCTTAGATCAATCTGCCTTTCTTACATTGCTTGGCGAAATGAGCAAAAGAATGCCTGATTGGGAATCTACTTGGGGTCAAAGCGCTTGGAATGGTATTAGTCAAGTTTCAGTTCATAGACCTGATTTAAGTAACTAATTTGATTAACATTTTTATTTAAAGAATAAAGAGCCTATTATTTATTGTTAATAGGCTCTTTTTCTACTAACATTCCAATATGCACAATAAAAAGTCTAATATTGAACTTAAAAAAAACCTGGAACGCGAGAATTTTGAAAGGTTTAATCTTTCTTTTTATAAGTATTGTCTAATTGATAATCCAAAGGATCTACGAAACAAACTGTATTTGGATTTAATCAATTTAGAAATTATTGGTAGAATTTATGTTTCAGAAGAAGGAATTAATGCTCAAGTATGCGTTCCTAAACATAATTTAGAAATATTTAAATCTTATATACATTCAATTGATTTCTTTAGCGATATAAAATTTAAACATGCTATTGAAGAAGGTATATCATTCTCAAAGTTAAAGATTTTAGTTCGCAATGAAATTGTTGCATATAAAATACCTAAAGACTCTTATGACATGAAAAAAATTGGAGTTCATTTAAAACCAATTGATTTTCACCGTTCTATAAAAGAAAAGGATTCAATTGTAGTTGACATGAGAAACTATTATGAAAGTGAAGTAGGAAGATTTAAAAATGCAATTTTACCCAATGCACATTTTTCAAAAGAATTGCTCCCAAAGGTTGCAAAGATTTTAATTGGAAATGAAGATAAGAAAGTACATTTATATTGTACAGGTGGAATACGATGTGAAAAAGCTAGCTCGTATCTTATTAAAAAGGGTTTTAAAGAAGTATATCAACTTGAAGGTGGAATAATTCAATATGCCCATGATATGAAAAAAAATGATTTAGAGTCTGAATTTATAGGAAAAAATTTTGTGTTTGATGATAGGATGGGAGAACGTGTGACAAGCGACATTGTAGGACAATGTCATCAATGTAAATCTCCATCAGACAATCATAAGAATTGTAAAAACCAAGCATGTCATATATTATTTATTCAATGCAATCAATGTGCTAAAAAATATAATGATTGCTGTTCTGAACCTTGTAATAAGTTTTTACAACTTGATTTAGGAACACAAAAAAAATTAAGAAAAGATAAAAATAAAAAGGTTACAAGTGCTAAATTATCAAGTAAATTTAGGCCAAAACTTTATAAACTATTTAATTACTGGGAATAATATAATAATGATTAAAAAAATTAAAAATTTCATGTTGAAACCCATAAAGGTCACTTACAAGGAAAAATCGGACTATACTCCAATTGAAAATTTCATATTGAATCCTATTATTTTAGCTTTAATTGTATTTCTAGTAACTTACCAAGCTTTCTCTTTGAATGATGATGTAAAACCATCTGCTTCTGATACAGCTCTTAGTAATGCAATGATTTATTTCGAAAAAGGAGATTTTGATAATGCTGTTCTTCAACTTGAATCTGTTGTTGATAATTTCTCAGGTTCTAAGGCTGCTCATCAAGCTAAGTTTTATCTTGGAAGAACTGCATTTATAAATGGTAATAATGATAAGGCGCTTGTTTATTTATCTGAAAGCGTTTCAAAAATGAGNTATGANAATCTTAAAAAGGAAGGATATATCATGCTTGCTGAACTAGAAAACGATACGAAAATGTTCGATAAGGCCATGAAATTCACTGATTCTGATAATGAAATTAAATACATTAGCATCCTCAAAGCTAAAAAACTAGCTCAAAACGGTGATTTAATTCAGTCAATGAAGCTTCTTGAGTCTTTAGATGCTGATAATCCTGCTTATAATCAACTTTTTGAAGAAGTGTATGGCTTTGTACTAAGTATTAACTAAGATACTTGTTAAAACGATATTAATTAAATATATTCCAATGAATTTAATGGGCTACGGCCCATTTTTGTTATAATGAAAAAATTAAAGGGTAATTATGATTAATAGAGATTTAATTGAAATTTTTATTGAATTAGCTAGAGAAAAGAACATTGAGCGTTCCGAGCTTGGTACAATAATTGAACAATTATTTTTGTTTATTATTGAAAAAGAAACTGGTGAGTCAGATAACTGTAGTGTTATTGTTAATTTAGATAAAGGCGAAATTGAAATATATGTTGAGAAAACTATTGTCGATGAAGTCGATGATGATCATTTTGATATTACCCTAGATAGGGCTATTGAGCTTGAACCAGATTTAGCTGGTGAATTAAAATTGGGAGATACTTTTGTTGAGGTTATTGATCCTGCNCGTTTTGGTAGAAGATTAGTTGCAAATGCGAGACAATTTTTAAACAAAAGAACAAGAGAAGTTCAACAACAATATATCTACGAGGATTATGTTCAAAGAATAGGGGAAGTTATTATCGGAACTGTTCACCAAGTACATCGAGAAAATACTTTTGTAAACATTGAGCAAACAGAATTGAGAATGCCAAGAAATGAGCAAATCTTTTCCGAAAGATTTAGAAGAGGTGACACCATAAGAGCTTTGGTTAAATCAGTTGAAGTAACTCCAAAAGGTCCAGATATTTTAATATCTAGAAGTGATGATCTTTTTCTTTACAAGCTTTTTGAAATGGAAGTTCCAGAAATTGAAGATGGTATTATTGAAATTAAAGGGATTGCAAGAAAACCAGGAGAAAGAAGTAAAATTATTGTCCATTCTGTAGACAAACGAATTGATGCTGTCGGTGCTTGTGTTGGGATGAGAGGAAGCAGAATTCAATCAGTTGTTAGAGAATTAAACAATGAAAAGATTGATATNGTTAACTTTACAGANAAATCTGAGGTGTTCATTACNAGAGCACTTTCTCCTGCAAAACCAGTTGATTTNTATATAGANGANGACAGAAAATATTGTGTTGCAATTTTTGATGAAGGTGGTCTTGAAAATGCTGTTGGTAGAAGCGGTGTCAATATTAATCTTGCTTCAAAATTAACAGGATATACAATTGATGCGTACACTAAATCAGAATATGACGAAGTGCTTATAAATCAGAAAACAACTCTTGAATCATTAGATGGAATTACAAAAACTTTAAGTAATAAACTTTCAAAAGCAGATATTGTTTCAGTTGCAGATTATTTAAACATAAAAAAATATGTTTTATCTGAAGAGTTAGAGCTTAATGATAAAGAGATATCTTCAGTAAGTGATGCAGTAAATGCATTTATAGAAATTACGCATAATAAAGAAAAAGAAGTTGAAGAGACAGTTAAAAATACTGAAGAGAGTGTCAAGTTAGATTTATCTGTTGAAGAACAAAATATTGAAGAAGATGACCCAGTAGATGAAGAAACAGCTGAAGAAGTAGATTTGCCAGAAGAAGTTGTTGATTCTGAACAAGATTCGCAAAAAAATATTGAGGAAAAAGAAGAATAAATAATGTCTGATTCAATAAGAATATTCCAACTAGCAAAAGAGCTAAATATATCACATAATGATATTTTAGACTTTTTAAAGTCAAAAGACATATCTGTCTCGAGTCATATGTCTCCCATAGATGGTAAAACACAGCAGATAGTATATACAGAGTTTGCTAAAGACCGTCGATCAGCAGAAAGGGACAGAAAAGAGCAAGTTAGAAAAGAAATTCATGACTCAAAAGTTGTGATGAAAACTAAGTCTGTCAAAAAGTTCAAAATTATGTCTGTTGAAGATCAACGTAAATCGGAGAAGAAAAAAGTTGAAGCGCCAATAAATGAAGAAAAAGACAGTAAAAAAACAGAAGTAAAAAAAGAAGCTCCTGTTGAGAAAAAACCAAAGAAAAAATTGAGAAAAATCTCTTTACGTAAACCTGAAAAAGCAGAGGATAAAAAGCAGGCAAAGAAACATAAAGATGAACTGAAAAAAGATAGCTCTGCTGTTAAAAGATTGAAAAAGACCCTTGCTTCTATGGATTCAAGTCCAAAAAAGAAGTCATACAAGAAAACTAAAAAAGATGATGGGTTAGAAGATGGGGATCAAAAAAGAACAATCGAGCTTGCTGAATATGCTAGCATTGACGAAATAGCAAAAGTTTTAGATGTATCAACCAGTGAGGTTATAAGTAAATGCTTACAAATGGGTATTTTAGCAACCGTAAATCAAAGACTTGAATGGGATGTCATAGAATTAATTGCTGGCGAATATGACGTTGAATTAAAAAAATATGAAGAAGTCGTTGATGATTTGTTTGTAACATCGCATTCAGAACAAGAGCTTTCAAATGCTACAGAAAGAGCTCCGGTAGTAACAATTATGGGTCATGTTGACCATGGTAAAACATCCATTTTAGATTTTATTAGAGAAACAAAGGTTGCAGCAGGCGAATCGGGTGGAATTACGCAGAGAGTTGGAGCTTATCAGGTTTTACATAACGATAATAAAATTACTTTTTTAGATACACCTGGACATGAAGCCTTTACTGCTATGAGGGCAAGAGGTGCTCAATCAACTGATATAGTTATTCTAGTAGTTGCTGCCGATGATAGTGTTATGCCTCAAACAATTGAAGCTATTAATCATGCAAAAGCTGCGGAAGTGCCCATTGTTGTAGCAATTAACAAAATTGACAAGCAAGGTGCAAATCCAGATGTAGTTAAAAGAGAGTTATCTGAAAAAGATATTTTAGTTGAAGATTGGGGTGGAAAGATTCAATCTGTACACACTTCTGCAAAAACAGGTGAAGGTATAGATGATCTTATGGAAGCAATTTTACTTGANGCTGAAGTTTTAGATTTAAAAGCTAATCAAGATATTGATTGTAAAGGTATTGTAATTGATTCAAGACTGGATAAAGGATTAGGGCCTGTTGCCACAGTTTTAATTCAAAAAGGTACCTTAAGTATAGGAACACCATTCATTTGCAATAATCACCCTGGTAAGGTTCGAGCGATAATGAATGAAAATAATGAAAGAATTTCAGAGGCAAGACCATCAGATCCAGTTCAAATTCTTGGTTTTGATACTGTTCCTCAAGCTGGAGATATTTTTGCAGAAGTTGAAAATGAATCTGATTTAAAGAAAATTGCTAACGAACGTCAAAGAATTAAACGAGAAATTGATCTTCAGATGGTTCAAAAAACATCTTTAGACAGTATATCAGCTCAAATTAAAGAAGGTGATATGAATAATTTGAATATTATTATTAAGGCTGATTCAGATGGATCAATTGAAGCTTTAATTCAAAGTATCGAAAAAATCAATAATGATGAAGTTGGTGTAGATATTGTGCATAAAGGTGTTGGAAATGTGACTGAATCTGATGTATTGCTAGCTCAGGCTTCACAAGCTATTATAATAGGTTTTGGAGTTCAAATTCCGTCAAATACAAAGCTCTTAGCAAGTCAAAATAACGTNGAAATTAGAGCATATAGTATTATTTATCAAATAGTTGAAGACGTTAAGATGGCTGTTGAAGGATTACTAAAACCTGATATGGTTGAAGAGGTCATTGGTGAGGCAATAGTTAAAGAGTCATTTAAAATTCCTAAAATTGGTTTTATTGCTGGATCTCAAGTAGAATCTGGTAAAATTACACGTGATTGTTTTGTTAGGCTTATTCGCGAAGAAGAAGAGCTTGTTTCAAAAGGTTCAATTACCTCATTAAAGCGNTTTAAAGATGATGTAGCATCTGTTGATTCGGGTATGGAATGTGGTATTTCCGTTGAAGGTGTGAAAAAGTATTTTGAAGGTGATAGAATTATTGCGTATAAAATAAATGAAATTAAGAGAACATTAGCAGACAGTTGAATAATAAACCGTTTTCAAGATCAGAGAGAGTATCACAACAAGTTTTAAAAACCATTAATGATATCTTAACCAGAGAGATGGATTTAAGAAAATATGGTTTTATCACTTTTTCTTCAGTTAAAATGACAGCTGATTTAAAACATGCAACTTTATATTATAGTGTATTAAATCCTACTAAAAAGATAGAAATTATCAACGAAGAACTAAACTTGCTTGTGCCGGTTTTTAGAAAATTTTTGTCAGCATCTTTAAATTTAAGATCTACTCCAACATTAAAATTTTTCTATGATGATTCATTTGAGCAATTTGAAAAAATTGATAAGCTAATAAAAAAAATAGATTAGTATGATTTATAACATATATAAACCAAAGGATTTGTCTTCCTTTTCAATTGTTAAAAAAGTAAAAAATATTACTAAGGAAAAAGTTGGACACTCAGGTACGTTAGATCCATTTGCAGACGGAGTATTAGTGTTAGGCGTTGGAAAATCGACTAAAAAATTATCAAATATTATTCAATTCGATAAGACTTATGAAGGTATAATCAAATTAGGAGAAAAAACTGATTCAATGGATTTAACAGGTAACATTGTTGAAGAAAAAGAAGTTTGTGAAATTTCTGATCAGAGCTTAATTGATTGTGAGAAAAATTTTGTTGGAGAATTATTACAAAGAACTCCTATGTACTCAGCAAGGAAAATTAATGGAGTTCGACTATATAAGCTTGCAAGAAAAAATATTGAAATCAAAACAAATCCAAAGTTGATAACTATTAATAGCTTAAAAATTGATTCATTAGATGAAAATACCTTAAAAATCACTGTTGATTGTTCATCAGGGACTTATATCAGGGTGTTAGCAGAGGATATAGCAGAATATTTAGGTACTGTAGGTCATTTAATAAGCTTAACACGATTAAGTGTTGGTGAATATAGATTGGATGAATCGGTTACAATAGAAAAATTTGAGGACAAATGGAAATCATAGCCTCATTAAAAGATTTCAAAAAGTTATCAAATTCAGTTATAACTGTTGGTAATTACGACGGTATTCATAAAGGTCATCATGATGTACTATCTTATATTGTTGAAGAGGGTAAAAAAAGAAATATACCGTCTTGCCTAATTACGTTTGATCCGAATCCTTTTTATGTGCTTTCTGATAAACCAGATTCAATAAATCTCCAAAGTTTAGATGAAAAATTGAAAACTTTAAAAGAGATAGGTTTAGATGTTGTGTTAATAATACCATTTGACAAAGAGTTTTCATTAATGCCAGCTCAAGTGTTTGCAGATACTGTCTTAAAAGATTTATTTAATCCTACTTTAATTTCTGTAGGTACAAATCACTATTTTGGACATAAAAAAGAAGGAAATTTTGAATTTTTAAAAGCTTTTTGTAGTGACAATAATATAGAACTTCATACGCCTGAAATGAGAGAACATATGGGTAGTACGATATCTAGCAGCTTAATTAGATCATTGATTTTAGATGGAAACTCAAGTAAGGTATATGATTATTTAGGAAGATTTTATGGATTTAATGCAACTGTTGTTTCTGGTTCAAATCGCGGAAAAACAATGAATTATCCAACTGCAAACTTTATTCCAACTTTCGAAAATCAGTTACTTCCGAGTACTGGAGTATATTTAACTAAGGTTTTCTTAGACGGAAAATGCTATTTTGGAATGATGAATGCAGGTGTCAGACCAACTTTTAATGAAAAAAAATTTGTTATGGAAGTTCACATTTTATCTGATAAATTCGGCCATCTATACGATAAAAATTTTTATATCGAGTTTTTAGATAAAATTCGAGATGAAAAAAAGTTTGATAGTAAAGAATTATTAATCAAACAAATTGAAAAAGATAAAGAAGTATGTATTGAATTAATAGATACTTTCAAGGAGAAATATGAAATATAGTAAAGAAACAAGTACACTTCTTCAAGACGCAGGTCTTGATGCAAAGAATGTCGGTAGTAGTGAAGCGCAAATTGCACTTCTAACTGATCGAATTAGATCATTGACAGAGCATGTAAAGATGCACAAGAAAGATGTTCATTCAAAACATGGTTTAGTTAAGTTAGTGTCACAGCGAAAGAAGCTATTGAAATATTTAAGAAAAACTAAACTAGATAGTTATGATGAATTAATAAAAAAACTATCGATAAGAGGAAGATAAAGAAGAAAATGATAAAAGTAGAAAAGAATATAGCGGGTAGACCGCTTAAAATAGAATCTGGACAAATCGCTAGGCAAGCTGGTGGTTCCGTATTAATTAGTTATGGAGAAACAGCAATCTTAGCAACAGTGTGTTGCTCATCTGAACCAAGAGAAGGCATTGATTTTTTACCAATGCAGGTTGAATACAGAGAAAAACATTATGCGGGTGGAAAAATACCTGGAGGGTTCTTTAAAAGAGAGGCTAAACCTACAGATGCTGAGGTATTAACTTCACGTTTGACAGATAGACCTATTAGACCCTTAATACCAAAGAATTATAGGCATGAATTGCAAATTATGTTAACTACAATGTCTTATGACGGTGTTAATACACCAGATGTTGTAGCTGCTATAGGTGCTTCAGCAGCCTTATTATTATCACCAGTACCATTCGATGGTCCTATTGCTTCTGTAAAAATTGGATTAATTGACGGAGAATACGTTTTAAATCCAACTCATGAACAAATGGAATCTTCAGATTTAGACTTAATGGTCACTGGAAAAAAAGATAAAATTTGTATGATAGAAGGTGGTTCTAATTTTGTACCTGAAAAAACAATTTTAGAAGCATTAGATGTAGCAATGGAGGGAATTAACGAAATTGTTGATCTTCAAATGGAATTTTCAGAGCATTTTGATAATTCTTATGAGATTGTTGATACCAAAGTTTTAACAGAAGATATCGAAAAGTCTCTTGATGATACTTACTTATCAAAAATTCAAAAGATTTTTGATTTAGATACAAAACAAGCAAGAGATGATGAATTTAATGCTATTCAAAAAGAAGCATTGGAACCATACCTTGAAGATGAGGTAATGTACCCTGAAGTTAAAAATCATATTAAAAATATGTTCAAGAATACAGTTAGAAAAACTGTTTTAGATAAAAAAATAAGAGTTGATGGAAGAGGATTAGAGGATATTAGAGATATTAGTGTTGTAGAATCTATTCTTCCCAGAGTGCATGGATCTGCATTGTTTACCAGAGGTGAAACTCAAGCAATCGCTGCTTTAACTTTAGGATCCAGCAAGGATGAACAAATTATTGATTCAATGGCAAGTGATTATAAAAAATCCTTCTTACTGCATTATAATTTTCCTCCATATAGTGTAGGAGAAGTTGGAAGAATTGGTTTTACAAATAGACGCGAAATTGGTCATGGTCATTTAGCTGAAAGATCGTTAAAACCTATATTGCCATCTTCAGATGAATTTCCATATACAGTCCGTATTGTTTCTGAAATTACTGAATCAAACGGTTCTTCATCTATGGCATCTGTGTGTGGAGGTTCATTAGCAATGATGAATGCTGGTGTTCCTATTAAGGAGCATGTAGCTGGAATTGCTATGGGATTAATTATGGAAGATGACGATAATTATGCAGTTTTAAGTGATATCTTAGGTACCGAAGACTTTCTTGGTGATATGGATTTCAAGGTAGCTGGTACAAAAGATGGGATTAGTGCAATTCAGCTTGATTTAAAAGTACCTGGTCTTTCCATGGATGTCTTATCTAATGCGCTTGAACAGGCAAATAAGGGAAGATTACATATTCTCGGTGAAATGAATAAGGCTATTGACAAACCTAACGCTTTATCACAATATGCACCTCAAATTGAATCTTTTAAAATAGATAAAGATAAAATTGGAGCATTAATAGGCCCTGGAGGTAAGAATATTAAAGCTCTTCAGGAAAACGCAGAATGTGTTATAAATATTGAAGACGATGGTACAGTAAGCGTATCAGCTGAAAATAAAGCAAAACTAGACAATGCAATTTCCCAAATCAAAGCTGTTGTGCAAGATCCAAAAGTTGGTACTATTTTTGATGGTAAAGTGACCAAAATTTTAGACTTTGGTGCTTTTGTTGAATTTGCTCCCGGAAGAGAAGGCTTGGTTCACATCTCACAACTAGCATGGGAACGTGTAAACAAAGTTGAAGATGTGCTTTCAGAGGGTGATGAAGTCAAGATTAAGCTCTTTGAGATCGACAAACAAGGTCGTTTAAACTTTAGCATTAAACTTCTCACCGAAAAACCAGAGTAATTTGATATGAAAATTGGTATTCCAAAAGAAATACTTTCTCAAGAATATCGTGTTTCGGTGAATCCTGAAACAGCCAAAATGCTCCTACAAAGTTCTCATGAGCTATTTATTCAATCAGGTGCTGGTATTGATAGCGGTTATTCAGATGAAGATTACTCAGCGCTTGGCTGTGTAATTGTAGAAACTGCTTCTGAAGTATTTGATAAATCTGAATTAATAGTAAAAGTTAAAGAACCTTCCTTTGATGAAGTTGAAATGCTTTCCAATAAAGTTATTTTTACCTACTTACACTTAAGCTCATCTAAAGAATTAACTCAAAAACTTCTTGATTGTAACGTAACAGGGTTAGCTTATGAGACGGTAGTTATAAATAATGAAACACCAATGCTTAAGCCTATGAGTGAGATTGCTGGTAGATTATCTTTGCTCGATAGTATTGAACTGTTGAAAAAGAGTAAAGGAGGTAAAGGAAAACTTATTGCTGGTACAAGCTTAGTTGAACCAGCAAATGTATTAATAATTGGTGGGGGAATTGTTGGTTTGAATGCTATGCAAATGAGTTTAGGGCTTGGAGCGAGCACAACATTGCTTGATGTTAATAATGATTTACTTGCAGATATAAAAGCTAAATATCCTGCTGTTAATGTAGCTGAGTCTTCTAGGCAAGTTATTGAAAATATTTTACCAATGGTTGATATCGTTGTGGGAGCTGTTTTAACTCCTGGCGGTAAACCACCAATAGTTATTTCAAGAGATATGTTAAGTTTAATGGAGCCAAAAACAATTTTATCTGACGTTTCAATTGACCAAGGAGGTTGTTTTGAGACTTCTAAAGCTACTACTCACGGAGATCCAACCTACGAGGTTGATAACATTATTCATTATTGTGTGAGAAATATTCCATCTGCTGTACCTTTTACAGCAACTAATGCACTTAATGAGGCAACAAAACCCTTTATTTTCAAATTTGCCAATTCTGGATTAAATGGATTATTTGAAGATGAAAAGTTGTTAATGGCTTTAAATACATATGATGGTAAAGTCACAAACGAAGAAGTTGCTATAGCTCATTCCTTCGATTATTTTGATCCTAAATCACTATAATTTTCTAATTAAAGTATCACTTTAATCATATTTTTTATATATTGTTAAAGCAATGCTTGAATCAAATAAAAAATTATATTACAGTATTAAAGAAGTAAGTGAAATGACAGAACTTAAACCTTATGTTTTAAGATATTGGGAGTCCGAATTTCCGTCTTTAAAACCATCTAAAAATAGAGCTGGGAATAGAACCTATAAAAAGCAAGACATTCAAGTAATACTTGATATTAAGAAATTACTTTACCAAAAAAAGTTCACAATTAAAGGTGCAGTTGAAGAGTTAAAAAACAGATCTAATAATCCTGTTGAAGAAAAAAAATTATCATCTACTCAAATTTCAGCATTAAGTGAAATAAAAAACGAATTAAAAAACATTTTAAATATTTTGAATAGGCATTAAGGGTAAGAGCTTATTATGGTAGCCAACAAAGCCTCTCATTTTGGGAGGCTTTTTTATTTAATAAATATATATTTTTTGTTAATTTTTTATGTGAAAATGCGAAATATTAAAAGATTTTTTATTAAGAAAGATTAATTGTGCGTATTTTCAATACAATATTGGTTGGTATTGGTATTTTTTTTGCATCTTTTTTAATACCTGTTATAGGTGCTATAGTTTCAGTACCAATGAGTTTAATAGGAGCATATTTTTACTATACTTATGATAAAGATTAAAAAATTTTTAATTATTTTAATTTCAATAACGGGGTTTATGATGGCAAATGATGCTGAAAATAAAAAAGCTGTATTTGCAGCAGGGTGTTTTTGGGGAGTAGAGTCTACTTTTCAACAAATGGACGGAGTAAAATCAACAACGGTTGGTTACATAGGAGGAAAAGTAAAAAATCCTTCTTATGAGCTTGTTTGTACTGGATTAACTGGTCATGCTGAAGCTGTGGAAATTGAATATAATCCAAATGAGGTTTCATTCGAAAAATTGTTAGATACTTTTTTCGAGCTTCATGATCCTACAACTTTAAATCGACAAGGTCCAGATATAGGGACGCAGTATCGTTCAGCTGCATATTTTTCAAATGATGATGAAAAGCAAATTATTGAAAGTAAAATAAATGCATTAAATGAATCTGGAAAATTTAAATCTAGAATAGTAACTGAAATTGAGGCAATTTCAGATTTTTATAATGCTGAAGATTATCATCAAGATTATTACAAAAAAAGAGGGATTGACGGATGCGCTATTTAATGGAGAATACAATGAAACTAAAGAAATTCACTTATTTATTAACTTTTATAATGTTATTTGTTTTTGCAACTGACCTCAATGGACAGTTTAGAAGAAAAAAAGTAAAACTTAGTCAAACAAATAAAATTGAAGAATTTATTAATGACTACATCCAAGACCCTTTTATGGTAGAGCACATTCAATCATTGCAATCCGAATTAGTAAAAATTGGTTTTGAAATTCTTCCTCCTGAAACTGATGGAGATATGGAAGTTATTATCAATTTTGAAGATTTTACTTTTGATCCATATTACGGTTCAACAGCAGATCCTAAAACATCACATATAATTTTTAGAGACCCTAAAACCAAAAAAGTTTTAGCAAAGTTTCAAGCTAATCAAGTGCTTGCAGATGATGAGTATAGCGGTCCTATGACAAATGCTTTTGGAAGTACAACATCTAATAGTATGGGTTATGGTTCTACTACTGATCAACCCATAGATGTTAATGCCATCATTCTTGATTGGATGAAGCAAATTAAGAACTTTTATTAAATTTGAGCTACGATCATAAATCTATAGAGAACAAATGGCAAAAATTTTGGTTAGAAAATCAAACTTTTAAGTCTGAAGATATATCTACCGATAAGCCTAAATATTATGTTTTAGATATGTTTCCGTATCCTTCTGGAGCAGGTCTGCATGTTGGTCATGCTTTGGGATATGTAGCAACAGATATCGTAGCACGTTACAAGCGCATGAAAGGTTTTAATGTACTTCATCCTATGGGTTGGGATGCGTTTGGCCTTCCAGCAGAGCAATATGCGATAAAAACAGGTACTCATCCAAAAGAAACAACTCAACAAAATGTTTCAAATTTCAAAAAACAGATAAATAGCCTTGGATTCTCTTACGATTGGTCAAGAGAGATTAATACTACAGATCCAAATTACTATAAATGGACTCAATGGATTTTCATGCAACTTTATAATAAAGGTTTAGCTTATGAACAGGAGGTTGCTGTTAATTGGTGTCCTGAACTAAAAGCAGTTCTTGCTAATGAAGAAGTTGTTAATGGAAAGTCTGATATAGGTGGACATCCAGTTGTAAGACTACCAATGAGACAGTGGATTTTAAAGATTACTGATTATGCAGAGTCATTACTTGATGGATTAGATGATTTAGATTGGCCAGAAAATATTAAAGAACTTCAAAAAAATTGGATCGGTAAATCAGAGGGTGTCGAGTTAGGGTTTGAAATTGATGGGCATAATGATACAATCAATGTTTATACTACAAGGCCTGATACTCTTTTTGGTGCATCTTATATGGTTTTAGCTCCTGAGCATACCTTAATTCATTCAATTGTCACTGATGAGCAAAGATTAAAAGTGGAAGCTTATATAGACGAAACAAAAAAGAAATCAGATTTTGATAGAACAGAAGTTAATAAGGATAAAACTGGTGTTTTTACTGGAAGCTATGCAATAAATCCTTTTAGTAAAGAAAAAATTGAAATATGGATAGCTGACTATGTGTTAATAAGTTACGGAACTGGCGCTATTATGGCTGTTCCTGGTCATGATGAAAGAGATTGGGAGTTTGCATCAAAATATGATCTTCCTATTGTAGAAGTTGTAGAGGGCGGAGATGTGTCTAAAGCTGCATTTACTGCAAAAGGTGACGCAAAAATTATAAATTCTTCAAACGATAAAACCTTATCCATGGATGGTTTGAGTGTAGATAGAGCTATTAAGGAAGCCATTTTATATATAGAAAAAAATTCAATAGGTAGAGCCACAGTTAATTACAAATTAAGAGATTGGTTATTTTCTAGACAAAGATATTGGGGAGAGCCTTTTCCATTAATTCATAAAGATGATTCAGTGGAGTTAATACAACAAAAAGATTTACCGGTGATGCTTCCTGAAGTAGAAAATTATAAGCCATCAGATGATGGTAAATCTCCATTATCATTAGTTAAAAATTGGGTTGAAGTAAAAGACAAAAGTGGTAATATTATTGGACTTAGAGAAACAAATACTATGCCCCAATGGGCTGGATCTTGTTGGTATTTTCTAAGATTTACAGACCCTAAAAATGAAAATGAAGCATGGTCAAAAGAAAAAGAAAACTATTGGATGCCAGTAGATTTGTATATTGGTGGACAAGAGCATGCAGTGCTTCATTTATTATACTCGAGATTTTGGAATCATGTTTTATACGATTTAGGTCTAGTATCGATAAAAGAACCATTTAAAAAACTCTATAATCAAGGAATGATTTTAGGTGATGATGGTACAAAAATGAGTAAATCTCGAGGAAATGTAATAAATCCTGAAGAGATTATGGATGAGTATGGAGCGGATTCGATGAGGCTTTATGAAATGTTTATGGGTCCCTTAAATAAATCAAAACCTTGGAGTACAAAAGGATTACAAGGTTGTTATAGATTTGTAAATAAATTGTGGTCAATTATTGTAGATGAAAATGGTAATTTGTCAAAAAAGATTGTCGATAATGACGAAGGGGATAAAGACACATTATTTTTACACCATCAGACAATTAAAAAATTAGGTGAAGATATCGAAGACTTGCATTTTAATACTGCAGTATCCCAACTCATGATTTATTGTAATCATTTACAAAAATGTAATACAGTTTCTAAAAAACTTATTGAGGAGCTAGTTATTATATTAAGCCCATTCGTTCCACACATCGCTGAAGAGTTTTGGAGTTTGTTAGGTCAATCTCAAACCATTTCATATCAGTCATGGCCACAGTATAGTGAGGATTTAATACAATTAGATGAAGTTACTATTGCTGTTCAGGTAAATGGTAAGTTAAGAGCTAACATTAATGTTTCTAAAGATTCGAACGAATCAGATGTTATATCTGAAGCAATGTCATTAGAAAATGTTAAAAAATTTACTTCCGATGGTAACATAGTTAAAACGATCTATGTTCCAAATAGATTACTCAATTTCGTTGTTCAGTAAATCAGTTCCTTTTGACATTATCCAGATTGTACCAAGTAAACTTAATACAGCTACTTTTTGATATGTAGCGTGAAGAGTTAGTGCTTCAATAGATTTCCAAGGAGGAGGTCCTATTTCAAGGAATAGTATATATCCTAAAACGACAATCGAGCATAATAAAAGGGAGTAAGTAACGTTTTTTAGGCCTTTTGTATAAAAAAGATAACCATATATGCTTAAAGTGACAAAAGAGCAATTAAACACCGAATTTGCGAATAAAATATGAAGAAAATATAATGAAGGGACATCTGCAGGAGTTAAGATGACTCCAAGTAAGCTAATAGATCCAATTGCAGCAGAAATCTTAGCTAAAATAGTTACTTTTGGTTTATCATTTTTAAAATAATCTGAAGCATTATATAAAAAATAGAAAGCACCAAAAACTTGAATGAGCATACCAATTATGAAAAAAGATAGTGATATAGTATTATCATCACCAGAATGGCTAGTTGTTCTTCCTAAATCGCTTATAAAGTTAGAAAAGAAATTATAGTAGGGTGTTTGTTTATTAATGTAATTACCACCACCATAAAAAATAGCTGCAGTAGTAAGACTACCGAGGAAGGATAATATAAATCTTCTTGTATTTTTTCCTAAGTTTTTTCTCATATTTATCTAATTATACATAATATATATTATGCGTAAAATTAATTACAAAGGTTAAATGTTCTATCAATCCAAATTAATTTCATTTCTTCAACTACTTTATCAGAACGCTCATTAATCGCATCTTTATTCGTTGAACTTATAGTATTGAAATCAAATACAGGATTCCCCTCACTATTAAAAATACCATTTTTAACTTGATTTAAATTTGAGCCATTACTTGGATTTTTCATAATATCACATTTATCGTTAAAGCTTTTATTAGATAATCTAGAATTGATAGTTCTCTCCATCAAAATCAAATTACCAATACTATGAATTTCTTTACATTCTTTAGCTGTAAATCCCCAATGTTGTTTAGGGTTTTGTGGTACAATGTGTTCACATGTAACATCATCTCTCGAAAATTCATGGTTATTGTAAATATGTTTTTCAATCTCTCTTAGATAGTATCTAATTGCAAATCTGCCTTTACCAGTATATTTTATGTTTGATAAAGCATCCTTTTTAAATTGATCTTCAGTAGGCATATATTCTTTTATTTTATGATAAAATCCAAAGTGGTCTTCAGATGGCTCCTTTTTTAAGTGATCATTAACATATCTTTCTGCAATATCATCATTTTTAAACTCTCTTAGCTTTTTTGCGAAACTACAATAAAGTGTCCATATTTGATTTGATTTATCTTTACAAACAAATGAATATGCAAATGTAAATTTTTCTATAATCTCAAAAAATTTTTTAAACGGAAAATTTGCTCTGGTTTTAAAATACTCAAGATTATTTTCATTTAGCAAAGTCATAAATAATACCGTCCAAAGCTTAGTATTTGAAGATCTCAAACCATAAACTGAATCAAAAATTTTTAATACTTGGCTGTTATGAAAAAATTCTTCAAAATCTTCTTTGGTTTTTCTCGGGTCTAGTAAAGTTTTGTATATGTTTGCATAATGATTCAATTCTTTACAAAAGCTCAACCAATCATTTTCATTATCTAAATCTCTTTCTTTAACATTTTTAATTTCTTTATATAATTGTTTTTTTGGTATATAGCCATTTGTAGATGACCAATAATATCTGAAAAAATCAGCAACAGCATTATTTGAATCGTCAAAATCTTGAATGATTTTGATAGTATCTAACCATAAAATTTTTGCTTCTAATGATTTATTCTCATCACGAATATGTTTAAGGATTAAATTTTTGAGTAAATCTGAAACAGTTAAGTCAACACCTCTAGCATTTACAGCTTCAAAGTATTCATAGGCTAAATCATCACTTTCAGATTGTATATAGACTATTTGTAAACTATTAAGTTTTCTAATTAAGTCATTAAAGAATTGAACTTTATCTTGCCAACTTTGATTATAAAATAGAGGTGATTCTTTAATTTTATTGTAAAAAAAATCATAACACTCTTGCATTTTTCTTACTGGCATGTTTTTATTGAAAAAAGGTTGATGAATTCTATCTCTACTTGTAATGTCCAGCCATCTATGGTTTATATCCTCTGTAGATTGAATAAACTCTTCAAACTTCGAATTGACATTACTTTGGAGGTGAAGATAATAATTATGGTTTCTTGATGGTGGATCTGTTTGAAAATTGACTGAATATCTATCAATAAAACTTTTTTTTATTTCCTCTGATCTGCTTTTTATGCTTGTTTTGACTTCATGAGAAAGCCCAGGAATTCTACTTAAAGATAGCATCATATTAACTATGACACTCGTGAAAATTGTTACAGTTGTTAATCTTTGTTGACCATCAATAACTTCAACATCATTAAATGTATCATTACTATCTTTTACTAGTATATCACCAAAAAATGTATTGTAATCAGAGTTAATGTCCTCCCAAAATTCATGAAACTGTTCATCGCTCCAGGAATAATCTCTTTGTAAATCTGGAATAATGAACTTTTTTTCATCATTATTTTCAAACAAGCTGAATACTTGACCGAGTTTTAGGTTTATTGCTGAAAAATTCTCATTTGGCATATCTAAATCTACTAATTTATTTAACTAAAGTTTTACCCATTTTTTCTATTAATCCAACTACTAGCGCATTCCCCATACAAAAGTACCTCCATCTTTCAGGCATACCTGTATTCGTCCAACCTGGGGGAAAACCACATATTTTTTCTACTTCGTCAGGGGTTAATGTTCTAAATGCATTATTAAGTCTTGGATCTTGAATGATGTGTTTAAACCTGCTTGGAGTCTGCCCACCTTCTGATGTTATAATGGTTCTTGCCGGTTTATTGATTGGTTCTGGAAATGGCATTGCACCTTCTGAATAATAAAACACACCTCCATCCTTCCTTTTAACTGGCTTCTTTTTAGCTCCCTTTAATTCTTTCCACTTCCATAGTTGCGCCTCATCTGAAACTATATATTTTTTATCAACTTTTTTATCCAGGCAAGAAAAAAGTACACCAATCTTGCCATTATAGTAAGATTCTACTTTTTTAGTGCTTAAAGTAGTATTAAACAGAAAGCCTGAATTGAGAAAATGATAAGAAAAATTATCACTAATAGCCTGAGTATCACTGATATTTTTAATTTCATCATGAAGGTTAAGGGTTAATGATTCATCATCTTTAACCTCAAACTCGTCACTAAAAAAACCTTTTTTATGAATAAAATCAGTATCTAAATGTTTTTTTTCCATGTTTTTGTACCATTTAGTACCTTTTTGAGCTGCAAAAAAGAAAGTTCTACGTCTTTTTTGAGGAAATCCGTATTCTGCAGCGTTTATTACACGCCACTCAACGCAATACCCAAGATTGTGTAAACATGATAAAATTACCCCAAAATCACGTCCTCTTTGCTGTGTTGGAGATCTAAGCAATCTATCTACATTTTCCAATAAAACGTATTTAGGCCTTTTTTTGCGTAATATCTTTTCAATTGCCCACCACAAAACACCTTTTTTCCCTTCAATACCTTGTGCCTGAACGGTTGCAACAGAATAATCTTGGCAAGGAAATCCTCCCACCAATAAATCATGCTTTGGAATAATTTTATCTATATCGACTTCATTAATATCTGTATTAAGATCTTTGAAATTGTCCTTGAAATGAGAAGCGTAACATTCATAGGCATGTTGAGCTTTAATTTTTGGCTCCCATTGATTTGCCCAAACAGTTGTATGACCAGATTTTTCTAAACCTATTCTAAAACCCCCTACTCCAGCAAATAATTCTACAACTTTTAATTTTGGCATTCGCTAAATTATAAAAAAACTTATTAGTTATGAAGACATTAGAAAACTATTTACAAATGGCAAAAAAACTTGAAGGTAAAAAAGTCAAAGACTCAATTGATTCTTTATATAACTACCACGGCCAAGAAGATATGTTTGGTACCAAGTTTAAAACTCATAGAAAACTTACCAAGGGTGTATTTGCTCGATTTATCGAAGAGGATTATTTTGGATTACAAATCAATTCTCGAGCTGAAGCTGATTTTATAGATGCTGATTTAGAACTTAAAGTAACCGGAATAAAACATGTTCCTCAAAATGATTTATATAATGCTAAGGAAAGATTAGTGTTATCAATGATAAATTACGAAGAATTATGTCATTTCGAAAACTGGACGGATAACAAACACCTGTATAATAAACTTAATAATATATTACTAGTTATATATCTTTATGAGAAAAAGCCTGTAGAATTTGAAGATTTTAAAGTAGTTCATTCGTTTGTTTGGTCTCCAACTGAAGAACAAAAAAATATTATTCAACATGATTATTCTGTTATAAGAAATAAGGTATTAAACGGAGATATTATAAGTGAAAGACATACAAATTTTTTAGCAAATTGTCCTAAGCATGCTGGTGGATATAATAAAGCAAATCCATCACTATCCAAACCCCAATCAATTGACAAAAGACATCCGCACTTGGATTTCGCTGAACGAAGAGCCTTTTGTATTAAAAATAGAATATTAGATCAATTAATTGCTGATTCTTTAGGACTTGAATTGAGAAAAATTGGTGCTTCAGTAGGTCTATTTAAAGAAGATTATCCAAATTTTATGGGGTAACCTCAAAGTTTTCTTCAGCTAATTTGAATAAAACATCTCTTTTCATAATTATATTAAATGGTTTTTCAGTAAGCCTTGTGGTGTAGTAAAAATAAAAAGGCTTCTTAGGGTCTTTCTTTATAACACCCTCTGAATTATTTGATACTGCCCTACTGCACTCTTGCATTAGTTGTTCTTTAGTATATCCATTATCAGCAATAAAAGAGATTAATTTATCTTTTTTTAACAATGAACAGTGGAGCTTGGTGATATCTAATGGAGGATTAAATTGCTGCCAAATAGGACCATTTCCACTTGGAGTTGCCCAAACGTATATTAATAGCCAATACTCAGTTTTTAATGACTCATTTAAAAGCCAACCTATTTTACCAGAAGAAGTATTTTGAATTTCAAAAGCAAATGTTGGTATAAATTTGTTTATATATCTTGGAGAAGAATTTGATTTTTCATCAATTGCAATTTCACCTAGGTTATCCCAATGGCAGTAAATATCAACACCATTCAGCTGATCTTCTCTGGATGCTCTTCTAAAACTAGAAAATCTTTTTAGATATAGATTTTTATCAAGAAAATCAGCAATATTTTGCTCTCTTTGAAAATCTTTTACAAAAAAACTCATTTTGTATTTTCTTCAAAAACTTCAGTAAAATGTAAAATCCAACTTGTACAGGATTTATAATCTGTATCGTCAAATTGTAGCTCTTTTGAATGAGAAGGATATGTTCTCATTTTATTAATTTCATTGAGTTTAAGTCTTACATAGTTGCTTTGCTCGGTAAAGTAATTTTCAAAAATTTTCCATTGTTTTGTAACAATTAAATTAAGCTCAAGCAAATAAAGTGGAGAGTTCTTAGAATCTAATAACTCTTCAGAGCTTAAATTTTGAAACTTTTCTCTTCTTTCTCCTTTTAAACAAACTAATATTTTTTCTTTTGATTGAATTTCACCAAATGAATTTATAAGGTTTTGTTTTAAAAATTTTCTGTATTTAACCTCAAATGTTGATATTAAATCATAAACTTCTTGATTTCTCTCCTCAAAACCTTTTTGAAATCCTATAATTTCCGTTCCAAAAAATGATTTTATACTTTCTAGTTTAATATTTAACCTGCCGTCAAACTCTTCTACAATATTATAATTTTTTAAATGGTTGATTATATTAGGATTTTTTTCTAATTCTTTTTTTGCCTCTTCATGAACTCCCGCTGAAAGTAGTTTTAGTACATGATATTCATCAGGATATCTATTATTAAAAATTTGCATCACTGTTGATATATGATTTTTATTTGCCTCATAAATTGCATCTTTTCTATCATTGTAAAATATCTTTTCTAATGTATAAGGACGAGATTTGTTTTCAGATATAAGTATTTGATGAATTTTACTACATGCTTGACGCACCATAAATGGGTGTCCACCAAACTGATCATATATGTCGCTAATTATTGACGGCTTAAATTTAATTCCCATATATTTAGAAATATCATTAACCATAAAGTGGGTTTCTTCTTCCGAAAAATTGGGTACCCAATGTATTTTTATAGCTGAAAATAATGGGTTTTGAGTTTCATCTATTTCTTGAATTTCTAAAGAAAATGGATTTACACCAGAAACGATAATATTGAAAAGCTCTTGATTTCTTTGATAAATAGATCTTATTGTCTTCCAAAATGGTAAATAATTTTTTCCATTTTTCCATGATTCATCAATTGATAAACCGTATGAAATATCTTCAATTTCATCAAAAATTAAAGTAACATTATTAACTTCAAATGTTTCTTTTAAAAATTTAAGATTCTTTTCAAAAGATATAGAGGCATTTTTTGGTGAAAAATCATCTTCTATATTGTCATGAATAAAAGCTGATGTTATTAATTCTAATTTATCTGAAAAAAATTCCTTAAATCTATCAACAGTTTGGTCAGAAATTAATTCAAGTAACTCATTCCAAGTTCGATTGTAAACAGAGGTGTCTTGACAGTCAATCATGACACTCAAGTTATCTGATTTTGTTCTATTAATAAAAGCATTCAATATTGAAGTTTTTCCAACCTTTCTTAATCCAAAAATTCCGCTCATTTGATTATTTCTTTGAGAATCAATTAAATCGTTAATTATATTTTCTCTGCCGTAGAAATAATTTGCAGTTGAAAGAGGACTAGAAAAACCAAATAAGTCTCTTTGAGTAAAGAATTCAACTAGTTTATCTTCAATAATTCCCCTAAAATGACCTTTGTTTAGCTCAGACTTTGGAATTGGTAATATAACTTTTCTTTCACTATCGTTAAGAAGTCTAGTTTCTTTAATTTTAGAATTTATTGAATCATTTTCTGAAACAAATATCGTCAACAATCTATCAAGTGAATGATTATATTGTAATCCCTTCTTATATATTTTATCAATTGCATCAAAATCTCTATTTTCGTCAAATTCATTACGTAGTTTTATTACAACTAAAATCCCATTATACAAACCCCATTTTTCATACATTTCTTTTGAAGGCTTAGCAATACAATATGTGTAAAATGGTCTAATTTTTACCAAATTTCCTTTATCATCTTTAATAAGATTGCCATGTCTATCTTTTTTGTAAGCGTTTGAAAAGGTCATTGAATTTGCAAAAGCGATATGAAAAACAGAGCTGATTTTTGAAATTATTTCTTGTGTAGAGTAGTCAAACACAGGCTGGCCATTGGGTTTCACTTTATGCAAGTCGATAGATTTGCTTATACCTGGTTTAAAAAACTTTTGTTGCATTTTTAATTTGATTTATAAAAAACTAATATAAAATCCCTTAATTGGAAATTAATTTCTTTTAGAAATCACAAGTCAAAGAAAATTTCTGGCTGATTACCATAATATCTAATATCTGAATTTATTATTTGCTCAATTGGATATTCTACAATTTCTGTTTTTTGATCAATTTTTGGAATAAAATCATTCTTTCGGTTAAAATTTTTATTCCATTTTTTACACCATTGTCTATAAAGATTATTATCGAAATAAATTTTTTTACAATCTGATATAATATCTTTACTCAAATTTATATATTGAAATGAACAATTTGTTTTAGTGAAGAGAATTCTGTTTATAACGCTCAAACTATCATCACTGTTTTCAAATTTTGAATTTTTAGGAATTAATATTTTCATTTTTTTATCTTTTGATAATTTTCTATTATAAACCGAATTACGTACTTTTCCTTTTAAATGATTATTAATTCTTTTTTTTAAATTTTCTCCTTTACCAAACTTAAGAAATTTGTGATTTCTAGTAAATTTACAATAAATAAAATATAGCCCAGGGGAAGCGTCAGGCATTTTTTTTTCAAGATCATTAACTTTATAAATAGGTTGTATTAATAAATCGTTCAAAATTTTTTCAATGTAGCTTTTATCAACATTCATCATAAATTCATCATTCCTTTTGCCCCCCCCATACTGCATATCCTTTTTTTCTATAATAATTTGCAAGATTTTGCTCATGTATTTTAGCTGCAAACATACTTTTATGAATTTTTTTAAATGGTTTTTTCCTTTTTTCCAATCTTATTCCAAATTCAGCTGCATAAGGATTCCAGTTTCTTACAGGTTTTCCTGTTTTACTTGGTTTCTTTTTTGGTATTCTCTCTTTATGTTGTAAATATCTCTCCTCTGGCAAAATACTCGTATATCCTATATAAACACACGGCTTAACTTTTGACTTTAAATCATATTGGGGGTTTTTTTTAATAAATTTTTTAGATGTCCATCTACCTTTATCTGGAGCGTCTTTTATAAGCACTTCTTTAGAAAGATGAATCATATAAACATAAAAACTTTTAGTACTCATCATCTTTATATTTATTTACTCCTGCTATTTCGTCAGCAATATCACCGAACAGCGCCCAAGAAATAAAGAAACACAGCCAAATAGCAATGAAACCAAACCAAAAGCCTTCCACTTGCATTAATTCAGGCCAATAGATATATATGGCCCCAAAGAGTAATAAGAAAAAAATATTAATAAATGACATTTATTAAGAGAAATATTGATGGAATTAAAAGTAGAAAAATTACTAGACAACCGCTTCCAGATGATGCTTTCATATAATCTGAAAAAGTATCATCATCACTTCTGTTAGAAATATCATTGAGAAAAGTATAAATAGCATCTAATTCTCTATCTGAGTAGTCAATGTTTTCTGAATCAAAATATTCTGAAATCATTTTTGTTGTAGTCATACTAATATCATTTTTTTTATCATTTTTAGATAATTCTTTATGTTTATTATTCCACTCTTTTAGACATTCATTTAAAGCTTCTTTATAGGAACCTTGGTTTACGTGTGGAATTGAAACTCCTGATCTAGAAAAACCTCTTATAATATTATCTTGAACAAGGCTATTAACATCAGATGGAAACCTTGCCGGGAAAGTTTTTAACAATTCTTTATCATTATAAAAAATATTAATAAAATGAGTATAGACATAACTTGTCAATGTCATCATTTGGTAATTACCTAAAAATAAGTCTAAACCAGCAATCTTACTTATGCAACTACCAATCTTAAAACTGATTATTTCACAATATTCTTTTTCACTACTTATCATACAAATGAATTAATTAAAATTGTTGACAAAATAATAAAAATTAATAGACATCCAGTATTTGAGAAGGGGTCTTTTCTTCCAAACATTTTAGATAACATTTTTTGCTCTTGCTTATACTCTTCTGCTTTATCGTGTAAACCCATACTTTTTAGAGAGTTGTATACGCTTCTTACATTTTCTTCATGTGATTTATTATCGTTCATAATTCTACCTGTAATAATCTCTATCAAAAATGAAGTATTCTAAACAAAAACAAATTAAAAAAACAAAAATACCATAAATGAAACCTTCAGTAAAAGCACCAATAATAGCTCCAAAATAAAAAGCTGCTTTAATTCCATTGAACATTTTATAATCTAGCAATTAATTTATCAAAATTAAAATATTTGTTATGCTAGAGTTCTTATTGTATATCCAATAAAATATCTCATGTCAATTTGCACTAATACAAAATCTGAATCGTAAAGCGAAAAACAATGATTGCAACCAATATGATATGTTTCGTGCATTTCTCCATCTTTTGCCTTTTCATTGTCAAATGAAAAGAAATATAAGCTGTGCATCTTCATGGGAAGATTACAAATCATGCATGTATTATTGTGATAAATTTGTTCAATTTTTTTGTATTCTTTTGAATTTGGATTAAATAAGTGTAGCGTCATATATAGGCGTTCCTTTCCCTGTTAATTTTTAATTAAAGTTTTGCGGAGAATTGGTGATAAAAATCAGAAATATCTCATCTATAAATAAATATTTTTAAAAATTAAAATCAAGATTTTTTGGATTTTTTTTGGTTTTTTTTTGGTTTTACTAACGTGAGTTCCAAAAATCTTTTTTGTCCTGGTGTTCTATGACCTTTATNACTATTGACCGAATTTCAGTTATTCTAAATTTTGCCTTAGGTCCTGATTCATATCTACAAATAAATTGAATAGTCCAATTTTCTTTCTTTAATGTTTGTCTTGAAATTAATTCGTAAGGAAATTTCGCATGCGATCCACATTCACATCCAAAACCAGTATCAATTAATAGCTTAGTACTGCCTTTTTCCTCAACATCTTTTATTATGTTAAACCTTTCTTCCCACAGCATGAGACCATACTTGAAGTTTAAATTCTCAATAAATAAATCCATTCTTCCTCCTTTTGTTAGTATCAGAACGGAAATAAAAAAGCCCTCATCAGAGGGCTCCAGATAGTTTCAGCTAAACTGCTCATCTGTCACTCGACAAACCACCGTGGCCTAAGCTCGGTTGGTGGGATTACTCCCGTCCTGATGATATTTAAAATTATTAATTAAGGAACATTATTTCAATTAAAATGTTAAGTAGTTGAGAAAGAAATTTGAGGATAACTCAAAAGGAGCTTTAATGCTAACAAATCTATATATCTTTCTTGCCTTCTACTCTTCTGATTTAAATGATAATCAACGTATTGATAGTGATGGTATGATTGANNGAACCTATTACTTTGAACAATACCGGAAAGAAGATCAAACTTCCTTTTCAGAAGCCTTTAGAGCTGCACGAAAAGAATTAGGATCAGGTAAAATCTTCATGTGGAATAATCGATACTTCACTACCAATTTTTATTATGAAACCATTATTGTCATTGCAGATGAAGTGGTAAATGTCAATAAAGAGGATAAAACCTATTCTTCGGAAGAAAAGCTAGGTGACATTGTTGCTGTTCGATCTTTCAAAGACAGTGATAAATATGAGATAGACTACACGTTTTTAAATAAAATCACTAAATGATATTATAAAAGCTGTTTTATCTGAGCTGCTGCTTCTAAAACACCTTGTTCAGCGCTTCTTGGNTTCCANCCAAGGATATTCTTAGCATTNTNAGANTGNTAAATTCTTGTNATATCAATATCTGCTGTTAAATGTCTTACCTGCTTATCNAAGATTGCATANAACCTNACAAGAAATGATGGAAGTTTAATTCTTGGTGCGTTATAGCCATTTTCTCTTAATAATTTAGCTAGTTCTGGAAACCAAATATGTCTAGTTGATGCTATAAATCGTTTTCCCACTGCCCTGTCATCTGTCATGGCTTGCACATGCAAGTCAGCAATACATTTAATATGAACAATATTAATACAAATATTAGCAGCAAATGGTAATGATCCATCAATCATGCGCTTTACCACTAAATTTGACGTTCCAACATCATTAGATAAAGATTCTCCTACAACCAGTGAAGGATTAATAGCTACAGCCTGCATATCAGTTTTATCTTTATTCTTTTCCATAAAATCCCATAAAAAACGTTCAGCTTTAGTCTTACTGGTTTGATATGGTGCTACGTTCATGCTTAAATCGGTCCAATCAGTGTCATCATATTCATTTTTATGATTAGAACCACCTACAGCTGCAACAGAGGATGTCATTATAAAACGTTTAATATTGTTCTTTAAAGCAGCCTCCAGACACCTTCTAATGCCATCTACAGCTGGTTTAACTACAACATCATAGTCATTGGAGTGACTAGTAGGTATTGGTGAAGCAATATGCTGTACATAATCGCATCCAGCAACAGCTTCATCCCATCCTTCATCTTTTAACAAATCTAATTCACAAAACTCAAGCATACCCTCTGTTGAAACTTCTTTTTCAACAGCATCAATAACTTCTTGCTTTCGATCTAATGATCGAAGAGATGTACGTACCTTATATCCCTCTTGAATGAGTTTTGAGATGAGATGTAATGATATAAATCCAGAACCACCACTTACAAAAACTTTTTCCATCTTATGTATTACTCAGGTTTAGGATACCAAATCATAACCATTTGATAACCAATGATAAATAAATGGATAGCCATAACTAACCCTTGATCCCAAATATCAAACCATAAATGTGTTTGCATAAAAAGCAATCCAACGATAATACAAAAAACAGAGGTAAAAGTTTTAGCGATTGGACGAACTGTATCTCCATTATTTATTGCAACTCTTAACGATTGGGCTAAGTCAAACGACTTGATAGTTAATATAGCCCAAACTAAAAGATATGCTGATATTCCTATTGTTTCTTCCATATTTGTCTCCTTAATAAGGTGTATCAGTTGAATATGTTATTGCTGACGAACTTCCATTATTAAAAGTAGCATCAGCATCATTTCCTGATTGATCTTGAATACTAGTACCTTCAGATGAATCAAAGTTGTAATAGAATTTTAGATTACTTGCTTCAACATCTAAAGGTTTTTTAGCACTTGAGGAATCATATAAATTTTGTATATCAGTAGCTGTTAATGCAACTCCCCATACAGCAAACTCATCTATATACCCTTCCAATCCTTCTTTATCTTCAAGATTATCAGCAGCACCAACACCAATCAAATTATTATTTGTAACATCAATATTCCAATTCGATAAGGAATTTCCTCGTAATTGGTCAGTGGTATGTGTTATATCATGAGCACCATCAACATAGAAAGAGACGGAGCTATTCGTTTTGACAACTACATAATGAACCCATCCGCTTGATGAAAAGATTTGAGGATTACCGTAAACTGCCTCCGTTGATCTGTCATTAGGAGTGTAGAAAAATTCTAGTTTTTTACTATCACCTGGTCTCCTTAAAGCAAATCCATCTCCCGCACCTGAGTAAAATCCTTTTTTAAAGAAAGACATCCATCTACCATTATTATCAGCACTTTCTTCATGCTTGTAATAAAAAGACATTGTCCATTCACCTGTGAAATCAAAATCATTATGACTTACTTCAATATAACCCTGCGTTGAGTTGTTTGGTTGAGGTTGAGAGAAATAAATTGAATTTGTGTTTGATTCAGCAACTGTAATAGTTGCAGTTGCAGTATTAGAATCAACAGTACCATCATTGGCCTTATATGTGACGGTATCAGTTCCACTCCAATCTGTATCAGGTGTATATGTTAATGTATTGCCTGATAAAGATGTAGTTCCATTTGATGCATCAGTTACAATGGAATATGTAAGTACATCTCCATCTACGTCAGTAGCTGAAAAATCAACATCAACTGCATTATTTACGGTCGTTGAACCTGATACATCATCAGATTCAGGTGCATCATTTACTGGACTAATGATAATAGTTGCAGTAGAAGTGTTACTATCATCTGTACCATCATTTACCTTAAAAGTGAATGAATCAGTNCCGTTCCAATCAGCATCAGGTGTATATAAATTTTGATTACCGCTTAAAGCAGAACCATCACTTGCTGTTCCAACACCCCAACCTCCGAGTGTTCCGTTTGATGGTCCAGTTACAACAGAATAAAGTAAATCATCACCTTCAACATCTGAAGACCCACTAATGGTAATTCTAGAAGTATCGTCTTCTCCAAAAGTATCACTTTGATCGGTTGTGACTGGTGCATCATTAACTGCAGCAACCGTAATGGTTACAGTGGATGTATTACTATCTGTTGTACCATCACTGACTTTAAAGGTAAACGTGTCGGTTCCATTATAGTTTGCTGTTGGTGTATAGGTTAATCTACCTGTAAAGCCATTTTCATTACTAAATGATCCATTGGACGGATCAGAAACAACACTATATGTTAAAAGGTCACCAGTATCTACATCTGAACCTACTAATTGAATTTCTTGAGCCGTATCTTCATTGATAGAAACGCTAACTGCGCTGGTAGTTGGCGCATCATTGACTGCATCAACAGTAATGGTTACTGTAGCAGTATTACTTTCGTTATTTACTGAATTTCCGTCATCTGCCTTGTAGGTAAATGAATCTGTACCGTTCCAATCTGCATCAGGCGAATAAGTTACAGTAACACCTGCTGAAGGATCGGTTAGTGTACCATTTGAAGGCTGAGAAACGATGGTGTATGTAATTGTATCACCGTCTTCATCGGAACCATCAAGAGTAACGTCTACATCTGTATCTTCGTTAGTTGATGTCGAAATATCTAGTGTTATAGGTGCATTATTTGAATTTGAAACGATAGAAAAATCAGCATTACTTGAGTCATTTCCATCCCCTGCTCCTGCATCATATATTCGTATTCTGTAATCAACACCAGTTGTGAAATCTTCTGGGATTGCCCAATCATATGAGCGAACATCACCTGCGTCTCCATTTATATCTCCACCAGCGCCGCCACCATCAACTTCTACACCACCTTTATAAATTTCGATGGCATTATTACTGAAGCTACTTTCCCAGGTTAGGGTGTGAGTTTCACCAACTTGCAATGATTCTCCACCATTAGGGTAGGTCACAGCAGCACCTTCAATTGTTATAGTTGCTGTAGAAGTATTACTTTCCAATTCTCCATCAGAAACTTTAAATGTAAAGGTATCTGTTCCAGCTCTATCATCTGTTGGATTGTAAACAAGCACTCCTTGACCAGCGGTCACAGTTCCTTTTGAAGGACTATCAACAACTGAAAAAATTATTGAAGAAGAATCCATATTATTGTCCGGGTCATCCCAATGAAAATAAAGCGCTTCNTCTGATAAATCTACAGTGTTTTGGCTATTATCAGTATTAGCAGTTACAGAAGCTTCAAAATCATCGGTTGTTGGTGCTTCGTTTATATCTGTAATAGATATGGTGACTGTAGAAATATTACTTTCAAGTCCTCTTGTATCTGTGACTTTATAGGTAAATGTACCACCATCGCCAGTTAATCCAGCATTTGCAGTAAATGTACCTGTGTCACTAGCTCCATCATGAGCAAATGAACCATTTACATCAATTTCAAGTACACTATAAGTTAAAGCAAATCCATCTGGGCTGCTAGCACCTGTAATTGTAATATCGTAGGTGTCATCACTCTCTTGATCAACAGTTACAGTTTCATCAATAGTTCTTGGATCATCAGCTACAGGTTGAATTATCAATGTAACTGTAGACGTATTACTATCTACTGTACCATCATTTACTTTAAAAGTAAATGTATCTGTACCGCTCCAATCTGCATCTGGCGTATACAGAACTTGATCACTAGATAAAGCTGAACCATCACTAGCGGTTCCTTCTCCAAAATTACCCAGGACACCATTAGATGGGCCAGTAACCACAGAATAAGTTAGTGTATCCCCACTATCTACATCTACAGTTCCACTTATTGTAATTCTGCTGGTATCATCCTCATTAAAGGTATCAGTTTGATCTGATGTAATTGGAGCATCATTAGTGTTTAATATTGTAATTGTAATTGTACCGTCTGCTGTACTTGAAGCGGTTCCATCGCTTACAGAATAACTAAAGCTATCTATTCCATTCCAATCTGCATCAGGTGTATATAATATTTGATTACCACTTAAACTAGATCCATCACTAGCTGTACCCTCTCCAAAGTTTCCTAAAGTACCATTTTCTGGATTAGTAACGATTGTATAAGTTAGTGTGTCACCATCAACATCTTCTGCAGCTTGAATAGTAATTCTGCTGGTATCATCCTCATTAAAAGTATCGCTTTGATCTCCAGCAGTAGGAGCATCATTTACAGGATTAATGGTTATAGTTACAGTTGATGTATTTCCAGTTGAATTTCCATCATTAGCATTGAATGTGAAACTATCTGTTCCATTGAAATCAGCTGAAGGTGTATATGTTACTGTACCATCACTTAAAGAAGTTATTCCATTAGAAGCATCTGTAACAATGCTAAATGTAACGGTATCACCTTCTGAATCAGTTGATTGAAGAGCTATATTTACTGCTGTATCTTCATCGGTTGATGCGGTTTGATCATTAGTTGTTGGAGAATCATTTACTTCGTTAACTGTAATTGTTACTGTTGCTGTATTACTATCAACAGTGCCATCGTTTGCTTTGTAGGTAAACGAATCAGTTCCATTAAAGTCAGTAGTTGGCGTGTAAGTTACAGTATCATCGCTTAAAGTAGCTGTACCATTTGAAACATCTGTTACAAGTGTATATGTAAGTGCATCACCGTCAACATCAGTAGCATCTAAGGTAATACTTACAGGAAGCATTAAAGCAGTTCTGCTTTCATCTACCTGAGCGGTTATATCATTTGCTACAGGTGCATCATTAACAGCGTTAATGGTTATAGTTACAGTTGATGTATTTCCAGTTGAGTTTCCATCATTAGCATTGAATGTGAAACTATCTGTTCCATTAAAATCAGCTGAAGGTGTATAAGTTACAGAAGCACCGCTTAAAGTAGTTGTTCCATTAGAAACATCTGTAACAATACTATATGTTACAGAATCACCTTCTTCATCCGTTGATATAAGACCAATATTAACAGAAGTATCTTCGTCTGTAGTTGTAGATGCATCAACAGATGTAGGAGAATCATTTACTTCATTTACCGTTATTGTTACAGATGAAATATTACTATCTGCAGTACCATCATTAGCTTTGAAAGTAAATGAATCGGTCCCATTAAAATTAGAGTTTGGAGTATATGTTACTGCCGAACCACTTAAAGTTGCTGTACCATTTGAGACATCTGTTACTAGTGTGAATGTAAGAGCATCACCGTCAACATCAGAAGCACCTAAAGTAATTGTAACATCAGTATCTTCATCTGTACTTACGGCTTGATCTGAAGCAATAGGAATATCATTTACTGCAGTGACAGTAATTGATACAGTTGAAATGTTACTATCTACGGTACCATCATTTGCCATGTAGGTAAATGAATCAGTTCCATTAAAATCTTGAAATGGAGTATAAGTACATTCAGTACCAACACAAGCAGCTGTACCATTTGAGGGTTCTGTGACACCAATTAAAGTTAAATCATCTCCATCTGCATCAGTGATATAAGAAGTATAACTTTCAGTATATGCNGTATCCTCGTNAGTAGTAAACGAAACATCTNNAGTTACTGGTGCATCATTNACAGGATCGATAGTNATAGTTACTGTNGCAGTATTACTATCTTCTGTACCATCATTTGCTTTATAAGTAAACGAATCAGTTCCATTAAAATCTGTAGTTGGTGTATAAATGATTGATGATGTACCATCAGACTGCAATGTACCATTTGATACATCAGAAACAACAATATAGGTTAAACTCGAATTATCAACATCAGTAGCATCTAGTGTGATGTTCATTGATCTATTGCTAATTCCAATGTTATTAAAATCATTTTCCTTTTCGGAAAAATTAGTTACATCTTGACGAGTTTCACTAACGTTTGCTGTTACATCATTCGCAATAGGTGCATCATTAACTGGATTCACAGTTATAGTAGCTGTAGCAATATTAGTTCTACTTGAATTTCTATTATCTGTTGCTTCGAACGTAAATGTATCAGTACCATTCCAATCTGCATCTGGAGTATATGATACTGTATTACCACTACTAAATGTGGCTGTTCCATTTGATGGAGCAGTAATAATTGAGAAAGTGTAACTTTCTCCATCAACTTCTTCAGCAGCTAAGACAAGAGAAATAGCTGTATCTTCGTCAGTAGTAGCATCAATATCTAATGTATTAGGCTCATCGTCAACTGGATTAACAACAATTGAAATAACACCTTCATTACTATCTAAATATGCATTACTTGCTTTATATGAAACAGTATCTGTTCCGTTCCAATTTGCATCAGGAGTGTATGTTAAAATATTACCTTCTAGAGAAACAGAACCATTTTCTGGCTGCGTATTTCCAAGGCTTATAGTTAAATCTAAATCTTGAGGATCTGTTGCTGTAAGAGTAACAGATATAGATACATCTTCATCAGTTGTTGCTTCAATATCTTCAACAATTGGAGCTTCGGCTTGTAAAACATTAATTGCATTTTCTTGAATAATAAAATTACTTCCACCTGGCCCTGAAACTGTTAAACGAACAGAATAAGTTCCTGGCTGTGTGTACGTATAAAGAGGATTCGCAGAAGTAGATTGAGTGGACAAATCATTATTAAAGTCCCATGCATATGAAGTGATATCTCCCGTAGAGGTTNAAGTAAATTGAACTTCTAACGGCGCATACCCTGAGCTAGGTGCCAACGTAAAACTAGCGGAAGGAGGAACTGGTTCTGGTTCAGTTGCTTTGTCCCCACTACTACACGTGATTAAAAATAAAACGAATAAAAAAATTATGTTTCTTTTAAATAACTCTAATCTGTTCATACAATCCTCAATTTTTGATTAAAAAAAAATACAACCTTTCAAAATACTTATAAGTTTGTACAAAAGAAAAGATATATTTTTTGAAACATTTAAATGAATTTGATGTATATAAAAATATGAAAGAGACATTAAGAGGCATAACAAATGGAGTTAAAAATATGTATAATAATGTTGAAAAATTTGTATTAGCAGGTGTAATTTTGTGTATCGGTTCCTTGTTTTTTCTAATGGATCAATCCAAAGAAGTAGAACTATCCGATAATATCTCAGAAAGCTTTAGCAATGAAGGCACTGTNGATGTAGAAATTACCTCGAATGTTAATAACACCAACGTGGGTAATTCAGTCAATGATGAAGCCATGGCTACAGAAGCAGTGCCAACATTTCATGATAATGTTGAAGCATTAGATGTAATTAAAACTACCCCTGTACTCTCTTTTAATGACGCATTTTTAGCCGCTAGAAATGAGTTAGGCCCTGGACAAACATTTGAATGGAACGGAAATCTATATTCAACTAATTATGTGAATGAAGTATTTGATGTCTTACAGAGCGAAGTTGCAGTAGAAGATATTTTAATTGATGAAACTGAACCTCAACTAAGTCAAGTTGAAGAAGATGAAAGTCTTGCTTACAGCAACTCAAAATAGTTATCTCTAGTTACCTCATATACAAAAAAAGGCGCCAAGTCGAAGGCGCCTTTTTATTTCCAATAATAATTAACTTATTAAACCTCTGGAACTGGCATATCACTTCCAAAGATTTTTTTCAGATCAGAAAAGCCTCCAATAGGTATACCGTCAACAAAGATTTGAGGAACAAAAAAATCATCTATACCAATTTCTTTCAACTTTCGCTTTGATATATTGTACTCTTCAACATCTACTTCAAAATATGAAATTCCTTTTTCATCAAGTAACTGCTTTGCACCTTTACAATAACCACACCATGTAGCAGTAAACATTGTTACAGCAGCGTTTTCAAAGTCTGTTTCAATAATAGTTTCTTTTGTGAATGTTGGATTTTCACTAAAAATAACAATAGCTTTACGAATATCTTGTTCTACGATTTTCTCTTGAACAAAAACAGCAAATAAAATTACAACTAATACAGATAAGATAGTTTTTTTCACATTTTCCCCTTTTTNTTAACGCTAATATAGTAATTAATTTATTCTTCCGTTAGAAAAATCAAGGCCAATAAAAATAATGCAAAAGGATACATTGTACCACTAGAAATAAATGCACTACCGGCAACAAAATACTTCATATAACTTGCTCCAAGCATTACTACTGCTATCATAGCTGATCCAAGTAATTGAAATCTATTAAATTGAATTCCTATCAGAAGAAAAATAGGCCCAATTATTTCAAACAATACAACCAAATATCGAAGAAATTCAGGTAATTGCTTTACTAAGCCTCCAACTTCTGAAACCGGCAACTTATTGATACCGGCTTTGAAAATGATAGCANCTAATACTAAGCGTGCTATAAATAAAACAAATGCTCTATAATATGTTAAATCTATACTCAAAATTATAATGTTAAATGTGTTCCATCACAATATGGAGCATTTTTTGATTGTTTACAACCACAAAGTGCTACTTCTTTTGATGTATCTGACTTAAAAACTATTGGCTTATGATCAGTTTTTTCATGACTACCATCGCAAAATGGTTGGCCTTCAGATTCACTACATTGGCACCAAGCGTAATTTTTATCCTTTTTAATGTCTAATACATGTGGTTCTTTTCTATTACTCATATCATTTTCCTTTCTTTTTTAAATATTTGCATGTTCCCCACTACAAAATGGAGCATTATTTGATTCTTTACAACCACATAAATTTACCTCTGTATCATTCTCAGCAGTAAAGACAAGTGGTTCCTTAGTATCTGACAGGACAAACATCTGAGAATCCTTTGTTATAAAGCTTATTTCTTTGAGATTTTCTACTAAATTTTCCCTCTGTTTATTAATCTTTGTATGACTTCCATCACAAAATGGTTGCGACTGAGATCCAGTGCATTCGCACCATGCGTAACTTTTACCTTTTTCAAGCGATACTAAGTATGGTTGTTTTTTCATATTTTTATTCTTTCAAAAATTGATATGAAAAATTATTAAGTAATGTTAAATTCAGCAAGTAGGCACTATTTTTTAATATAGTAACAAAAAAAGGACTATTATAATGAAACAACAATGTTTTGAAGATATATGTGGATGTACTGTAGAGTCATGTCCTATCACCTATTCAATGAACATGATTGGTGGTAAATGGAGACCGATTATCATTATGAGAATTTCTCAAAAAATTAATCGTTTTGGTATTTTACATAGAGGGATTGATGGTATAAGCAAAAATATGTTAACCAGAGAATTAAGAGACTTAGAAAAAAATAATATAATTTCTAGAAAGATCTATGCTGAAATTCCTCCTAGAGTTGAATATTCATTAACAAAAAAAGGTAAGTCATTGGTTCCAGTGCTTGATAAACTAAATGATTGGGCTTTAAACTATATTAAAGCTAATTAAGAAATTATTCTTCTTCGTTTTCAGCTTCCAAAGATTCAATAACTGGTGTTACGTCAACTGGAACACTTTCCATATCAATTAAATCTTCTGGCTGTCCTTGTAATTTTTGGAGGTTTCTTACAGAAGGTTTTAATCGTGCATTATATGATGAAACGGACGAGTTATATGCTTTACCTAGTGCTAAAATTTTACTTCCAACAGCTTGATACTTATCCTCATAAATTTTTAAGCGATCAGTTAAATCTTTTGCAATTTGTATAGCTTGATTTGCATTAGTACTAAGTTGAAATTGTCTCCAAGCTTCTGACACTAAACTTAATAACGGCAATAGTGATAATGGAGATACAACAAATACTTTTTTATCTGCACCATCAAGAAACAATTTTCCATCATGTTTTAAAGCCATTTGATAAGCTGGTTCACTTCCAATGAACATTACTACAAACTCAATCGGTCCATCAAATTGTTTGTGATATTCTTTTTTGGATAAGTTACGCATTAGTGTTCTGCAGTTATTTGCATGCTTTTCTTCTAATGCTTTACGTTGAGACTTATCAGATGTATCCATTGCTTGATCAAATGCTTCCAAAGAAAGCTTTGAATCAATAGGTATTTTTCCACCACCCGGTAAATTAATAACCATATCAGGAATACTTCTATCTCCTGAGGATGTCTGTTCAATAAAGTCGATATATTTAATCATTCCAGCTTTTTCAACCAGATTACGTAAAATAGTTTCTCCTAAATCTCCAGTATCAGAACTTGAAGTAAGTGCTCTACTCAAACTTTCTGTAGTACCAATTAGGTCTTTCAGCTTTTCATCCAGTTTACCCTTATCTTCAACACGATCTTTTTCTACTTCTGAGATATTTTTTTGTAGATCCTCTAATGATTTCTTGACTGGAGTTAGAGTAAGATCTAAATCTTTTTTATACCCATCCCAATCTTTCTTCTGAAGTTCAGCATTTTGCTTTAATACTTCATCTAAAGCCTTTTTTGCGGCATCAACTGCAATGTTACTAGCTCTTTCATTCAAAAGATTTTCTTTATCCTCAGAAGTTTTTGGAGCATTTTTCGACATACCGTACAATATGTAACCAATTATCCCTAGAGCAATTGCATAAATAATATTAAAAAGTGATGATATAAAAAGACTTTCCATTTCAATTTACTCTTGACGAATTCCACCAACGTAAGATTTGACAACTGGAGAAGACATTTGTTTCAATTTATCCTTGAATTCATCACTTATTTCTCCCAAAACAGTGATTTTTTCAATTGTAAATAATTCTCTTAATCTTAAATTGATTGGAGAACCAATTAATTTATTTCCAACATTTTCCCAAACTTGAGAATTCTCAAATATTTCAATAAGAGTGCCGGTTTTATCTTCTTCATTTAAGTACCATTCAAATCGATGAATTCCCTTATCCTTAAGATTAAAAAAAACTGTTGCATGTTCATCTCTTACAAAATCTCTAGCAACATTATTTTCAACTTCATATGAAACATCAATTACTACTGTTGTTTGATTATTTTTTTTGTTTAGTTCAGTTTTCATTCATTCCTCTGCTTTTAAGAATTTATAATTCATATATTATAGTAATTAATCGTCAACAAAAAGAAGATTATTAGGTTTTCTTACCTTGGTCTTATGCTGATATTTATCTTCTTCTGATCTATATCCAACAGGAAGTAACACTACCGATGTTAAATTTTGTGAATCTAGATCAAGAATTTCATCAAACTCATTTGATTTAAACCCTTCCATTGGACATGAATCTATTCGCATATCAGCACAACCTACCATTAATT
>FUFK010040846.1_pt1 | contig 43605 bp, 39 predicted proteins | sample 1021851 | NCBI WGS metagenome assembly FUFK01 (sample SAMEA51879418, study PRJEB19060) | metagenome
CAAGCAGGACATTATCTTCATTATCGATATGTTTGTTAACTAACAGAGAGGTGTCAGTAATATATTTTCCTAACTTTTCCCTCCACTCTTTGCACAAATTTAATAAGTCATCAATTGCCAGAACATTACGTATTCCATAGTGATCTAACAAAGCCTGGTTGCGCGGAAGTGCCTTTTCCAAACGTTCAATTATAGTATTATCATCTAAAATATCACCCATTCTAATACCAACTCTCGAAGCCTTGTCTGAGTAGCAAGGACCAATTCCATTGCCCGTTGTACCTATCATCGATTTGCCCTTAGAACTTTCTTCCCCCCCATCTAATAACATATGATACGGCATTATCACATGTGCTCTATCGGAAATCAAAAGTTTACCTCTTTCATCACCAAGATCCTCAAGCTCTCTAAGTAATACATCCGGATTAACAACTACTCCATTACCAATTACACTGACTACATCTTTCCTAAGAATTCCCGAAGGTAAAAGATGTAGCTTATGCTTTTTCCCGTCTACTACTATTGTGTGTCCTGCATTGTTTCCGCCTTGTGATCTAGCCACAACCTTGGAACCTTCGCCCAAATAATCGGTAACTTTACCCTTACCTTCATCACCCCATTGAGCTCCGATGATTGTTGTTACTTTCAAGATAAGGTTCCGCCCGATTTAATTATTAACGAATAAAGAGCAGGCAACAAGAACATTGCAGAGATCATAGAAGCTATTAACAATACAACAATAATGAAAACAAACCACCAAAGCGCGCTGATTTTAATGGCAAAAGCTGCAGTTAAACCTACTAAAGTAACCAGTGTGGCCTCAGCTAAAGTTTGAGCAGTTTTAGCAATTGCATTGTAAACGCTTGGCATATTCATTCCACCCTCTATTACTCTCTGAGTTATGTGAATTGAAAAATCAATACCAACACCAATAACAATTGAACCAATCATAACTGTGACTAAACTTAATGGCTGACCTAGCGCTACAAAGGTCAGAGGCTCTAGAGATATAACCCATACAACTGGGAAAGTCGTGAGAAGGCCTAGCTTCCAATTTCTTCCAAATGTTAAAGTTAAAACAAAGAATACGAGAACTATACAGATAACTAATGTAGTAATCTGAGAACTAATCAATTGAGCATTAACGCTTGTACCAATAGCTGCGACTCCAGTTAATGCTGAGATTTTTACGGGTGCATATTCATGGTTATCTCTAATTTCATTTACACCTACTACTGCAGTTTCCATACCTTTAATATCTTTCAGAGGCATNTCTACGTAAATTAATGTCTTTGAAAACTTACAGGCAACTTGACCTGAATCATCCGGAGAGCAATCCATAATCATACTGATAGCTTCTGGTGTAATGCTATCATAGAAAACGTTAAGCAAAAATTTCTGTAAATCTCTTCCTACAAATTGATTGTTGGCAACTTGTTCGTTGTGCAATAATTCCCAAAAAGAACGTTCTACGCCATCTTCAACGCCAACAACATTCAAGACAGTGTCTAATGTTGATGACTGATTAGTAGAAAATTTAACCGCCTTCATGACTTCAGTTAAAGAAATGGCTGTAACATCTGGCACATCATTCAGTCCATCTCTATTGCTATTTTTCGAGCCTGCTACTAACAAATCTACCTGGTCAAGGTGATCTACCGCATCGTTAGCTAACTCGTCATAATCATTCTGAAAATCACCGCGAGCAATCATCATTCCGAAAGCTCCGGCGTTAAATTCTGTTGAGTATTTTACAATGCCAATTAATGTAGGTTCGTCATCAGGAACCATATCTAGATAATCAATGTTTGTTTGCAACAATGGTAACACGCCGACTGATATCAAAGTAGCTGTAGCCAATATGGCTAAAACCGGTTTATTTTTTTCAGTAACGACTTTCGCTAGTTTATGCCACTCGCCCTCTATTTTTTTATGGTCATAGTTTGTCAAGACTGCAATAGCTGGGGACATAATAAATGTACAAAGTAAACAGACCATTATTCCCAAAGTTAAACTTAAACCTACNGTAAATACGGGACCTAAATTTGTGTACATCAAACTACCAAATCCAATCATAGTCGTCATNGCTGACAAAGCAATAGCTCTACCTGTAGTTGACATTGCCTTCATCATCCTTATTTGTGCAGTTTCACCCTCTTCTTCTGTGAATCTATTTGACAAATGCAACCCATATGCAACACCTAATGCCATTAAAATTGGACCTAGAGCAATAATTGTAGGCGTAGCTTCAAGACCACCCCAACCAATAATTCCATAAGTTATAAAGATAGAATAAAGTGTAGGAATTCCTGCAATCATAACTGCTCGAATTTTCTTTTGAATTAAGAACATGGCTACACCACACATAACAACACCAATAGGAAATACACGCCAAAATTCAGAAAATGATCTCTCCGTAATAGCCTGAGTAACAGGAACGGGACCTGTAAGCATCATACGACTATAAGTTTCACCGTTAGGCCTGTTACCATTTTCACCATGCAGTCCAATACCTCTAGTTTTCATTGCAACATCTACCTCATTGATGATTATTGGCGGAGGTACATCGCTTGTAATTCCAAATAAAATGACTGCAGTATCCCAAACTCCGTCGCCATTGGTATCTCTCAGAACTTTTTCAGTGACTGCAGGAGGTAAATCTGCTACAATGTCGTCAATATCTGATTGGCTTGGAATTTCGTAGTGATTTAGAGTATTTGACTCAACAGCACTATCTTTAGCAATTTGAGCTGCTTGACCCAGCAATTCTGCGAAACCCTGACTTGTTCCATCAGTATTTGCATCGGACCATTCCGCAGAATTTTCAATAAGAGCATCATAAACTCTACTATTTGTACTGTGTAATTCCTTTATCAAAGTTGATATACTAAAAGACCAAACAACGTTATCTGTGATACCACCATCAGAGGGGACAACTCCTGCGCCACCTTTTTCCGTTTGACCATTTTCATCAACTGTTCTCTCTATGTAGTCTAACTCAAGCAAAACTTGTCTGTTTGTAATATTTGCTGAACTTGAAACATCATATGCATTATCAGTTTCAACGTATATAACTATGATATCTGTGGAATAATCTTCACGAACTTCCAATAACAACTCCTCTTCAACTGAACCTTTTGGTAGATAAACTTCCATAGCTCCATTGATATTCATTTTTCCTATTCCTATCAGCATTACGAATGTGATAGCAGTCATTATTCCAATGGTTAGTGGTGGATAATCTGTAGTTAACTTGACAAAACTTCTAGCCATAGGGCTGATCTCAACTTCTTTGGCCTTAGACTTTGTAAGTTTAACTTTTGAGTCTTTAACTTTNTGTGCCTTGGAAATCGGTTTAGAAGATTTCTTACCTCCAACCTTACTTTTTACTTCTTCCCATGATTCTTTAATCGAAGTTTCACCAACTTTCCCCTGAAGCAAATTTTGCTGCTCTTTTGCTTGCTTATCAAAGAAACGGTCTATACGACCTCTAAATCCTGAATCTTTCTTTTCATCTGACACAGTATCTATTATGCATTAAAGAGGTGATAATAAATAGTTCTTCTCATGTAAATATCAAACCTTTATTATGGATGAGCATGGTGGTGTCGACGTGAAAAATAAACTAAATATCTACATTTTGGCTGCTTTGGCCCTAGTTTTAATAGTTTATATTCCATCATCTGAGAGTGAAAGTGACCCTTATATTGAGGATGTTATATACTCAAAAGGTGAAGAAACATCCACAATAGTGGTTAGTGGAAGAGATAATGCAACCTTCTACAGATATCTAATTTTAGATGATTATTCACAAGCACCGGCAGACTGGTATGAGTCAGATTTTAACGATTCATCGTGGAGCTTCGGGGCTGCCCCCTTTGGTGACCGCCANATTGACGGCATTCAGCCAAACCTAATATGGAATACACAGGGCGGTTCACCTTACGAAGACGATGTAATCTTAGTTCGTCACAAATTCCAAATGAATGGAATTGTAACTTCAGCACAAATTGATGTGGCTTTTGCAAACTANTGCACTCCTTACCTTAACGGGAACATAATCTATGACGANAGGGGCGCTAACAATCATGCACAAGAGTATTGGAATGATGACGGAACTGAAGATATAACTACATCTTCGTTTGTTCAAGGGCAAAACGTGCTTGCAGTTTATGCCAGAGATACCGGTCAAGGCACTTGGGGAAATAACAACCGACAATGGTTAGATCTTCAGATTACAGCCAGTGTTTTTGAGCCAACGAACGAATCTATTATCTTTGGAGATACAGTTACTGTAGCTTTTAAAGGCGGAAATAAAGGTAACTTAAGTGCAGAAGAAGTGCAAATTCAGTCATTTACAAATAATACCGAAGTGTATACACAAGAATTAGAAACCGTTTCTCAAAATTTCCAAAGCTTATTTTTCTTTACTTGGACACCGGAATTCATTGGAAATAATTCATTAAACATTAACCTTGCATGTAATTGCACTGACCAAAATTTAACGAACAATGATTTGGTTTTGAATATAACCAGTAAAATATACAAACTTAAAGCAAACATGGAGAGTGAGTTAGAATATGTTAATCAAACAAGAATACTAACTAAAAATATTACGATTATAAATAATGGAGGACTGCCAGATAACGTAACGTTAGTCCCTGCATCTGGACAAATTAACTCTCAAATGTCTTTCACACCTAACAATTTTTTACTTTTACCTGGGGAGTCAAGGGATGTAACTGTTAATGCAGTTTTGCCTTCTGCGATTGATGATGGGTTTCATAATCTTTCATTTGAGGTAAAAACTCAATATGAATTCTCGATAAGTCATTATCTTCTGGAAAGTGGAAGAAATTCAGACGTTGAATGGAATTGGATAGAATCAACAAATTATGAAGAAAAATACAATGATGAAAATTGGACTAAATTGGGCTTCAATGATACTGAATGGTCTAATTCATTAGCCCCATTTGGTGACAGTTCAATTGACGGAATAAATCACAAAACCACATGGGATGGTGATAATTATGCCTACTTTAGATATATTTTCAACATTGATGATATTTCAATTTATGAAGGTGGCGTTATGAATATTAATGTGGCAAGTAATAATTTTGGAGACCACTACATTAACGGCATCTTTGTGTTCGGAGATTTGGATCAAGGGGATGGACACGGTGCAGAATACTGGAATGATGAAGTTCAAGTATACACTGGTTATCTTTCACAAGGTGAAAACATTGTTGCAAGTATCATAGGAAATCCACAAAATTCTCAATGGTTCGACCAAGAAATTAGTGTAACTTTTTCTCAAGCAAACTTATGGGGCTACAGGGATACTACTTACAACATCCCAATATTGGTAGATACCACTCCCCCAACTACTAAAGTCAACGAAGATGGATTTTACAAAAATTCCACTACTATTTCTCTAACATGGAAGGAGATATCCTCAGACGATGATCTTGAGGGATTCTACCTATACTATCAAGTGAAAGATGGCAGCTCAATAGGGGATTGGATACTTTATGACTATTACACAGATTCTTACTCAACTAATTTTTCAGCTGAAAATGGAATGATATATCGCTTCCGAACTATAGGCGTTGATACTTACGGAAATAAAGAAAATAAAGGAGTATATGATACTGAAGTTAAAATTGACATGGATTTGCCAAAATCTGAATTATGGCTAAGTGAAGGCAACATTCAATTTACAAATATAGATGGAGTAACTATAAACTGGAAGGAAAATGAGACCTACGACATTCAGGGATATCTCATTGAATTCAAGGAAATAGAAGATGTTGCATGGAGTAATTACGGCCTCTTTACAGGAATTGGTGAATACTGGTTTGAACCTGATTCCGATGGAACATATCTTATTAGATCTAGAAGTATTGACTATGCAGGAAATCGTGAAATTAAAGAAATACCTGACGTCGTTATCACTTTTGATAGAATAAAACCTGTTGTAAAATTAAATCAAATAGACGTACTAAAAAATACTGATGATTTATTATTATCTATCAATTATAAATCTGAAAACTTATCTTCACTGAATATAGAATATGCTAGACTAATTGAAGGAGATGAAGATATATTAGAATGGAAAACATTCGATGAAAACTGGGTTGGTGATGAATATGCTATTAGAAATTTANTAGATGGATACACTTATTATTTCAGAATAAATCCTTCGGACTTTGCTGGAAATGATTACTCAAGAAGTAATTTTGAATTCATTTTTATGTATGATAACAACTCAAATGAAATATCACTACCCACTGTACCTCTAAAACCTGTGATGACTGGAAAGATTAAAAATGTTGAAATTACTGTAGACGAAAATTTAAACGGAGTTTATGATAAAATATTACAGGAATATATTGGTAATGATTTATCAGGAATGAAAGCAAATCAGTTTTGGATTGATTATGAATTAGGTATGATTGTATTCGGAAATGGAGATATTGGATACCTGCCACCACAGAATTCTTCCGTATCCATAAGTTACTCTGGATATGATTTGATTACAACCATTGACAACAGTCCTCCAATGCCAGTACAATCTGTGGAATACCTTGTTAATGAAGATAATAACTTAACTATTGAATGGAAAGAATCTGAAGATGCCNTATCGTATATTATAGAGAGTAGAAACAACTTTTCCAGACCATGGGAAACATTAGAAAATATAAACTATACTAAGAACAAGATGATTTACGAGATATCAAATTTAAGCGGAGGATTCCATTACTACAGAATAGTTTCTGTAGATCGCATGGGTTATCAAAATACAGATATGGATGGAGAGATGCTTGAAATATTTATAGAGTATGAAAATGTCAACAATGCAGCAAATGCAAAATCGGATTCAAGCATAGTAAATAATTACATAATTTTTGCAGGATTACTGATTTTAACCGCTGTAGCTTCCGCAGCTTATATTTTTAAAAATAAAGGTGAGGAAGTCACAATTGCAGTTGAAAACTCAAGCATATTAGTTCCTGTTGAAGAATTAGCTGAAAAGGAAATCAAAACAATTGATGAAGCTAAACCTGCTTTTAGTATTGTTCAAGGAAGTCAATTCTCACGAACTGTAGTATTTGTTTGTGAAGCAGGATGTCAAAAAGAATTTGAAAATGTAGATGACAGTGATGAAGAAATAATGTGCCCTCACTGCGGTTCAATTGGTGACTCGCCACTTTAGAACCAGTTATCTTTAATTTGTACTTCCTTAGCCAAACATGACTAAAAGCTCTGAAGCACCCGGTTTCTACAAAAAAGACCCCTCAGAAAGACTAGCATTTGTGAAGGAATTCGCTGATTTGTCCGAAGATGAAGTTAAAACTATAAGTGGATATGGNGCTCTCGGAAAAGATACTGCCAACAGAATGATTGAAAATGTCGTTGGTACCTTTCCACTCCCATTGGGATTTGCACCAAACTTTCAAATTAATGGAAAAGATTACATTGTTCCTATGGCTGTAGAAGAGCCATCAGTTGTTGCTGCTGCAACTCACATGGCGAAGGGTTCCAGAAAGACTGGTGGAATTTCTGCAACCTCTGATGAGCCTGTTATGATAGGTCAGATTCAACTTGTAAACTTAAAAGATCCCTTTGAAGCAAAAGAACTCATTGTAAAGAAAAAGGAAGAAATAATTAATTTAGCTAACGAACAAGACCCTATTCTTGTTAAGTTTGGTGGAGGATGCAAAGATATTGAGGTGAGAGTTTTAGATTCGCATACTGGACCAATGGTCATAACACACTTGCTTGTAGACTGCAGAGATGCTATGGGGGCTAATGCTGTAAACACAATGGCTGAAGCAGTTGCCCCGAGACTCGAAACGATTACAGGTGGAAGAGTTTATCTACGAATTATTTCAAACCTTGCCATTTATCGTAAAACTAAAGCAACTGCAGTATGGCCCGCTGAATTTTTGGGCGGAGAAGAGATAGTTGATGGAATAATTGAGGCATTCGCGTTTGCTTGCGCAGATCCATTCCGAGTAGCAACACACAACAAGGGAATTATGAACGGAATTGACCCTGTGGTAATTGCTACAGGAAATGATTGGAGAGCAATTGAGGCTGGTGCGCACACGTATTCACACTGGAAAGAAGGGCATGCCTCATTTACCGAATGGGAAAAAACTTCTGAAGGTAACTTAAAAGGAACTATAGAAATTCCTATGGCTATAGGTTTGGTTGGAGGAGCTACAGCAACTCATCCAACTGCCAAGACCTGTGTAAAAATATTAGATGTTAAAATACCCGGAGGTGCTGCCGAATTATCACAAGTAATATGTGCTGTAGGATTGTGCCAAAATCTAGGTGCCTTGAGAGCATTAGCATCTGAAGGCATACAAAGGGGCCACATGGGATTACATGCTAGAAACTTGGCTGTGCAAGTAGGTGCAAAAGGAAAAGAAATTGACCTTGTAGCTGAAAAATTAAAACAATCTGGAAAAGTTAGAGCTGACATCGCTGAAGAAATATTGTCAAACATAAGAAAATAATGACTATATTGTCCGATAAGAGTATCATAGATTTAGTAAAACGTGGAGAAATCATCATTGAACCTTTTGATGAAGCTAACCTAACACCTAATGGCTATGATTTAACTATTGAAGAGATTGAAATACCTGGAAATCAGAAAATCTCTAAAGGAGATATTGTTATTCCTCCTGGCGAAAGATTCGCAGTTTCCACAAAAGAAACTATTTCATGCGGTGAGAAACATTGTGCACAGTTATGGCTTCGGACCAGTTGGGCTCGTAAAGGAATAGTTTGTAGTTTTGGAAAAATAGACTCAGGATTCAAAGGAAATTTAACATTACTAGGATTTAATTCAGGTAAGGATAGTATAGAGGTAAAAATAGGAAACACATTTACCCAGATTGTCTTCGAAGAGCTATCAACTAATGCAAATGAACTATATTCCGAAAGGAGTGGAAACTACCAAAACCAAAAAGGTGTAACTTGGTCTAAAGAATCAAATTAGTTAATTCTTCAAATCCTTCACTTGAATCTCTAGTTGTCAAATAAGATGGAAAATAGTCCATAATATCCTTATATTTCAAAACTGATTTTACTCCCACAGAAAAAGAAAAATGATTGAACATTGGTGAATCATTCGGAGAATCACCAATGTACATGCATTCATGCTCTTTCAGATTCCAGTCATCTAAAATTTTTAAAGACATATCAAGTTTGTTATAATTTCCGTACCAGACATTCAAATGAATGTTAGAAATTGCTGCATTTGCTCCATTAGATATGCAAAAATCATAAATTGCCTTAACCTTGTCATCATCCATATCTTGTTCTTCTGAAATATCTAAAGCTAGGTCCCACTGCCTAAATGGTTGATCCGCAGCCAAATTTACGTCACCAAAATTAGATTTAATATCATCAAAGAGTAAATTAAGTTTTTTTTGATGAGCTGACAAACTACTAGAGGAATCAAATGTCTTCCTGATTATTCTGCCGTCAGATATTGTGTATGAAAATGCTCCGTTCTCGCCAACAACTGAATTTACAGGCCACCATCTAGCTATCAAATCACACCACCCTGCGGGCCTACCTGTAACTGCAATTCTTTTAATTTTTTTTTGTCTTAATTTTTCAAGACACTCAAATGTTGATGATTTCAACCGATCATCACTGACAAATGTGCCATCTAAATCAAACAATAAAACTTTAATTTCATTTATTTCAGCTCGTTTGATTTGTGATAGGGATTCCATGAGTCTGGTAAAAAAGCTAATTTTAAATACGCTTCGGCAAATTACGAACTCTTAAAGGTAACAATGCCATCACTATACGGAGCAGTCAAAAGCAAGACCGGTGAGCTTTTGCAAGACAGTATGGAATACTGTAAAGGCGCACTTCAATCCGTATCACGATCATTTGCATTAACAATTCCTCTGGTAGAGGAAAATATACTTGGACCAATAATGGTTGGCTATTTGGAAGCTCGTATATTGGACACTTTCGAGGATGACATTGGAAGAAGGGAAATCAGCTTAGAAGAAAGAATTGAAGCAATGAATATGCTAATGGAGATACTTGAAAATCCTAATGCTGAGAGCACAAAAGAAAAAATAGAAATCTTAACTGGTTCTGCAGACGAGATGGTACAAAATCCGAAATATCGTGATTTAGTCAAAAATATGAGGAGTGTGTTAGCAGTTCACAGCAGCTTTGATGAAGATACAAAGGAATGCATGGTAAGGTGGCTTAAGGAGATGAATTTCGGAATGCAAAAATTCCTTAAACAAGAAGTTTATTCGTTTGACGATCTAGATGAATATTGTTATTATGTCGCAGGAACTCCATCAGGATTTTTAACTGAATTAATTAGAAAAAGATCTAAAAATTTATCTGAAGAAAATTCATCTATACTAAAGGAAAACGAACGTGACTTTGGATTATTTCTCCAAAAAGTTAACATTATTAGAGATTTCAGAGAAGACATTCTTGATAATGAAAAAATATTCTGGCCGGGTTTCCTTTTTGAAAAATATCAAGTTAAACCTGAAGAATTATTAAGTGTTGACAACAAAGCTAAATCAATGGAAATTCTCGAATACATGCTTGATAATGCATGCAAACACATTGAACCTGTTAAATCCTATCTAAATGCAATTCCAGACGAATACGCAGGTTTCCGTGCCGGTGCAGCTGTGAATTTTGCAATGGGTGTTGCAACTCTTGACACTATGAGAAGTAACAGCGATGTATTCTTTGGAGATAAACCTGTAAAAATTTCTCATGAGTCTAGAGACAATATAATTTCAGATCCACTTGGATTTGTTTCTGACTGAACTTTAATATCTAAGCTATAACTATCTGAATTGTGAAAGTAAAATTATTATCTTCAATTGGGTTCCTTTTTTTAGCATTAATGGCAACCGCTACAACTAGTGCAGCACCCAGCTCTGGAAACATTACCGTAGCTTTCATAATGGTTGGATTTGAAGATCAAGATTTCCAAGATGAATACGATCAGGATTATTTCGATGATATTGCTTTTGCAAATTCTGACTCGATGTGGGACTATTTTGATGAAGTTTCAAAAGGTGCACTGAATATTGAAGGAGAAGTATTTGGACCTTATACTCTTGATGGTGATGCAGAGGACTATTCAAGTGGCTCTAGTTTTGTAAGAGATAGTGTTGAAATCGCTGATGATGACATTTACTTTCCCGATTTTGATGCTGTAATGGCAATACACTCTGGGCCTGGTGGTGAATCTTCTGGAGACAGTAATGATATCTGGTCCGCACACTGGCCTAGTATTACGATAAATACTGACGATGAAGATGAAGACGGTAATGACCATGTAATAAGACGAATAAGTCAAGTTCCGGAATATCAATTGTCAAATGGTGAAAGAAATCCTTTAGGTGTATGGTGCCACGAATTTGGACATGAACTTGGTTTACCTGATTACTACGATACTGACGGCAGCTCAGAAGGAGTAGGCAATTGGGCAGTCATGGCTGCCGGTTCTTGGGGAAACAACGGAGAAACCCCCGTTTATTTTAGTGCTTATTCACGATATTGGCTAGGCTGGGACCAACCAATTACTGTGGAAGATGATGTATCAAACCTTGTTATTGAACCCGTTTCTGAAGGTGGAAAAATTTACAAATTACCGATACCTGGTAATTGGACAAACTCTGAAGAATATTTTTTACTTGAAAACAGACAACAAACTCGCTATGATACTTATTTACCTGGAGAAGGACTATTGATATGGCACATCGATGAAGATATAATGTTTTCTAAATGGAGTTCAAATACAGTAAATAACGATGAAGACCATAAGGGAATGGACCTAGAAGAAGCTGATGGCAACGATGATTTAGATTCTGGAGCAAACAGAGGCGACAATGGAGATCCTTTTAGATCGGGATCCTTTAGCAAGGATTCGTATCCGAACTCTTTAGCATATAACGGATCTGAATCTGGATGGAAAATTGAAAATATTGAAGTAGATGGAGACAATATAATTTTAGATATTAGCTTCTTGTCAAAACCTCATGCTGTTGCTGACGCAGATGATGCTGTAGTGACTGAAGGTGAAATACTGCAGTTTTACGGAAATGAATCTTGGGATGAAGATGGAGTAATCGTAAATTATACTTGGAACTTTGGTGACGGCAAGTACAATTATACAGCAAATCCAAAACATATTTTTACTGAAAACGGTGAATATAACGTAACACTGACTGTGAGAGATAATAACGGGCTAGAGGACTCCTATGTTCTAAACATATTTGTTAACAAACCTCCAATAGCAAGCGTTGTAATTTCAAACGTAAGTGTCATGCTTGGAGAAAGTATCACATTTGACGCATCTGATTCTTATGATTTAGATGGAGAAATTGATTTTTATTATTGGAACTTCGACGATGGCCGAACCTCTAATCAGATGATTAAAGAACACACATATTCTGATTCAGGAATCTTCAATGTTTCATTAAAGCTAATTGATAATCTTAACGACATAAGTACAACCTATTATTTAATCGAAGTAATAAATTCATTACCTGAGGTGAACTTTACAATAAACCCCGAGACAGGTAATACTTTAACAATGTTTGAGTTTAATGACTTGTCCTTTGATTCAGATGGCGATATCGAAGAGTGGTTATGGAATTTTGGTGATGGTAATTCTTCTACCGAAGAAAAACCTTATCATTATTTTTCTTATCCTGGCTACTATAACGTTACACTAACACTGAAAGATGATCAAAATGGATTCAATTCATCCACAATTTTGATATATGTTGAAAATTCACCTCCAGATCCCGATATTCGAATAGACGAAGGGATATTTGTTGGTCAAAATAACTGGAAAGTACCAACTGACAGATACATTCGCATTGATGCAGGTGAATCAACGGACAACGACAATAATTTACTATACTACGAGTGGAAATACAATGGTGAATTAATTGAAGGACAGTATATTGATTTAATTTTTTCAGACGAAACATACATCTTGGATTTAACGGTATCCGATCCTAGAGGTGGAAGTGCAACAGAAAAATTTACTTTAACAGGCACTAATGTTCCTACACTAACTTTAAATCACGAAAATTTAGACATTGTAGTTAACCAGAACAAAGAAATAATTAGCAGTAACAACTTTGGAGATGTTTACCTATATCATTGGGAAATCTATGCTGTAAACTCCTCAGGATCAAAAATACTAGAACAAGAAATTAATACAAATTCATCTAAATTTATTTCGTTTGAAAAAGAAGGAAATTACGAACTTATTGCATCCGCGAAGAGCTCTGAAAACGATTTATGGACAGATAGAGCGAAAACCAACATTACAGTATACAATAGACCAATTGCTTATTTTGAATTTGACAATGAGATGAATGAAGATACATGGGTTGATTTTAATGCAAGTAAATCAACCGGTTTAGAATTAAATTACATATGGATATTAGATGGTAATATTTTGGATAGCAACAATGCAGTAATCTCAACTTATATTGACTCAGGGGGCTATCATGTCATGAATTTGACGGTTGAACAGTCACCGGTTGGCGTGGCATATTATGAATACGAAATTTATCTTAATTCAAAGCCTACAGGAGTCCTGCAAACAACTCCTGCAATACCTAGAGTTGGAGAGGATTTCGAAATGTATTTGAATGCTTTTGACGTGGAAACTGACGCAAATATCGAAATATTAAAAATTAAAATTCTTGATAGCAAAGGAAATCAAAGGGCTGAACTAGAATACGAAGATCAAGGTGCAAACTTTAATTTAATATTTGAAGTAGAATATGCTGGAGAAATAATCCTAGAATATTCTCTCATTGATGATGATGGAAATCGTAATCAAAGCAGCACTGGCGTTGATGTTGTAGGTTGGGCAGACGTGTTCATCGATGATATTCAAATAAAGGGTTCAAAAGAAAGAGGCGCAAAGCATCAAGTCGAAACTATTTTGACTAACTATAACCAAACATATAACACTTCAAATAGTTATAATGGGCACATTGCTATAGGATATTATGAACTTTTTATTGATTCGGAATTGGTTCACACCTCTTCATTCAGTATAGAGCCTGAAAGGAGCGAAAAATTTGTATTTGAGTGGATTTCTACAGCTAACTATCATGACTTCTCAGTCAAAGTCTACGTTAATGACAACGAGTCAAATAAAGAAAATAATGAGTATACTAAAAGCGAAATATTTAACTCAGAAAGAAAAAGTGGATTTTTACCTAATTTGTCTATGATATCATCATTATTAGTACTAATTGGTTTTGCCTTATTAAACCGTAGCAAGCCTAATTAAGCTGCATTGGATAGTGAAACATGAGTGCAGCACCACCTCAAATGAGACGAATTCCTGATGAACAATTTTTTGATTTACGCAGTTGGAGTGCTGATAAAGCTGAGGATTATGGAGAAAAAGCCTCAATGCTTGTCCACACTATATTACTCAGCAAAAGTGAACAAGTAAATCGAATAACGTCTGAGCTGCATGATGGTAATATAGTGTTAATTGATTTTACACCATTAACTTCGGACCACGAAACCTTGCATAAAATTTTAGCTGAGTTAGAAAGAGCTATTGCAGATATAGATGGTGATCTTGTCGGAGTTAGTCAAAAATGGATATTGGCAACGCCTAATGGTGTTAGAGTCTCAAGAGAAAAGTTGAAAAGTTAAAATGAACATTGCAGTCATTGGAACTGGGATGGTTGGACNATTAATTGCTGTAGAATTATCTAAAAAATATCAAGTCTATGCAATTGATAATAATAAAAGCAATTTAGATAAATTAAGGAAGAAAAATGCCAAAATAATTACCAAAAAGATAGATGTCAAAAATGAAGATTTCTTGAAGTCCCTAGATGATACTGACCTAGTTGTTAATTGTGTTCCGGGATTCATGGGTTTTGAAACATCTAAAAAGATTCTTGAAAAAAAAACCTGTGTTGACATCTCATTCATGCCTGAGGATTGTAATTATCTGAAAACAGTTGCTGAGAATGCTAACACTGCACTATATCCGGACGCAGGAGTGGCTCCAGGCTTAAGCAATATGATTGTAGGGAACTTGATAAGTAAAAATAANCTTAAAGAGGTCAAAATAATGGTTGGAGGCTTACCTCTAGAAAAAAATCCTCCTTGGAATTACAAAGCTCCCTTCTCACCAATTGATGTAATTGAAGAATATACAAGGCCTGCAAGAATTAAAGAAAATGGAAATNTAAAGGCAGTAAAAGCGTTAACAGGATTAATCAATTTTGAGTTTGAAAATGTTGGAAAATTAGAAGCTTTTTTGACAGACGGATTAAGAACTCTTCTAACTTCAGATATAACAAAAAATATTCCAACTTTGTTAGAATATACTATAAGATATCCTGGCCATTCCGAAATGATCACTGAATTAATAAATAATAACAAATTAGACGATACTTTGAAATCTATTGACGGAAAAATCACAAGTCAAAGAGAGATAACATCCAAAGAATTATTCAAGGAATGGAAACTTAACAGGAATGATAGAGAATTTACGCTCCTGATTATTACAGCAATAACTGAGAATGATAAAGAACTATCTTGTGTTGTATATGATGAGTGGAGAAATGGATGGAGTAGCATGTCAAGGACAACTGGATTGACTGCGTGTGCAATTACTAATCTTATAATTGATAAAGGGATAAAGAAAACAGGATTAATTGCCCCCGAAGATATAGGAACAAACCAAGATTATTTTGATTACATACTAGATTATCTAAAAGGAAATGATATAAAAATTAATTTCTCAAATGACTAAAATCTTTTAAGGAAAGAAGAAAAGCTATGAATGCCAAGAATGCTCCGAGCAGGAAAGCCTCTTGTTCATTATAGTGAAGTAAAATTTCGCCAACTGAAATACTTCCAACTCCTCCTCCCAACAGGCTAAATGAACTCAATAGACCCATTGTTCTAGCTCTAAGTTCATACGGAACAGTGTCTGCAACAATGGCACGAGCTCCTATGAAGAATGTCATGTAAATCGGAATCGTAAAAACGATTACTATCAAAATAACATTTTCTGTAAAAGAGTATGTCAACATTGATATTATTACGAAAATGGATGAGAGACGTATAGCCATCTCTCTTGGATATTTATCAACAAGTTTGCCTGCAGAAGGGGCCGTCACTGCATGTATAATCCCACTTCCAAGCATAATAAGTCCCATAGAGCTACTCGAGCCTGTAACTTCTGTCAAATAAACAGGAGATATTGTCAAAAAGAACATATAACCCATGAAAAGAATAAACGTAATCATAAATAGTCTATAAAGACGCCTAAAATATACCATAAAATTCTCGTTATCAGCCACTAATACCCTTTTCTTTTCAGTAGACGACATGTAACCAATTACTGCAACTAAGCCCAGAAAAGCTGTTAGCATAAAAGAAAAAATAACAGGACCTTCTCCTAAACCATATTCATCTGAATTTACTAAAAAACCTCCCGAAAAAGCACCAATCCCCCAGCCTAATCCTAAAACAGCCTCTAAATGACCCATAAATGTACCTCTTGCAGAGGAATCTAATTCCGAAAACATAGTAGCAATTTGGATCATACCCCCAAGAAAAAATGACTGGACTGTGCGAACAATTACTAACTCAAATGGACCTAACCAAGGTAGGGGAACATACAAAACAGCTGAAAATATTGAACAAAGAACAACTACATTTTTTCTACTACGCCATCTATCAGCAATATAGCCCCAGAAGGCTGAACCCGCAACAAGAGCAAAGCTTGGTAGACCTACAACAAGACCTAAAGTTCTTGAATCTCCTAAAAAACTAGCTTGAAGTCTGATTAATGTAAATGAAAGGCCTTGAGTTAAATTGTAGCAAAATGCACCTAAAAGCGCTAGTTTGATTCTGTTATCCACATATGCTAAAAAATTCCCTATATAATTACGCACTGTACCTTTTTGTGTAGCAATCTATACAATATCATGGCGGATGACATTGTGTTGGTTAAATTAGGAGGGTCATTACTTACAGAAAAAAAAAGTCAAACGCCAAAAATACGTGAAAATAATATTAAAAAAATATCTGAAATAATATCTAAAATAAATAAAAAAATTATACTCATTCACGGAGCCGGTTCCTATGCACATCCTCTAGTTAAAAAATACAATATTCACAAAGGATTGGATGGTACTCAAGAGCAAATAAGAGGCATCACGAAAGCTAAAGAACAAGTTAGAGAATTAAACGGTATTTTATGTAAATATATGAAAAAAAATGGTTTACTGTTTGAAAACATAATCCCATCTCAAAAAATTAAGATAGATAAACACAATCTACCCATAAATTTTCCTAAGGAGGACTTTGATGAAGTTCTCGCAGAAGGGAAAATAGCTATAACTTTTGGAGATATTGTCGATACTGAAAATGAGGATGTAGGAATTTTAAGCGGAGATACGTTACTTCTAAAGTTAGCTGAATTGTATAAGCCAAAAAGAACATTTTTCATCATGGATTATCCAGGAATTGTTAAGGGAAAATTAGATGACGAGAATTTGACAATTTATGATGAAATTGATTCAAGATTTGTAAAAAACGTAGCAATTCAAGAAGATAATGAACGACCTGATGTTACAGGAGGGCTCCTGAATAAAATTAAATGCGCATTGCAAATCGCAATGGTTTCGGAATGCTGGATTAGTGGATTAGATAATTTTGAAGATTGTCTAAATGACAATCCAATTGGAACTAAAGTGATTGTTTGATTGGTGATGAAGAATTTAATATTGGGATACTATATCTTTCAGTTCTAGATTCAAAAATGTCCATTAATGAATGTATTGCAAAAAGTGGACTAACTGCAGATCAAATATCAAATATCATATCAATGCCAAAATTTCAAAAATATTTTGATAAAGAAGTAAATGAAGAACTGTTGATATTTTGTAAAACTGATTGGATCACTGAAGACATACGTAAACATGTTGCTTTGAGTGATTCTGAATCTGAAATATTAGAAAAAGTCATTAGTGAGAATTTAATGAACCACATAATTAAATACTGGAAAGAGGGCGAAAAAGTTAAACGAGATTTTGAGACTCGAAATTTATCAGAGTGGATAATTAGTGAGTTTGTCTTTTTGTCAGGATTCGCCATGTGGTTCAGAGAAAAAGATAAAGATAATGAAACCGATTTGTCAAGCCTACTCTCAAATGCAACTGGGGAAAATATTGAAGCTAAAGCAAATATTGAATTTGATCATGAGAGACTCAACTTAGTGAGCTCAATACCTACACAAATAATTCAAAAACTAATGGGAATTAATGCTGCTGGCAAGATAGCATATCGTAGCCTAGATATGGCCGTAATGAAAGCCATGTCTGAAGGAAACCCAGAAATAGCAAAAAAAATGAAATATGATTTAACTAATAAACAAAAAGCTTGGTGGAAATTTTGGTAATCACTCTACCGTCTGAGTACCTGGTTTGAATAATTTTTTGGTTTCTTCATCCCTTTCCTGAGGATTAATCCTACGGGCCAAATCTCCGTTCACATCAATGAAATAAAGATATCCTTTTTCTCTTTTATTTGAACCTTTTGAAATAAGCTCTTTGTGACCGCCTTTATGCTTCCATACAGAACAATCATCTTCTACAAAATAAAGAAAACCATCTGGTTTAGGTAATTTTAACTTTTTAACTAACTCTGCCATTATTTTTGGTTCACCACGATATTACAAGGTGTTGGAAGTTTATGAGAAGACTTACGTAATGCTTCTTTCGCTTGGGAAGCAAATTCATCTGACGTTCTAAGTGTAATTAGTTTTTGACCTGATTTAACTCGGGCTGCAGTACCTACTGTTCTTCCAAATGATTTTCTCATACCCATTGAAACACGGTCAGCACCGGCTCCTTGAGCTATCTTATTGTGCCTTAAAACGTGGTGAGGGTAAGTACGGACTTTGAGGTGATAACCGTCNCGTCCTGCATGTGTTTGAATGTAACGATTGGCAGTAACCCTAGCAGACTCTAGTGCATTGTGTCTTACTAAACATTCTTCTTTAGCTGATAGCGTAACTTCTACTGAAAAATCTGCAATCTTATCTCCAACATCGAATTGTGTGATACGGCTAGCTGGAACGCCTCCAATATACTCCTTACGGGTGTAAGCTCGCTTCTTTCCGCGAAACATATGTGCTGGATTTTTCTTTGCCATAATTAACCTACTACTGGCGCCAGATTGAGTTCTATTTAAATGTTTACATAACAAAAATTATGGCTTAGAGTATTAAACCCCAATCTGTGTGTAATGGATATGAACATTCATGAGTATCAAGCAAAACAGCTTTTCAAAGAATATAATGTTGAAACTTTGCAAGGTGTCGTTGCGACAAATGCTAGTGAAGCTGCTGAAGCATGCAAAACTTTAGGAGGAAATATATGGGTTGTAAAAGCACAAGTACATGCAGGGGGCAGAGGTAAGGGGGGTGGAATAATTATATGCAAAACTACTGATGAAGTTTACGAGGCTGCTGACAAGCTAATTGGTTCTAACCTAGTAACTCCACAAACAACCTCAGATGGTGTAATGGTTAGGAAAGTTTATGTTGAAGAAGGATGCGATATATCAAAAGAACTCTATCTTGGAATAGTACTTGACAGAGAAAGAGATTTACCTGTCGTAATGGCATCTACAGAGGGCGGAGTAGAAATCGAGGAAATTGCAATCAAAGAACCCGAAAAAATTTTAAAAGTACATGCTGATCCTGTTACCGGAATAGGAAANTGGCAAGCAAGGAAGATAGCGTTTGGCTTAGGGCTAAAAGGAAAACAGGTTAACTCCTGTTGCAAATTTATTATAAGCCTCTATGAACTATTCATGAAACTTGATTGCTCAATCGTTGAAATTAATCCACTAGTAGTAACATCTGAAGATGACATAATAGCTCTTGATGCTAAAATTAATTTTGATAGTTCCGCTCTATTCAGACACGCGAACATAGAAGAATTAAGAGATTTGGACGAAGAGGAACCTCTTGAATCACAAGCCACAAAAGCTGGACTAAACTACATCAAATTAGATGGAGAAATCGGTTGCATGGTAAATGGGGCTGGTTTGGCTATGTCTACCATGGATATCATAAAATTACACGGTGGAGAACCTGCAAATTTCTTAGATGTTGGTGGTGGTGCAAGCGCTGAACAAGTTGCTGAAGGATTTAGAATAATTCTATCAGATCCTGAAGTTAAAGCTATTTTTGTTAACATATTCGGTGGTATAATGCGATGTGACTTCATTGCTGAGGGTATAATCACTGCAGCGAAAGAAATCGAAATAGATGTTCCCCTGATTGTTAGATTAGCTGGTACCAATGTAGACTTAGGAAAGAAGATGCTATCTGAGTCTGGTCTAGACTTGATTACTGCTGATGACATGGATAGCGGGGCAAGGAAATCCGTAACAGCTGTTGGAGGGAAACAATGAGTATTTGGTTAGATTCAAAAAGTAAAGTCATTGTTCAAGGTATAACTGGTAAAAACGGACAATTTCACACTGAACAGATGCTGGACTATGGAACTAAAGTTCTAGGAGGAGTTACTCCTGGTAAAGGTGGACAAGAAACTCTGGGTGTTCCTATTTGGAATACAGTGAACGAAGCTGTGGACAATGGAGCTAATGTTGCTTGTGTGTTTGTCCCACCACCATTCGCTGCTGATGCAATAATGGAATCTGCAGATGCTGGAATTGAGCTAATTGTGGCAATAACTGAAGGCATTCCTGCACTAGACATGGTAAAAGTTAAGAAGTATCTAGAGCCAATTGAAACTCGTCTTATAGGTCCTAACTGTCCGGGCTTGATAACTCCAGGCGTAAGTAAGGTAGGAATTATGCCAGGCCATATCCACAGAAAGGGAGATGTTGGGATAATATCGCGATCCGGTACGTTAACATATGAAGCTGTAAATCAAGTCACCGAGAAAGGTTTAGGTCAGTCCACTTGTGTGGGCATTGGAGGAGATCCTGTGAATGGAACGAACTTCATTGATTGTCTAGAGGCATTTGAAAATGATTCGCAAACAAAATCAATGATTATGATTGGTGAAATAGGAGGAACTGCTGAAGAACTGGCAGCTGAGTATGTCAAGGAATATGTGACAAAACCGATAGTTGGATTTATTGCAGGTAGAACTGCACCTCCTGGAAAAAGAATGGGCCACGCTGGTGCAATTATCTCCGGGGGAAAAGGAACTGCTAGAGAGAAAATGATGGCAATGGAAAAAGCAGGTATACGAGTAACAGATAACCCAGCTAAACTTGGAGATACTTTAGAAGAAATAATTTAGGTAATGAAGAAATATGCCAACCTTTTCAGAATAGCATACCACGGAAGCAAGTTCCATGGATCTCAAATTCAACCCAATGTTGTAACTGTTGAAGGTGTAATCAAAAAAATTCTTGTTGAATTAGGTGCTACAAGTCCATTTTTTGCAAGTCGAACGGACAAAGGTGTGAATGCCACATGTAACATAATAACTACCACTTCAAATAAAACATGTAAAGACTATATTGGTGATTTAATTGAAAAACTAGATGCTTATCCAATATGGGTTACTGGATTTACTGATGTAGAACTTAGTTTCAATCCTAGAATTGCCATAGAAAGAAAATATAAATATTATCTATTTAATGAAGAAAATAAAGAATTGTTCAATAAAGCGATACAATTATTTGTTGGTAAACATGATTTTAAGAATTTTGCAAGAATACTAGAAAAGGATTCTGTGGACACGAGAAGAAAAATTAACTCAATTGATATAATTTCTAAGGATAATATTTTAATTTGTGAAATTAAAGGAATCTCATTTCTTTGGCATCAAGTACGGAAAATGATAGGTGCTGCGACAGATGTGACACATGGAAGAAGAGAAATTATTGATATTAAAAAGGCATTAAATGGTGAAAAAATAGAGTTTACAATGGCCAAAGCTGAATTTTTAACACTGAATGATATTGAATACGAAAACATAGTTATTGAAAAAGTCAAAAACGAAAGAAATATGAGGAAACAATACGAATTGTCAAGAAGTGACAATTTCTTTTGGGAAGAATTGCTTTAGTTTAAAAAAAAACATAAACTTTATATAGAAGTTCAAAAAAACGCAAGAATGAAGTGTGTTGGCAAAGTTTCACATTTGAATTCACGCAATCTTGCTATTGTGAATACAAAAAGTAAAGTGCCAAAAAACACTAAAATCTATGATTCAGAGAAGAGAATAATCGGAAGAGTAGTCAATATTTTCGGACCAGTTAGTGAACCGTACTTAGCAATTGCTCCGAACAAAGGAATGCGTATAACAAAAATTATCGGTAGGGAGGTTTACAAAAAATGAAATGCCCTGATTGTGATAACGAAAACATAATTTCAGAGGGCGATGGCATTATGTCTTGTGAAGCATGTAACTTAATTTTTGATTCTGGCCCTCAGTGGATGAAATACAAGCCTGCGGAATCAGCTAAAGAAAAGGCAAAGGTCATTGAGGTGAAAAATAGATCTAATGCAGTTCTAAAATGGCAGACTGAAGTAAGAACTAATGTTTCACTAGGTAAAAATATACTTTTGGCTTCAGAAGAAATAAATCGAATTGGCGAAATGTTAAAGCTGGAAAATAAAATTATCGAGTCTGGATTAGAGATTTTTTCGAGCTCCTCGAAAAGAGGAATAGTTAGAGGAAGAAGTACCCAAAAAGTAGCTGCGGCTTCCGTTTTCACAGCATGTAGAATGAATAATCTACCAATAACCTTAGATGAAATATCAAATCTTTGTAGTTTAAACAGAAACGAGTTGAGTAAGTTACATCGCTTGATAAAACGAAAACTAAAATTAAAAATTAATATTTCTAGCAGTATAAATTTTCTACCTAAATTTACCAAGAAATTAGCTCTACCTAAAAATGTTGAGACTGAAGCTAAAGAAATAATAAGATTTGTTGAAGATAGTGATTATAGGCAGGGAATTTCACCCATTGCACTTCTTGGAGCTTCAATTTACCTCGCATGTAAAGAAACAAAAGTGAGAAGAAGTCAACTAGAAATAGCTAAAACACTGGGAACTTCTGAGGTAACTCTTCGGAATAGGGCCAAAGAAATAAAATTTTTACTTAATTCTGCGTAAAGTAAAAGTAATCTTCCGGTAATTCTAATTCAATTGCAAACATAGGGTCTTCATTTGGATCTGTACTGTCATGATATGCTACCACAACACCGCCATCAGGCAATATTGCCATCGAAGCAAAATCAAATCTTATATCATTACCTGCGCCTGAAGTTGAATCAAGATCACCAAGGCCTATAATGGTTAAAGAATCGGCTTCCAAACTTTCGCTGTAATCCCGAATATGAAAGACTAAATCTACATCACTCGCGCTTCCATCACCTGTAAAGTTAGAACTTTGAACTCTCATAGAGATAACTGCTAAATCCAAATTACCGTCAGCTTGAAAATCCCATTCAAAAGTATTGTCCGATACTGCAGCTGCACCTGACCATCCGTGAGTGTATTCTGTCCAATTATAACCACCATCAAAACTTACGCTATGTGTTAAATTAAATGATCCGTCACATCCTTTTGCACTGGGGTCTGGAATATTACATGAGACGCTATGCAGTGCTCCAGAGCTGTCAATCACTAAATTTCTAGAAGGTAGAAGCAAGCCATTTGGCAGATTATGCTTATGCCATACAAGCTCAGTATCTAGAAATAGGTTACTTCCGTCACTAAACCATCTTGGAAATAAAAGTCCACCTGTTGGAATTGGAGAAGCTCTCATCTCCCTGTGTGGCTGCATAAAATCCCATTCTGGGCCTAAATCCTCGAAAAATAAATCAAACTCAAGATCTTGCCCGCATCGGGCGTATTCAGCATTACATTCATTTGATGCACTATCTGGAATATCTAAGGGGCGATAATTTAGGCCGTCAACACTGATTTGATAACCTTGTTCATTATAACTCCAAAAATTTGAAACAACCATGCTTGCCCAAGGACAGTTTGATGAACATAAATTTGTTGAATGCTCCGCAGGTGGATTTATAGGTCCCACTACCGGAACTTGCCAAGATCTATCATAGAACGGCTCTTTGTCAAAAGTGTTCCAACACCACTGCCATTCAATTTGATCTGGAGATGTTTTTTTACCAAGAATTGCGTAAAACTGATCAGCACCATCAAAACTAGGATATGGAAACCAAGTCATTGCAAGTATATCTCCATTNGGTGCCTGAATTATTGAGCCTTCGCCAAGTCCGGGATCGAATGTTGGATCTAATTGCCCCTCCTCACAACCTAAATCCGTGTTAAACGCAGGAGGTACATATTCATCCCAAGTCAATCCTCTATCTGTGCTCCACCATGGCCACTCTCCACCTAAATTGTAGATAACACCGTCTTGATCTGTAGTAATATAATGTTCACAACAATTTCCACCATAATTGTGGTCCTCAGCTAGTTCAGTTCCATAAACTGCCCATAACCTTTCAGTTTCCCCGTTTGGAGTCATTACTGTAAAATTACGAATAGGATTATCAGAAAACGGAAATTGACTTAATTGTTCCTCAGAAACAATTAGTCTTGTTACTTCCATTTGCTCTTCATCAATTACCGTTCTCTTGTCTTCAGGGCCTAGACATCCCATGAACGACAGTGTTACAAACATCAATGATATCATGAAAGGTAATTTCATATTAAACTAGTAATACATTGGGTAAAATAGTTATTGGCACTTGATGATATATTAAAAATACCCATTCGCCAGTGTAATGTTATTGAGTACTGACGCACTAGACATACCACCCTGTTTTGTTCCCGTGGAAAAAAAAGGGTTTTTCGCAACATTCCGTACCGATAGATGGTGGATTCAACCCCTAGTCATGGGTAGTATTTTAATTCTTTTTGGAGTTTATACAATTGCAGTTCTTTTACTAGAGCACGGCGCTATTGGGGATTATGAAAACGACTTCATTTACTATACTGAAAATGGAGCTCACTATGTTAGTCCTATNTCTTCGCCNGGTCCGAANGCTATNCCCTCTGATTTNCTTAGCGCATGGCCTCTCCCTGCCACTTTGCTTTTCATATGGGCGCCACTAGGATTTCGAGGCACGTGCTATTACGGTCGAAGAGTATTCTACAGATCGCTCTTAGCAAATCCTGCAGGATGTGCTGTTGACAAACCAATAAAATCTTACAATGGAGAAAATGCACTGCCTTTCATAATAATGAACTCGCACAGGTATTTTCTTTATCTAGCTATCATTTTAGCAATACTGCATTGGTATCACGCTTTTGAATCATATATTTTTGGTGATAGTCTAGGATTTGGATTTGGAAGCTTTCTTCTAACAATAGATGCGTTATTCCTTACTTTGTATGTTTCGTCCTGCCATTCCCTTAGAAACTTAGTTGGAGGTAATGTTGACTGTATTTCTTGCACGAACTATGTTAAGAAAAAGGGTAACTCATGGATTAGCTATCTAAATAGACATCATGGACTTTACTTTTGGATTTCTCTTGTTACAATCATGATTGCAGATTTTTATATTAGAATTTACTTAGGATTAATGGGTAATGATGAAATATTTCAGTGGGTGTTCTGATGGATAGTATCGAAGAAAAAAAATATGACGTTTTGGTAATAGGTGCTGGAGCTGCNGGAATGAGAGCTGCAATAGCTGCATCTGACGAAGGGGCAAATGTATGTCTTGTTTCCAAGTCACTACTAGGCAAGGCGCACACTGTCATGGCTGAAGGTGGTGCTGCTGCTGCACTGGGAAATGCAGACGAGCGGGATAATTGGAAAGTTCACTTCAGGGACACTGTTAAAGGTGGAAAACATTTAAATAATTGGAAAATGGCTAAAATACACGCCGAACAAGCTCCTGAAAGAATATTAGAATTAGAACGATGGGGAGCCGTTTTTGATCGTACTAAAGACGGAAAAATTAATCAGCGAAATTTTGGTGGTCACAGGTACCCTAGACTTGCTCACGTAGGTGACAGAACGGGATTAGAAATTATAAGAACAGTACAAGACAAGGTAATTCATCAAGAAAATATTGACATTTTCATGGAATGTACTGTGGCGAAAATAATAACTGAAAGTAATCAAGCCGTAGGAGCAATCGCATATTATAGAGATAGTGGCGATATAATAGCAATACACGCTAAAGCTATTGTTGTAGCTACTGGAGGTATTGGTAAGGCATACAGAGTTACTTCAAATTCCTGGGAGTACACGGGAGATGGACATGCCTTGGCATATCTTGCTGGTGCTGATCTCCAAGACATGGAATTCATACAATTTCATCCTACTGGTATGGTATGGCCTCCTAGTGTAAAGGGAACCTTAGTAACCGAGGGAGTGAGAGGTGAAGGTGGTATACTTCTAAATAACAAGGGTGAAAGATTTATGTTTAATTATATCCCTGAAGCTTTTGCCGCAGAAACCGCAAAAGATGAAAAAGAAGCAAATGACTGGTTAAATGGAAAAGAAGGCGCCATGAGACCTCCTGAGTTACTGACAAGAGATGTCGTTGCAAAAGCAATTATGAAAGAGGTCAAAGAAGGCAGAGGTAGTCCGCACGGCGGTGCATTCTTNGATATTGCAAATAGACGTGATGCTGATTACATTAAGAAAAAGTTACCTTCTATGTACCATCAATTCAAGGAACTTGGTGATTTAGATATAACCGAAGAACCCATGGAAGTAGGCCCCACAACACATTACATGATGGGAGGAATTAGCGTGGATGCAGAAACTGGAGCATCAAGTTTGAAAGGAATGTATGCTGCGGGTGAAGCTGCAGCTGGCCTTCATGGAGCAAATCGATTAGGTGGTAACTCTTTATCTGATTTACTAGTTTTTGGAAATATTTCTGGTAGAGCTGCAGCTAATTTTGCACTCAACGGTGAAGAAATTTCTTTTAATAAGGGCAAAGTAAAACAGGCAGTTAGTGAAATTTTAGCTTGTTTTTCNAATGAAAAAACTGAAAATCCTTACCATTTACATCAAGAACTACANGATATAATGGAAATGCACGCNGGTATTGTGCGAGAAGAAGAATCCTTGAATGAAGGTATTGAAAAGCTAAAAGATTTAAGTAAGAGAGTTGATAATGCTAAAGCTACAGGAGATAGAGCATACAATCCAAGCTGGCATCTTTGTTTAGATATGAAGAACATGATTATTACTTCAATAGCCGTTGCCGAAGCTGCAAAAGAAAGGCGCGAAAGCAGAGGTGGGCACACAAGATTAGATTATCCTGAATATGATGATGATTTAGGTATGGTGAACATAATTATTCGAAAAGGGCCAGATGAATTAAATATTGTTAAATCTGACAAAAAAATAATGCCTGATGATCTTCAGAGCTTTGTCATGAAGGAGGCTGTATGAATCGTAAAATAATTATCCAAAGAGGTGAGAAAGAAGATTACTTCATGCATGAATTTGAAATGGAAAGTGGACCTGGAATGGTAGTGCTCGATGCTATACACCATATTCAAGCAAATGATGCACCGGACTTAGCTGTAAGATGGAACTGTAAAGCAGGAAAATGTGGTTCTTGCTCAGCTGAGGTTAATGGCGAACCAAAACTGATGTGCATGACTCGAATGTCAGATTATGACCCTTCAGAACCTCTAGTAATTAAACCCATGAAAACATTCCCAGTTGTAAAAGATTTAGTAACAGATGTCTCTTGGAATTATGAAGTTAATAAAAAAATACTTCCTTATCAACATCCAGATACCGATGACCCTAGGATGTTGCAAGAAGATGTAGACAGAGTTCAAGAATTTCGAAAATGCATTGAATGCTTTCTTTGCCAAGATGTTTGTCACGTATTAAGAGACAGTGATATGAAAGCTGAATACGCTGGCCCTAGATTCTTAGTTAGAAACGCTATGCTAGAAATGCATCCATTAGATCAAGGAAATAGACTAGAAACAATTAAAAACGAAAACGGAATTGGTCTATGCAACATAACTAAATGCTGTACCGAAGTTTGTCCTGAAAATATTACAATTACAGATAACGCTATAATCCCATTAAAAGAAAGAGTAGTTGATGAATACTATGATCCACTAAAGTGGATTTGGAGAAAACTAACTGGAAAAACCAATTAGTTACAATTATTTCCTTCACAACAAGCTTCTACAACTGAGTGGCATTGAGGACATTCACGATGTTGTCTAGCCTCTATGGATTCTCCAATATAACCACATGAGCAGCGTATGTAGTTTGTATATGTAAGATGGTCCACAATATTAGTTATACCAAAAACGAATTTAAAAATGTTGCCGCTCAACCGACAGGTTGGGAGGTGGGAGGGGGCCCGCCGGGAGCAGCTCAAGGTAATCTAACTGGGTTTTTTTAAAATATTCGTAGAAATATATTTAATTTAGAGGGGGTTCCAGTATACTTCATGGTTAAGGCCCCACACGGAAACGAAATTAGTTGTAAAGGATGGCTTCAAGAAGCTGCTTTAAGGATGCTAATGAATAATTTAGATCCTGAGGTCGCTGAGCGACCCGAGGACTTAATTGTTTATGGAGGTAGAGGAAAAGCTGCAAGGAACTCTGACTGCTACGATGCTATCATAAAATCTTTACAAGATTTAGAAGATGATGAAACGCTTCTTGTGCAGAGTGGGAAACCTGTTGGAATTTTTAAAACACATACAAACGCACCAAGAGTTTTAATCGCAAATTCAAATNTAGTCGGAAATTGGGCTAATTGGGAGCATTTTGACAAACTTGAGAAAGAAGGACTTATGATGTATGGACAAATGACTGCAGGCTCTTGGATTTACATCGGTTCTCAAGGAATCCTTCAAGGAACTTTTGAAACATTTGCAGAAGCTGCAAGGCAGCATTTTGAAGGTAGTTTAGAAGGTAAGCTAGTCGTTACAGGTGGGTTAGGTGGAATGGGAGGCGCACAACCACTTGCAGCTACGATGAATGGAGGAACATTTCTGGCNGCTGAGATGGATGAAGAAAGAATTCAAAAACGAATAGATACTAAATATTGTGACGAAATGACTGATGACATTGATTATGCAATTGACACCGCTATTGAGTGGAAAGAAAATAACATAGCAAAATCGATGGCAGTTAAAGCAAACATCATTGACTTATTAGATAGACTAATCGAAAGAAATGTAACTCCTGATTTACTTACCGATCAAACCTCCGCACATGACCCTCTAGTAGGCTACATCCCACATAGATTAACCAATACAGAAGCTGATAAGTTGAGAGAGCAGGACCCTGATAAATACATTAAATTAAGTTATGAAAGTATGGGAACACATGTTAAGCACATGTTAAAATTAAAAGATAGAGGAGCTCATACTTTTGACTATGGAAACAATCTGCGAGAAAGAGCTAAGGAAGCTGGAGTAAAGGATGCTTTTGACTTTCCTGGATTCGTTCCTGCNTACATAAGACCACTATTTTGTGAAGGAAAAGGACCATTCCGGTGGGCTGCTTTATCTGGAGATCCAAATGACATTTTGGAAACTGACAAAGTTATGCTAGAATTATTCCCTGAAGATAAAGCCCTCGCAAAATGGGTTGAAATGGCTCAAAAAAGAATTAGCTTTCAAGGATTACCTGCTAGAATTTGCTGGCTTGGCTATGGAGAAAGAAAAAAAGCCGGACTTGCGTTTAATGAGTTAGTAAAGTCTGGAAAAGTAAAGGCACCTCTTGTGATTGGAAGAGATCATCTAGATTCTGGATCTGTAGCTTCTCCAAACAGAGAAACTGAGGGAATGAAAGATGGCAGTGACGCTGTAGCTGACTGGCCAATTCTAAATGCATTATTGAATACGGCATCTGGTGCGTCGTGGGTTAGCTTTCATCACGGGGGTGGTGTTGGAATGGGATACTCTCTACACTCAGGAATGGTTGTCGTTGCGGATGGAACTGAAGAAGCTGACGAGAGATTGGCAAGGGTTTTGACTACAGATCCTGGAACTGGAGTTATGAGGCACGTAGACGCAGGATACTCACGTGCTAAGCAAGTAGCTAAAGAGAGAAACGTAAGAGTAGGTCTTGTTGAAGGCCTATGAATTTAATTATATCCTCTAAGGCAGATTCAGCGTCAATAAATTTGAGAGATAGACTACTGGAAATGTCTAAGTGGAAAGAATGCGGAAAATTTAAAGGAAATAGAGTTTGGGAAATCTGTGAGTCTACAGGTGACTATTGTAGTAAAGGTACACGCCTAATAACTATCAATAAGATTCACATTCATGCAGAAAAAATAGACAAAATNGTAGAGAAAGAACTAGAAATCAAAATAGACAACATAATTTTTCTATCCAGGCACAAAGCCGCAAGTGGCAAACCAAGTTTAACTGTACATCCTATTGGTAACTGGGGTGAAGCCGATTATGGTGGTATTAAGGGAGAAGTAACGCCTCCCTCTGCTGACATAATGACTTCTCTATTAAGAGAAATAAAGAAAAATCAAATTACGGGATATGATGTCTGTTTCGAAGCTACACATCACGGACCTCTATTGAAGACTCCAACGATATTCTTGGAGATTGGTTCTACAGAAAATCAATGGGAAGATAAAGTACCTGCGAAAGCCCTAATCAAATCACTATTGGAAGTTAAAGTTAGAAAAGGAACAAGCGTTCTGGGTTTTGGTGGTGGGCACTACACACCAAGATTCACTGAAGCTGCACTGTCTCATAAGGTGTCTTTTGGTCACATGGTAGCAAACTATGGAATACCTCATTTAACTGATAAGATGTTAATGAATGCTATTAAAGCCGGAAACTCTAAAGGAATTTACTTTCATAAGAAAGGTATGAAAAAAAGAGAATATAGGAAATGGAAACTTTGGGCTGAAAATAACAATGTTCCAGTATTCAAACAATCTGATTATGAAACACTTAGTCAATGATTAACATCACTGTGTTTTAGTTTCAGAAACACCCGGTACATTTAAAAAGAAATCTTCACTTGATGTTGTTTAGGTGTATACCTATGAGTGACGACGACACAGAAAATAGTAGTACTGAAAGTAGTGTGACAGAAGCTCCTAGTTCCTCCCCTCAAGGCGGAATTATGGGTCAACTTGATGATTACTTTGGTATTAGTAAAGCCGGTAGTTCCGTAGAGGGTGAAATTCGCGCAGGTGTGACAACATTCCTGACGATGGCTTACATCCTCATCGTGAATCCTTTAATGCTGTCAGGTGCTGACATAACATTTACGGATTTTCAGACGGGAATCCCATTCAATGATGCATTAGTTGCTACAGCAGTAGCTTCATTTATTGCATGTATTATAATGGGACTTTGGGCAAACTTGCCCTTTGCACTTGCTCCAGGAATGGGGCTTAATGCATACTTTTTGTACACTGTATGTTTTGGAATGGGTGTTCCATGGGATATTGCTTTAGCTGCAGTTTTTGTAGAAGGTCTACTTTTCGTTGGACTTTCTTATGCTGGAGCTCGTACAGCAATGATTAATGCCATTCCAAAAGATCTCAAAATTGCAACTATGGCAGGTATAGGTCTTTTCCTTACCATAATAGGAATGCAGAATGCAGGATGGATAGTTGACAATCCTGCAACTCTAATTGACTTCACAAACGCAGGCACTTGGACTCATGAATCTGGCCAGTTCTGGGCCTTAATTGGACTCATAGCAATGGGTGCATTGATGGCTAGAGAGCAAAAAGGTGCAATTATGATTGGAATTTTAGCCATTAGTGTTATCGGATGGATAATAGTTCCAGGTTCTGATGCACCTTCCGAAATTTTCTCCACACCAGATAATCCATCTGACACAGTAGGTGCTGTCTTTGGCGCTCTTGGAAATGCTGGAGATCCTATTGAAGGCTCAACATACGGTGGATGGGGCTCATTCTTAATGGTTGTAATAGCATTCTTCTTTGTCGATATATTCGATACTGCTGGTACTCTGTATGGAGTAGGTAGAATGGCCGGAAAAGTAAATGAGAACGACGAACTTGAAAACGCTGATGAAGCTTTTATGGCTGATGCAGCTGGAACAACAATAGGTGCCGTCATGGGTACAAGTACTGTAACAACATATATTGAATCAGCTTCAGGAATTGAAGAAGGCGGTAAGACTGGATTGACAGCAGTTGTTGTGGGCTTCTTGTTCTTACTAGGAGTTTTCTTCTCAGATGTCTTTATAGCAATTCCAGCATATGCAACAGCTCCAGCATTAATGGTGATTGGAGCAATGATAGATAGCGATGGATGTAGGTGACATCAAATGGGATGATATCGAAATCGCAATACCTGCTTTCCTAACTATTGCTCTGATGCCTTTCGCATACTCTATCGCAGACGGTATCGCATGGGGAGTAATCTCATATGTAGCTATCAAGCTAGCTGTTGGGAAGCACGAAGAAATAATTAAGAATCAAATTTTGATGATCATAACAGTCCTAATGACTATGTTCTATCTAGGACCTGGCGATCAAACAACTTTTGATTACATCTTTGACTTTATTAACTAAGTCACTAGATAAAAACAGATAATCTCCTGGGCTTAAATGCTCAGGAGAAATACGCAATTAATAGACTATGTCTTCTAAAAAAAATATCAACGAAATCGCAAGCAGTATTAGNGATGTCCCGGACTTTCCAAAGAAAGGTATTGTATTCAAAGATATAACACCAGTATTATCGGACATCAACTTATTCCGTAAATCAATTGATTTAATGGTTCAACCATTTAATGAAGATAAAATTGATGTTGTCGTCGGCATCGAATCTAGAGGCTTCATATTTGGAACACCAATTGCAGATAAGTTAAACGCAAGCTTTGTACCAGTAAGAAAACCNGGTAAACTTCCTCACGAAACTGAGCACATATCTTACCAATTAGAGTATGGTAAAGATTCACTAGAAATACATAAGGATTCTATAAATGAGGGCCAAAATGTTCTGATAATAGATGATTTACTGGCTACTGGAGGAACTGCTGAAGCCACTTGTAACCTGATCACTAAACTAAAAGGCAATATCTCTGGATTTGTTGTTTTAATCGAANTAGAATTTNTAGAAGGAAGAAAAAAACTAAAGCAATATAATGTTCATTCTATAGTGAAATATTAGTCATGAAATTGTTAATCTCTGAATCTGAAATTAAAAAACGTGTAAAAGTACTTGCAAACAAAATTAATGAAGATTATAAGGGAAAGAATCCTATCTTTATCGGAATCTTAAACGGTTGCTACGTTTTTATGGCCGATCTACTGCGTGAGATTGAACTAGACGTAGAAGTAGATTTCGTAAAGATAAGATCATACGAAGGCGATTCATCAACAGGAACTATAAAATTCAGAAAAGATATTTCTGCAGATATTAATGGAAGGGATATAATCATTGTAGAAGACATCATTGATTCAGGTTTTACAATAAACTTTTTAGTTAATAGATTGAGAAATTCAGGACCTAAATCTGTAGCGGTAGCTACTGCATTGTTCAAAAATGAAGTAGCTAAATTAGACTTTGACATTGATTACGTAGGATTTGAAATTCCCCCTGAATTTGTAGTTGGGTATGGATTAGATTACAATGAGAAGTATCGCCATCTAAAAGATGTAATGGTTATGGAACCTGAAGATATAAAATAAGAGCAAATGATTTATAGACCTTAAGCAAACAAGCTAGGGGAAAGATGAGAATAGATGACGACCTTAAGCTAACTTTCAGAGATGTTCTGATAAGACCAAAACGAAGTACATTGAAATCACGATCAGAAGTTTCACTGTCTCGAAAATTTAAATTTAGACACACAGAGAGAGAATGGACCGGAATTCCCGTTGTAGCGGCTAATATGGATACAACTGGAACCTTTGAAATAGCAAGCGAANTGCAAAAANACAAATTATTAACTTGTCTCCAAAAATTTTACTCAGTTAGAGAAATCAAAAAGGCTATCAAAGAAGGAATGAATCCTTACCATATAGCCATTACTTCAGGATCAACTGAAGAAAGCATGGAATTGCTTAAAAGAAAAATGGCTATTCACGAAAGACTACAATACATATGCTTAGATGTAGCAAATGGATACAGAGAAGATTTTCTTCAATTTGTAAGAAAGGTTAGAAAAGAATTCAGTGACAAAATAATAATTGCAGGAAATGTGGCAACAAGAGAAATGACTGAAGCCCTCATTCTGGCTGGAGCTGATATTGTTAAAGTAGGGATAGGTCCAGGATCAGTTTGTACAACACGTAAAGTCGCTGGAGTAGGATATCCTCAATTATCTGCGATTTCTGAATGTGCTGATGCAGCTCACGGATTAGGTGGACATGTAATGTCTGACGGAGGTTGCACTTCACCTGGAGATATTGCAAAAGCTTTTGCAGCCGGAGCTGATTTCGTCATGCTAGGAGGTATGCTAGCAGGACATGCTGAATCTGGTGGAGAACTTATTGAAAACGAAGATGGAACAAAAAGTAAAATTTTCTACGGAATGAGTTCTGAGAAAGCTATGACAACATATTTTGGTGAAGTTGCAAAGCACAGGGCTCCAGAAGGTAAAGAGGTTCGAGTACCTTACAAAGGTAAAATTGAAAATACCGTTCAATCTATACTTGGAGGCGTCAGATCTGCATGTTCATATGTGGGAGCCAGAAGAATTAAAGACTTGCCAAAATGTACTACTTTTGTTAGAGTTACCATTACTACCAATGAGATATATACTTCTCATGAAGTAACTTAGATAGTTTAATAAATCTCCTTACAAAGGGATAATATGGCTAAGAAAGTTATATTGGAACCTGGACGAACTTTTAGCGAATTTAGTCTTTTAACCGATTTTACTACTAAAAATTGTAATTTAAACAATATCAACCTAAAATCTAATTTAGGAAAGTTAGAGCTAGGAATTCCATTTTTAAGTGCTGCAATGACATCTGTAACTGGCTATGAGATGGCACTTGCGCTAGGGAAAGAAGGTGGATTAGGAGTTCTACCTGCAAGACTTTCTGTCAAAGAGCAAGTTGAAATCATTGATAAAATCAAAGGATATGAAATGGGTTTTGTAGAGGATCCAGTTTCCGTCAGGGATAATGCAACAATTGACGAGGCTGTAAGGCTGGTTGAAAAACATGGTCATTCTAAAATTCCAATAACTGATAGAAATAATGTATTTCTAGGTCTTTTCAACTTCGACAAATACTTAGAAAGTAATGAAACTCCTGCAGAAAATGTTTTGTCAGTTATGACAAAAGTTGAAGAGTTGCCTCATACGAAAAAGGCAAATCTAACTGTGAAGGAAGCTAAAAAGGAGCTTCAAGAGAAAAATTATCTTATTGTATTAGATGATCTAGGTAGACTGGTCAAAATAGCATTTAAGAAAGATGTTGAAAACATCGTAGTTGGGGCTGCAATATCAACACATAAGGGATGGAAAAAGCGTGTTAAGGCATGTAACGATGCTGGTGCAGACATATTTGTAATAGATACCTCAGACGCATACAATGAATTTACATCCAAAGTTTTGAAAGAATACACAAAAATGAATTTGGGAAAACCAATTTGCGCAGGGAATGTTATCACTTATTCCGGTGCTAGGTTTCTAATGGATAATGGTGCAGACGTAGTAAAAGTTGGAATGTCATCTGGTTCAATATGTACAACTCAAAGAGAAAAAGCAACAGGAAGAGCACCCATGACAGCTTTGATGGAAGTCGAAAGAGCCCGTNCCGATTATCTTGAAGAAACCGGCAAATACGTTTCAATTGTTATAGATGGAGGAGTATCTGATGCCGGAAGCATGATTATTGCATTGAGTGTTGCAGATGCCGTGATGATGGGAGGATATTTCAACCATTTCTTTGAAGCAGAGGGTGAAAAATATGACTCAAACATGCAACTAACTACACATGAACCCGACATTAAATATGTAGCAACTTGGGGGGAAGGATCTGCTCGGGCACGTAATTTAGATAGATATGGACATGTAGCTAGAAAAACATTTTTTGCAGAAGGTGAAGAAGGTACCGTTGAAAATTGGGGAAGGCTAAAACCAAAACTAAAACAAGATATTCGTAAAATTAAAGCTGCTCTAAGCAACACTGGCTCTATGAATCTGAATGACTACCACGATAAAGCTGTTATTGAGTTAATGTCTCCATTTACACAGAACATAGTAGGAGACACTCATGACATGGAAGTTAAGGAATAAGATTCAATAATTCATCTTTAAGCCTATCAACGCCCTCATCTTTATACGCTGAAACTTCGATTGCACTATCAATATCCAATTCATCTTCAAAATCTAAATCCTTTTTACTAAAAACATCGACCCATTCACAATCGGGATATCTCAATTTAAGCTCGTCACGTAGATTGGTCTGCATCTGCAAAGAATAACCCGACGTACCTGTCAAGTCTGTTAAGAAAACTATAATAGGATCTAAAAAGTCAAATGCAGCTATTCCTTGCTTTTCCATATCATTTCTCTCTGAATCTGAACGATCTAACAATCCTGGAGTATCCATTACCTGTAAAACGGAATACTTCTTCTTCACATGTCCCAAAGAGACTGCCTTTGTCGTAAAAGGATAGCTTTTAACTTCTGGTTTACCGGAAGAAATTGCACCTATAAGGCTGGATTTGCCTACATTAGGCGCACCCGCAAAAACAGCTATTGATGATTCCGTATCTACGTTTGGTAAATTTCGGAAAATCGATCTAGCTGATATTAAGAAATCAAAACTTTTTGAAATTTGTCTGACTACATTCGTCATCTTTGTGTAAGCTTCGCTCATTATTTTAATTGTGTTTTCAGCACTCTTTCTGGCTCTAGCTCTTGGAACGTACTTTGTAGAAATCATTAAAATTTCCTTTCTGGCCCAGTCTACTGCTCCCAACGATTTTTTGAGTTTATCAACACCGACAGTAAGATCAATTATCTCTCTGTCAAAAGGATGGATGCTATCAAATGATGGAAATGCCTTAACATAACTAATCATTGGATTAGCTAGATTGTCTGCTACAGAATGTATTTTTCTTACTGCAGTTAATCTGGCCCTATAATCTGGATTTCTAACCTTTTCTTCAACCTTAGAAGCTCTTCTCAAGGCTCTATCAATTAATTCTTCTGAGGTAGCAATATTCTTAATTTCTTGAAGATTCACAAATTGTCTATAATGGCATCACCAAATTCACTACATTTCAATAACTTAGCGCCATCCATTAGCCTCTCAAAATCATATGTGACTGTTTTAGCTCCAATTGTTTTTTGCATACCATCAATAATTAAATCTGCAGCCTCTTTCCAGCCTAGATATCTCAAGAGCATCTCACCTGATAAAATTACAGAACCTGGATTTACTTTGTCTTGTCCTGCATATTTTGGAGCTGTGCCGTGAGTTGCTTCAAACAAAGCATGTCCTGAATCATAATTAATATTAGCACCAGGAGCTATTCCTATGCCACCAACTTGAGCTGCTAGAGCGTCTGAAATATAATCTCCATTCAAATTCAGAGTTGTGATTATATCATACTCTGAAGGTCGTGTTAAAATTTGTTGAAGCATGGCATCTGCGATCACATCTTTTACGATAATATCATTACCTGTTTTTGGGTTCTTAAATATGTGCCAAGGGCCTCCATCTAATGGTTTAGCTCCAAACTCCTCTCTTGAAATTTCATAACCCCAGTCACGAAATCCGCCCTCTGTAAATTTCATAATGTTACCTTTGTGAACCAAAGTGACTGAAGACTTGTCGTTATCAATTGCGTAGTTNAAAGAAGCTCGAACTAGCCTCTTAGTTCCTTCACTCGAAACAGGTTTAACGCCCAAAGAGCTTGTATCTGGAAATCTTATCTGTGAGACATTCATCTCTTCTTGAAGGAACTTAAGAACTTTCTTTACTTCATCTGTCCCGGCTTGCCACTCGATTCCTGCATAAATGTCTTCAGTATTCTCTCTAAAAATCACCATATCTACTTCGCCTGGGTTTCTAACAGGACTTGGGACTCCCTCAAACCAAACTACTGGCCGAACGCATGCAAAAAGATCTAATTTCTGTCTCAATGTCACATTAAGGCTCCTAAAGCCGCCGCCTACTGGTGTTGTCAAAGGACCTTTAAGTGCTACTAAATGCTCTCTAATCGAATCAAGTGTCGATTCTGGAAGCCATTCACCTGTTTGTTCAAAAGAAGCCTCACCTGCGTGAACTTCTAACCAAGATATTGATTTTTCCCCTGAGTAGGCCTTAGAAACTGCAGCATCCAGAACTTTAGTTGCAACAGGAGTCACATCTAATCCTATTCCATCTCCAATTATTACTGGAATTATCGGGTTGTTAGGCACATCTAACTTTCCATTCTCACACGTCACTGATGAAGGGGACATAAGTTGTGCTAGGCAACGCTGTATAAATCGGTCTCGGACACTAAAATAATAAACACACTTTTACATTGACAATAATGGGCATTCTGAACAAGATAGTAGTAAGCACATCTCCTTGGATGCCTAAATTTATAATTGGAAGAATAGCTGCAGTATATGTTGCAGGAGATAAACTGGAAGACGGCATCGACCTTGTACGCAAATTGAACAAAAAAGGCTTTGTTGGCACTCTAGATTTATTGGGTGAAGAAGTTAAAAATCGAAGGGGCATTACTAAAACAACTAAATCATATTGTGATTTAATTGAAGGCATAGCTAATGCAGGAGTTAAATGCAATGTATCTCTAAAGTTGACTGCTTTAGGTTTAAAAGTCGATGAAGGATTATGTTGGGACAATTTAAGCGTAATACTAGATAAAGCAAGAGCATACAATACGTTTATTCGAATGGATATGGAAGACTCTGAGGTCACTGAATTAACAATAAAAATGTGTAAAAAAGCCGCAAAATATTACCCTAATTGCGGAACTGTGTTACAAGCCTATATGCATAGATCAAGTTCGGACATAGACTTACTAAAAAATCCGAACACAAATATAAGATTGTGCAAAGGGGCCTACAAAGAGAGTAAAGAAATTGCAATTCAAGACTACCAAGAAATAAGAGAAAACTTTCTGAAGTGTGCAGAAAAGATGATTAAAAATGATGTTTATTCTTGTTTTGCTACACATGATATTTGGATTATAGAGCGTTTGGAAAAGCTACTTGAAAAATATAATTACTCAAAGAAGAATTGTGAATTCCAGGCTTTGTCTGGAGTTCCTATTGACAAAACTTTAGACGAATTAGTTTCGAAAGGCTACACTGTTAGATATTACATTCCATATGGTCCAGATTGGTACCCATATTCACTTAGAAGAATTAGAGAAAATCCCGACATTTGGAAAGATACTTTGAAAGCGTTAGTTTTCAAATCTAAGCATCGCAACTAAGCATCAGCTTTTTTAAGGCATTTTCGTAGATTAAATTATGGCAAAGAGGAGCAGGAGAAGGAATAAGGTAAACAAACCAGCAAATTATCGTGAGGGAAAGCTGGATGCTTCAAGACCTGATTCAAAGCCGGCTTTGATAGCCCTTCTTTTAGTTGTTATACTAATTGGAAGTGGGCTATACCTGACATCTATGGTAGATACTGAGGAAACTGTAACAAACCCTACATACGGAGTTGAGGCAGAACTAGTAACAAACGACCACAGCGCTGAGCCTGGGGGTGAGACAGATTTTATATTATTAGTAAAAAATACAGGTTCAGTTACAGATACTTTCACGGTTTCAACAAAATCTAATGACGGAGGATTTTCAATTAGTATTGAAAGTGGTTATGGAACTCTAATGCTTGGAAAAGATGTGAGAAAACCATTGATCATAAATGTCAAAACATCTGCGTCAGCAGAAGGTTTACTTTATGCATTTATGGAAGTCACATCTGGAGGAGATCCAACTAAAAAAGCCGAAGTTAAGTTAAATGTTAATACAGATTCAAATTTTGGAAATTTAACTGAGGTTGGAGATACAGTAGACGTTCACTATGCTGGAATTTTAGCAAGTAACGCAAAATTATTTGATAGCAGCATGGAGTACGTATGGGACAATTATGTATACAGAAGAGATGGAGTAACAGATAGCAATAGACACATTGACACATTAGAAGCACGTCACATTGGATGTGTTGAGGCAAATAATCCTTCTGAAAATTGCCAAGGTAGTAAAGGTATGATTGATGGATTTGATTCAAAGATGATTGGAATGTACGAAGGACAAACATTAGCCGTCAGAATTCCAGCAAATCAAGCATACGGAGAGGCTGGATCTAGTANTANTGATTTNGCAGGCGAAGATTTAATTTTCCTAATCGAAATGGTAAATATTAATTGAATAATAAGAAGTGGAAAACTATTTCTGAAAAACCAGCTGGAGATTTTAGAATATTCAGTATGAGAGAAGTAGTTTCAGAGTCTCCTAGGACGGGTAAACATCATCCATTTATTTTATTGGATGGTAAAGATTGGATTAACATTATAGCACTAACATCTGAAAATAAAATTGTAATGGTTAAACAATACAGATTTGGAACTGCAAATTTTGAACTCGAGATACCCGGGGGAATTATTGAGGAAGGCGAGGAACCAATTGAAGCTGGAATTCGCGAACTCCAAGAAGAAACTGGGTATGTNGGAAAAAATCCGCAATATTTNGGATNTGTNGACCCTAATCCTGCGTTTCAAACAAATAAATGCCACACTATACTTGTTGACAATTGTGAAAAAGTAAGTGAACAAAACCTAGACCCTGGCGAAGACATCGAAGTTGACATAATTAGTGAAACTAAAGTAAATGACTATATTGATAAAGGCATCATAAGACACAGTCTGGTATTGTCTGCATTCCGGCTTTACGATATAATTAAAAAAAATTAGTTTATCATCGGTAGTGATGAGCCCAAAGAATTCAGTTCTTTATCAACATCGGTGCTCAAGTCGTGTTCACTATCTGGAATAGCTGAAACAAGCATAACGACCTTAACTTTAGTTGACATTGAATCATCTGTTCTTAATCCCCAAATCAAATTGGCATCTTCCGCCAAATCATACTTAAGNGCTGAGAGTACTTCGTGACAATCGCTCATCGCAAATTCGCTACCTGCAGCAATATGAAGAAGAACTGCNTCTGCACCTTTGTAATTATTCCCTAATAGGGGGTTTCCTAAAACTGAATCTAAAACGCTACCCGGATCGGAACCATCGGATTCACCGTATAGCACTTTAGCTGTACCTCCAGCCTCAATGATTTTTTTCAAGTCTGCAAAGTCTACATTAATCATCGAAGGTTCTGTTACTACCTCTGATAGAGATTGAACTATACCTGAAACTAAGTCTGACATTACACTAAAAGCTTTCTGAATAGGATAATCACCATCGGTTAATTCGTTCAATTTTTCATTATCTAACTCTATTACACAATCACAGTTTTTCTTTAACTCTGCTAGCCCTTCCAGAGCTACTTTACGCCGAGATAAGCCCTCTTCTCTAAAAGGCAAAATAGCAACCCCTACGACAACAGCATCTGTCTCTTTTGCATACTTAGCAATAACTGGTGCACTCCCTGTTCCCGTACCGCCACCCATTCCTGCAATCACAAAAATAATATCTCCGTCACTCAATTTACTTCTTATATCTTCCTCATCATCTTCTGCACATCTTTTCCCAATATATGGATCACCACCGGCACCTCTACCCTTTGTTACTTTTGCTCCGAGTACCTTTCTCACATGCGCTTTGCACTGATTGAGGTGATTGGCATCCGTGTTAAGTGCTATTGTTTCAACACCTTTGACACGTCGACTAAATAACCTGTTAAGTATATTATTCCCTGCTCCGCCGGTACCAACCAGCTTAACCTGAGGTGCTGTAATAAATTCCATCAAGTCACTGCTATCAAAACTTTCTAATCTTTCCATCATATTTATTCACGTCCATAATCTGAGAAAACCATCTTGCGACGATTTGTCATCATTTTTGCTTCACTATCTAAAAATTCAAAGTCTTTTTGTTCTTTCAATTTAGTAATTGCATAACTGGAAATTGCTTCGGTAACAATATGATCTGTTGATCCAAAACCATGGTCTTGTAATGCTTGTAGTCTAGAACTAGTATTTTCGGGAATCTTAACATTAAGAATCTTTTCATTCGGAGAAGGNGTGTTGCGGTCTATGTACTCATCAAGAGCTTCTTGAACTAACTGATTATATGATTTAATTCGTAAAGGATTTTCTGAAGCCCAATACTCAATTCTTGCAGCCCTTTCTGGATCTAAACGTACAGTCAAACGATTAGTAGTTAAGGGTCCTAGTGGGGCCATGTTGCCTCACATTAATCAAGCTAGTATATAAACTTAATGCTTTTTGACACATAAATTGCGTCATAAAGNATTATTAAGACAAATAATGAANTNANAAAACTGTGTCATACTTTCGGTGCCATTGAATCATTATAAAGTATAGCTTATAATTGATTATGGGTTGTAAACGTTGCAATCAAAATCCAGTAATAAGTAGGCGATATTCTGGGGAAATTTTATGCAAAACCTGTTTTTTTAAGTCTTTTGAAAGAAATGCCCAAAGAGAATTACGGAAACAAGTCAACCTTCTAATTAAGAATTCAAACATTAAAATCAGAAAAATAGGTATCGGACTTTCCGGAGGTAAAGATTCAACCGTAGCTTTGCATATTCTAAAATCTTATGTCGGAGACAGAAATATTGAGATAGTAGGATTATCTGTAGATGAAGGAATAGAAAATTACAGATCTGAATCATTAGACTGTGCCTTATCTGAGTGTAAAAAATTAGAAATAAAACTGGAAATTTTCTCCTACAAGGAATTGATAGGACGTTCGCTAGGCGAATTATTAATAGAAAAACCTCCTCAAGGATCACCATGCTCTCCCTGCGGAATTCTAAGGAGAAGGTCACTAAACCAAATGGCAAACAAAAGCGATGTTGATTGCCTTGTCCTTGGCCATAATCTTGACGACTTCGCACAGACGGTTCTAATGAATCACGCAAGAGGAGATATCGCCAGGTTATCTAGGATGGCTCCACATAAATTCGTACAAAGAGGATTTGTTCCCCGCCTGTTACCACTAAGAAGGCTTCCTGAACAAGAAGTATATCTGTATTCCATACTAAAAGACATGGATTTCCACGATGGTGATTGCCCTCATGCTGGTGGAGCTCAAAGAAACACCTTTAGGGAAATCCTGATGAAACTTGAAAAAGAACAACCTGGAACTAGACATTCTTTAGTAAATGGAATGGAGAAAATCAGGGAGAATATGCTAAAACCTGAAAATTTAGCACCATGCCCGTCGTGCGGAGAACCATCTGGTAGCTCTGAACCTTGTGTATTTTGTAGAGAATTTGGGGCATTTGCAGTATAACTGTTTAATAATCAATAGACAAGGCTGACGCTCATTATATCTAATTTGTAGACAAGAGGTGCATACTACACCTCTAGCTACACTTTGTCTTATAGTTCCTTATTCTTCTTTTTGCCTCCACTCGTTTGGGCTCGCGAGCGAGCGAGCGAG
>FUFK010039016.1_pt1 | contig 43580 bp, 36 predicted proteins | sample 1021851 | NCBI WGS metagenome assembly FUFK01 (sample SAMEA51879418, study PRJEB19060) | metagenome
TAATAACTGAACATTTCCTTCTTTTTGCCATCCATTGGGCGGGATAGAATCGTTTTCTTCCTGTGCAAAGGAGGATCCAAATAAAAACAACGCAACGGCTGTGAATAAAACTTTCTTCATTACTATTTTCTAGGTTTTTTATAGAGCGGAACTGAAGAACAAGCCTCTCCATACATTAAGCTTTTAACTACGGGTTGTAGTTTCTGCATAATCATTATATAAGCATTCTTTGGAACTGGTTTGTTGGAACATCCCTTGATAATTACCGGCTTATCCTCAAGTTCACTAACATCCAAACGATCGATCACCTCCTGGTAAAGATGACTTTCCAGGTTTTCAAGGTCTCCAATAATAGTCTTTTTAGCAAAACCCTGTAAGTAAGAGCTAACTAACATAAAAGCCCACGACGGTACGATTGCATCTGTAGAACATACCAGGGCAACATATGCCCCTTCATACTGTTCCCAGTCATGATTTTTCGCCTGTTCTCTAAAATCTTTCTCTCTCAGCACAAAGCCTTCGAGTAACCAGTCGCTAATATCAAAAACGACACGCTCCCCTTTTGGATAAAAATCTTCAAGATTAAAGGTCACCAGTTTACTTTCGGCGATTCTATTTACAATTTCTTCGGCCATAAAGTGTTTTTAGAGCAAGCCCAGCTCAAGTTTTGCTCCTTCGCTCATTAGATCCTGGCTCCATGGTGGATCAAAAGTGATCTCCACTTCAGCATCTTTTACCATATCCAGAGACTTTACTTTCTCTTCCACTTCTAGTGGAAGGGTTTCTGCCACCGGACAGTTAGGGGTAGTCAGGGTCATTAAAATCTTTACGTCATAATCTGTAGACACCATCACGTCATAGATCAAACCTAATTCGTAGATATCTACCGGAATTTCCGGATCATAGATCGTCTTCAAAACTGTTACGATCTTCTCCCCCAATTCCTGTGTATTTATTTCCTGCTCCATCTTAATTCAATTGTGTTTGATATGCCAAAGCATACATTTTTAATTGTTTGATCATACTTACAAGTCCGTTTGCTCTGGTTGGAGACAAATGTTCTTTTAGACCAATTTCATCAATAAACTGAGTGTTTGCTTCAATGATCTGAGAGGGATGTTGATCTGAAAATACTCTTATCAGGATCGCAACAATTCCCTTGGTAATGATCGCATCGCTATCTGCGGTGAATAACAAACGATCACCGTCAAGCTCTGCATGAACCCAGACTTTACTTTGACAACCTTTGATAAGATTCTCTTCTATCTTATATTTTTCGTCTATTAGCGGAAGTGATTTCCCAAGTTCGATCATATATTCATAACGCTGCATCCAGTCGTCGAACATTGCAAACTCCTCAATTACTTCATTCTGTTTTTCCTGAATTGTCATAACTCAATTTTGCACAAAAGTACGACATGATAACCTGCTATTCAACATTTTCTGCCAATCTTAAAATAGCCTGTACCAATGGTTTTAAAGCCTCAGGGGGATTCCCGTGATCAAAGGTGGAAGAATTAAATTCAGAATTTCCAATGATCAGACTTAGTTCAGCATGGGCAGCTGCATCACTTGCTCTGGACTCTGTTGGCGCCTCAAGATCTTCCAGTTTAGCTGTATCGATTTTTTTAATTTCCGAAGTGATCATCTCCCAATCTTGCTTTGAGATTGCTTCTGAATTTTCCTTTGCATCCACTCCAGTGCTTTTTACTTTGATCTCTTCCGAAGTGATCATATAAGTGGAAGAAGATCCGCGTGTATAAGTTTTATAGCTTACAGATTTGATTTCTTCCTGACCTTCATTAGAACAGTCATTAATAGTGAAAAACATTAGAATAAAAGATAGTATTGAAAGTTTCATAACTGGGATTTTAGATATAGCATATTACGAAAAAAAGCGCCACGAGGGCGCCAATTTGATGTATTTCAACGGAAAACATTAAGCTACTTCTAAAGATTTTTTCCCGATAATTAAATAAGCAATAGATCCGATAAATGGCACGAACAGGATTGCTAGAACCCAGGCCAATTTTAGCCAGAAGATAGAATTCACTCTAAAAATAATGTATAAAACCAGCAATAAAGCTATGATGCAGTGAGTTTGCCAGATAAATAAGAGAATTGATGGATCCATAGTAATAATTTGTTCCCTAAGATAAAACAATTACTGCAGCATCCTCAAAGCTTTTTTCAACGCTTCCATAAATGTATCGATCTCTTCTTTCGTATTATAAAATGCGAAAGAAGCTCTTACTGTTCCGGGAATTTTGAAAAAATCCATTACCGGTTGTGCACAGTGATGCCCGGTTCTAACCGCAATTCCCATTTTATCTAATAGCGTTCCAATATCGTATGGATGCAATCCTTCAACGTTAAAACTAATCACCGCCGTCTTCTCAGCAGCTTCCCCATAGATCTTAATTCCTTCAATCTCCTTCAGCCTGCTTGTTGCATATTGAAGCAATTCATCTTCGTANNAAGCNATCTCTTCAAAGCCAATAGAGTTCATATANTCGAGGGCCGCTCCAAAAGCTATTCCNCCACAAATGTTNGGCGTTCCNGCTTCGAATTTGTGNGGCANACCNGCATAGGTCGTTTTTTCAAAACTTACTGTAGCGATCATTTCACCACCACCCTGNTAAGGAGGTAATTTTTCCAGCCANTCCTGTTTACCATATAACATTCCAACACCTGTAGGTCCGCACATCTTATGAGCTGAAACTACATAAAAGTCAATATCAAGCTCCTGAACATTAGCTTTGATGTGCGGCGATGCCTGAGCTCCGTCTATTAAGACCGCAGCACCTGCTTCGTGAGCGATATCGATAATCTCTTTAATTGGATTCACGGTTCCAAGGGCGTTGGAAACATGATTTACAAAGACAAGTTTTGTCCTATCACTGATCAGATTTCTGTATTCAGAAAGAATCAGTTCCCCTTTTTCGTTCATCGGGATGACCTTCAGCTTAGCACCAGTCTTCTCAGCCAGCATTTGCCAGGGCACAATATTCGAATGATGTTCCATTGCTGAAACCAGGATTTCATCTCCAGACTTCAGTAAAGAAGAAAAACCATTCGCCACAAGGTTGATCCCATGTGTTGTACCAGAGGTCATAATGATCTCGTGAGCATGTTCAGCATTAAAATGTTGCTGAATTTTTATCCTGGCCTGCTCATACTTATCTGTCGCTTCCTGAGAAAGCGCATGAACTCCACGATGAATATTGGCGTTATAATTCGAATAATAATCTACAATAGCATCCATTACCTGCTTAGGTGTTTGTGCAGTCGCGGCATTATCGAAATAAACCAACGGATAGCCATTCACCTCACGTCCAAGAATTGGAAAGTCCTGACGGATCGTTTCAACATCTATTTTTCTGACCTGAGTTGACTGACTCATCCTCGTATAGTTTTATTGATTTATAAATTGAAACCTAGTTCGACCCCAAGTTTGCTGGCGATTAGCTTGTTAATACGCTTCTTAACTTCTGGAATCTTTACACTTTCCAGTACGTTATTCGCGAATGCGTACATAAGTAATCCTCTGGCTTCCTTACGCGGAATACCTCTGGACTGCAAATAGAATAAAGCCTCTGCATCAAGCTGCCCGATTGTACAACCGTGGCTGCAGCGTACATCATCTGCAAAGATCTCTAATTGTGGCTTTGAGTTGATCGTCGCCTTATCATTTGCAAGGATATTGTTATTAGACTGGTAAGCGTTCGTCTTCTGAGCTTCCTTCTCTACAACAACTTTCCCATTGAAAACCCCAACAGATTTGTCATCAAAGATTCCTTTGTAATCCTGGTGACTTTCACAATTAGGCTCGATATGATGAACCAGTGTGTTGTGATCTACGTGCTGCTTGTCCTCAATGATGGTAACTCCTTTCATGGTAGAATCTATACGTTCTCCATTCTGGTAGAAGTTTAAATTATTCCTGGTTAGCTTCCCTCCAAAAGAGAATGTATGTACAGATACGTGACTTTCAGATTTTTGATTGATAAATGTATTATCAATTAAAGAAGCTGAAGCTTTATCATTCTGAATCTTATAATAATCTACGATCGCTCTTTTATCTGCGAAGATCTCGGTAACAGAGTTGGTAAGCACCGGGTGATCTGTAAGACTTTGGTGCCTTTCGATGATCTGCACATGTGAATTCTCATCCACAACTACCAGGTTTCTAGGCTGCAACATTAGAGCAGACTCATTTCCAGTAGCAAAGTTAATGATCTGTATAGGCTTGTCTGCCTGCGTGTTCTTGTGTATATGTATAAAAGCTCCTTCCCTGGCAAATGCTGTATTCAGCGAATTGAGGCTTGTTTTTGGAGCAACTTTATTGTAATAATTTTCAATGACCGCACTGTACTTATCCTTGTTGAGCGCAGCAGACATCAAACATACATCGATCTTATCGTGCGTGGTCTGCGATAGATGAGAAGAATAGATCCCATCGATGAAAACCAGGTCATAAGTATCTATATCATGGATAAGATATTTCTTGATATCACGATACTCGATCGCATCTTCTTTCTTCGGAAAAACACTATAGTCATGTTTNAANACCGAATTTAGTGAGGTATACTTCCAGTCTTCGTCCTTTCTACCAGGAAAACCAAGCTTTTCAAAATTTTTGATCGCTTCATTTCTTAAAGTATCCAGATTTTCGTTCGGGTCCAGATTTTCCTCAAAGGCTAAAAATGACGAGACCAATTTATCTTTCAATTCCATTACATTCTAATTTCTAGTTNAACAATTCAATTTCTCGACTCGAGTATTAAACTGTTTCCTGCTTTACCCAATCGTATCCTCTTTCTTCCAGTTCGTAAGCAAGTTCTTTTCCTCCAGACTTTACGATCTTTCCGTCCACCAATACATGTACGTAGTCTGGCACGATATAATCAAGCAATCTCTGGTAGTGCGTAATCAGCAATACCGCATTATCCTTAGAGCGAAGTTTGTTCACTCCATTTGCAACGATCTTTAGTGCATCGATATCAAGTCCACTATCTGTTTCATCAAGAATAGATAATTTTGGTTCAAGCATCGCCATCTGGAAGATCTCGTTACGTTTCTTCTCTCCTCCTGAGAAACCTTGATTCAATGATCTGGAAAGGAATTTTCTATCGATTTCCAGCATTTCAGATTTCTCACGAATCATTTTCAGCATATCATTCGCAGGCATATCCGGTTGCCCGTGTGCCTTTCTTTGAGCGTTGATCGCTGTTTTAATAAAATTGGTTACAGAGACACCAGGAATTTCCACAGGGTACTGGAATGATAAGAACACTCCTTTATGAGCTCTTTCCTCAGGATCAAGTTCGTTCAGGTCTTCCCCTTCGAACATCATTTCACCTTCAGTCATTTCATACTCTTCTCTTCCTGCGATTACCGAAGAAAGGGTACTTTTCCCGGAACCATTTGGCCCCATGATCGCATGAACCTCTCCTGGTTTGATTTCCAGGTTAATTCCTTTCAGGATCTCTTTATCTTCAATACTGGCGTGTAAATTCTTTACTTTAAGCATGTCTGTTATTTCTGAATCTGCCGAAGCAGACTGTTTGATATTCTATTTTTATTTATTCTATTGAATCTGAAATACTGGCGCCTGAAATTTCCAGGATCTCCTTAATTTCGATGATCTCATCCCAGCCTTCCAGTCTTGGATTAGCCATGATCTTGGCTCTAACACGAACCGGGATCATCTCAAAATCATCAGATTTCAGATCGCTTACTTTTTCTGAAAGTAGCATTGCAACGGAATCCTGTTTAACACCGTACACGAAATTCTCTCCTCGTAGTACAGCAGCATCAGCTACATAAACATAGTCTCCCTGAAGCACTTCCAGACTATCCTGAACATTAGAAGTTACAGGTTCGGTATTCAGTTCCTTTTGCTCATCATCCTGACAGGATACGAACAAAATAGCCACGATCATTATTTCAAAAAACCTTCTCATCGATCAAGTTGTCTTCAGAATCAATTATCCTACTGAACCTTCCAGAGAGATCTCTAATAATTTCTGAGCTTCTACTGCAAATTCCATAGGAAGTTTGTTCAATACTTCTTTACTGAAACCATTTACGATCAATGCGATTGCTTTTTCAGTGTCTATACCACGCTGGTTACAATAGAAGATCTGGTCTTCACCGATCTTACTGGTTGTAGCCTCGTGCTCTACCTGAGCAGATTTATTTTTAACTTCAATATAAGGGAAGGTGTGAGCTCCACACTCATTCCCCATTAAAAGGGAGTCACATTGTGAAAAGTTACGGGCATTTTCGGCTCTACCATTGATCTGTACGAGACCACGATAAGAGTTCTGAGATTTTCCTGCGGAAATACCTTTTGAGATGATCGTACTCTTAGTATTCTTACCAAGATGAATCATCTTAGTTCCGGTATCTGCCTGCTGAAAATTATTGGTCACAGCAATTGAGTAAAATTCTCCAACCGAATTATCACCTTTCAGAATACAGCTTGGATATTTCCAGGTAACTGCAGATCCTGTTTCTACCTGAGTCCAGGAAATCTTCGCTCCTTTTTCACAAAGTCCACGTTTGGTTACAAAATTGAAAACTCCACCTTTTCCATCTTTGTTTCCGGGGAACCAGTTTTGTACCGTACTATATTTGATCTCAGCATCATCCAAAGCGATAAGCTCCACGACTGCTGCGTGCAGTTGGTTCTCATCACGGGATGGTGCAGTACAACCTTCCAGGTAACTCACATAACTACTTTCATCTGCAACAACCAGCGTTCTTTCGAACTGCCCGGTTCCTGCCTGGTTTATTCTAAAGTATGTGGATAGTTCCATTGGGCATCGAACACCTTTTGGAATATAACAGAAAGAACCATCACTAAATACTGCCGAGTTGAGGGCTGCATAGAAATTATCCTTCTGCGGAACCACGGTTCCAAGATATTTTTTAACAAGTTCTGGGTGTTCCTTGATCGCTTCAGAAATAGAACAGAAAATAATTCCTTTTTCAGCAAGCGTCTTTTTAAAAGTAGTAGTTACAGAAACTGAATCCATTACTACATCAACTGCAACACCGGCTAATTTTTTTTGCTCATCAAGAGAAATCCCCAGCCTTTTAAAGGTATCCAGTAATTCCGGATCCACCTCATCAAGACTATCGTACTTCGGTTTCTTATTTGGAGCTGAGTAATAAGAGATCGCCTGGAAATCTGGTTTTGGATAATTTACATTAGCCCAGTCCGGCTCATCCATTTTCTCCCATTCCCGGTAAGCTTCCAAACGCCATTGCGTCATCCATTCCGGCTCTTCCTTTTTCTTGGATATTGCTCTTACGATATCTTTGTTCAAGCCCACAGGAAAAGTATCAGATTCTATATCTGTATAAAATCCGTATTCGTATTCCTTGGTTTCGAGCTCTTTCTTTAAATCGTCTTCAGTATATGCCATTCTTCGTAATTCTAATTAAATTAAAGATCGGTAGTAACCGATACATAATTTTTACAGTGAAAAACTTTCACCGCATCCACAGGTTCTTTGTGCGTTCGGATTATTAAAAACAAAACCTTTTCCATTTAATCCTCCGGAATATTCTAAAATAGTTCCAGCCAGATAAAGTACACTGCGTTTGTCAACAACGATCTTAACATCGTTATCTTCGAAGACCTTATCGCCTTCAGCCTGGCTATTGTCAAATGTAAGTTCATAAGACAACCCAGAACATCCTCCGCTCTTCACTCCTACGCGAACGTAGTCTGCCGTAGCATTAAAACCCTCTTCGGTCATGAGGACGGAAATTTTCTTTTTAGCCTCTTCGCTAACTTTAATCATAAGCTATAAAGATTAATTCTAAATTGAGTGCAAATATACTATAAAACAAGCGGTTTACCATAGACTAGGAATATGTTTTAAGAATTGAATCATAGAAGTCTTCGATCGAAATTTCAGTAGTCACCAAGCCAATATTTCTGCGGCTTCAGAAGCTTTTCATGCTTTCTTCTGAATTGCATTAATCTTTGTATTTTTGCATTCTAAATTTTCATTGCATGTTTGATAATAGTCAGGAAAGTAAGACGAACCTTTCAGAATTAGGTGAATTCGGTTTGATCGAACACTTAACAAAGCATTTTAGCCCGAAACTTGATTCTACGATCAAAGCCATTGGAGATGATGCTGCTGTTCTGAAATTTGATGGTGAAGAAACCGTAATAAGCACAGATCTTTTGATCGAAGGTGTTCATTTTGATCTTGCTTATATGCCTTTGAAACATTTGGGTTACAAAGCTCTGATGGTTAATTTATCTGATATCTATGCAATGAATGCCACTGCGAGCCAGGTCACAGTTTCTATCGCTGTTTCTAACAGGTTTCCGGTAGAAGCGCTGGAAGAGTTTTATGCCGGTGTACAATTAGCATCGAAAGTTTATAATGTCGACGTTATTGGTGGAGACACCACTTCTTCTACATCGGGATTTATGATCAGCGTTACGGCAATTGGTCATGCCAAAAAGGAGAATATTGTTTACAGGGATGGTGCTAAACCTAACGATCTTCTCGTGGTAACCGGTGATCTTGGAGCTGCTTATATGGGACTTCAGGTACTGGAGCGTGAGAAACAGGTTTTTAAAGCGAATCCAAATTCTCAACCGGATCTTGAGCAGTACACCTATCTTATTGAAAGACAATTAAAACCTGAAGCCCGAAAGGATATCGCTAAGCTTCTGAGCGATCTTGGTGTAAAGCCAAATTCTATGATCGATATCAGTGATGGCTTGTCCTCTGAGATCATCCATATCTGTAAAAGCTCTAAAGTAGGCGCCAATCTCTATGAGGAGAAGATTCCGCTGGATCCTGCTGTGATCTCAGTTTGTGAGGAATTCAACATCGATAGTACTACGATCGCTTTAAGCGGTGGTGAAGATTACGAATTATTATTTACCATTGCGCAGGAAGATTACGATAAGATCAAAGGGAACCCGCATTTAACGGTAATAGGTCATATGACTGAAGAAAATGAGGGCATGCACCTGGTGACCCGCGCAAATCAAAAATTACCACTAATCGCCAGAGGTTGGAATTCAATGGATAAGGAAGAGGATTAGTTTCCGAAACGGCTTTTCGGCCAGTATGTTATCATCTTATTTGGTTGGGTACAGGCTATTATTGAACAAGTCAATACAGTATTTTTATCTTGATTTAGCCAGAAAGAGAGATATTCTAAAAATATAGATCGGAAGTAGCAGCGAATTAAACTGAAGCTGCTAAGAAGCTTCCGCGTAAAAAGCCTGCTGTCGTTTCTGATGAATTTTTGCCAGAAAGGCGTTGGTTTCTTTAAATTTTGGTGTAAGTCTTGCAAGCAGTCCGTCAGCCGTATCGGTCATCTCCATACCACATCTACAGCATTGGTATTCGTGAACATGGTTCGTGATGTTTTTAGAAACTTTTAATTTATGACCAAACAAGTTGCATTGAACCTTTGTAATAGAGAACGAGCTAAAGTGTTTTTTATTCATAGGTGTTTAAATTTCTGATTTCTAAGACTCTAAAGTATAAAAAAAAAGTTAATGTTTCGATTAAAAGGTTAAATTAATCGATAAAAAGCATGTTTTTGTATAATTCTCCTGACATTTCCATCCAGGAATTATGACCTCCTTCAAGAATTGTAAGATCTGAATTTGTTGCTATTGCCAGCTTCTGAATATCAGTAATTTCGATTAGCGTATCATCCTCACCAGCAATAAATCTTTTACCTCNTTCAAATTTTTTTAAAGTCGAAGTATGATCTTTTCGATCTCGCATAGCTTTTAGCGTTTGCTGTATATTTTCAATATTTAACCTGAAAGCAGCTTGTTTTAAATGATCAATCTCATCTTTAAAAACTTCCCGACTTTCAGCAGAAAATAAATTGGAAATTGCCATACTTATAAAAGCATCCTTGTTGGTCGCCACGATATCTATAGACCTGTCCCGAATCTTTTTTCGTTCTACAGTATCTTCAGATGGTGTAGAATTAATCAACATGATTTCTTTCACCATCATAGGAAAATTGTCGAGAAATTCCAAACCAACATAGCCACCCATACTATGACCTGCCAGGCTAACTTGTTGTACTCCAATATCTTTTAGAACAGCAGCTACAATATTTGCCATTTCGTGCAAACTATGCGATCCTGAAAAATCTTTTGACCTTCCATGACCGGGTAAGTCTATGCAAATAATTTGCCGTTCCTCTCCCAGGCCTTCAATGAACTGATCCCAGATTGTCATATCTTCCAAGAAACCATGGAGCAAGACCAAAGGAATGTTCGTGTTTCCAGTTCCTGTAATCGTATAAAATATCTCGTTGTCTTTATATTGTAGTTTCATAATAGTGTAAAATTAAAATACCGTGAATCCCAGGATTTGCAGTCTGGTATTCACGGTATTTCTAAACTTCAGTTTCTAAATACTTTTCTAAGAATTCATTATCTCCTCGATTTCTTCGATCTCGATCGGGATATTTCCCATTAGATTGAAAGGCTCTCCTTTTTCCTGAATGACCACATCATCTTCCAGACGAATTCCGAAGCCTTCATCAGGAAGGTAAATTCCCGGTTCTACGGTGAATACCTGGTTTGCTTTCATAGGTTCTGTCAGAATTCCGTAGTCATGAGTATCTAGTCCAATATGGTGTGACGTACCGTGCATAAAATATTTCTTGTATGCCGGCCAGTCTGGATCTTCATTCTGAACATCTGCTTTATCCAGTAGTCCCAGCGCAAGCAGTTCAGAAGTCATCATCTTACCAACCTCAACATGGTATTCTTTCCACATGGTTCCAGGAACCAACATTTTCGTCGCATCCTTTTTCACCTTATTTACAGCATTGTAAACCTCCTTCTGGCGGTCTGAATATCGACCAGAAACCGGAATTGTTCTACTTAGATCACTGGAATAATTTGCATATTCTGCTCCCGTATCAAGAAGGATCAGGTCACCTGCTTTACACTGTCTATTATTTTCAACGTAATGCAAAACATTGGCACTGTTACCGCTTGCGATTATTGGCGTGTATGCAAATCCCTTAGATCTGTTACGAATCATTTCATGATAATACTCCGCTTCGATCTCGTATTCCCAAACTCCCGGCTTTACAAAACCTAAAGTTCTACGAAAAGCTTTTTCAGTAATATTACATGCTTTCTGCATTAAGTCNANNTCGATAGGATCTTTTACAGACCTTAGTCTTTGCAGGATCGGGTTGGCTTTTGCCACCTGGTGAGCAGGATATTTATCCTTACACCACTTGATAAAACGATCATCCCTGGTTTGGGTATCATGATTGGCACGATAGTGCTCATTTGTATTTAAGTANACCGTNTCGCACTGGGTCATTACTTCAAAAAATACTTTTTCAAAGTCTTTCATCCAGTAAACTGTGCGAATACCACTCACATCAAACGCATCTTCTTTAGTAAGTTTAGCTCCTTCCCAAACCGCAATATGTTCATTGGTTTCAGTCAGAAACAGGATTTCCCTGTGCTTCTCTTCCGGAGCATCTGGAAACAGGACCAGGATACTCTCATCCTGATCTACTCCACTTAAATAAAAGAGGTCTCTGTTTTGCTGAAAAGGCATCGTGCTGTCTGCCCCAATTGGATAAATATCATTTGAATTAAAAACCGCCAGACTTTTAGGCTTCATCTTGTCCATAAAGTTCTTACGGTTCTTTATAAAGAGTTTCGAATCTATTCGATCATATTTCATAAACAGTATTTTTCAATTTCTTCAAAATTAAGGGATTTGACTCCAAAAGCCATTAAAGGCGTTTAAAATTTTGGGTATGCGCGGGTTTTGCTATTTTTAAGCACTACAAAATAAATTATGAAAAGAACTTACCATTTTCTTGGTGCTTTTTTGATAGGGATCTCTCCTATTATTGCACAACAAACTGCTACTAGCGGAGAAGCTTTACAAAAAGGCTTCGAACAAAAACAGGAACTTCACCAGCAATCCATCGTAAAGAACATTCCGCTCCAGAATATTGGACCTAGCGTAATGAGTGGACGAATCACAGATTTTGCGGTGAATCCCGAAGATCCAACCGAATTCTATGCAGCGTATGCAACCGGCGGTCTTTGGTACACTAATAATAACGGGATTTCGTTTACGCCGGTAATGGACAACAGTCCTTCGCAAAATATTGGCGATATCGCTGTAGACTGGAATTCTGGTACGATCTGGGTTGGAACNGGTGAGGTGAATGCTTCNCGTTCTTCCTACGCNGGGATAGGCTTATTNAAGTCNGCAGACCAGGGAGAAACCTGGGAATTNATGGGNCTTCCNGATTCNCATCATATCAGTAGAATTCTAATTAATCCTGAAAATCCCGATGAAGTGGTAGTGGGTGTAACTGGTCACCTCTACTCCTCGAACGATGAACGAGGGATCTATAAAACTACAGATGGCGGAAAAACCTGGAACAAAAATCTGTTTATTAATGAGCATACCGGGATCATCGATGTTGCGGTGAATCCTGAAAACTACAACGAAATGTACGCGGCTGCCTGGGACAAGGATCGTAAAGCATGGGATTTTAGAGAAAGTGGTAAAAACAGTGGAATTTATAAAAGTACCGATGCCGGGGATAGCTGGACAAAGATCTCTACGGAAGCTTCCGGATTTCCAACAGGCGACGGAGTAGGAAGAATTGGTCTTTCTGTCTACGATTCCAATACGATCTACGCGATAGTAGATAATCAGGATCGAAGAAAGTCTGAAGACAAAAAATCTTCAGATAAAAGCGGACTTAAAAAAGATGATTTCAGAAATATGAAAAAATCTGCTTTTCTGAAGCTTGATGATAAAGAACTGGAAACTTACCTGCGGTCTAATGATTTTCAGAAGAAATATTCCGCAGAGAAAGTGAAGGAAATGATCCGGAAAGATGAGGCAAAACCGCAGGATCTGGCCACGTACCTAGAAGATGCCAATACTCAACTTTTTGATACGCCAGTAATTGGAGCCCAGGTCTATAAAAGTACAGATGCCGGGAAGACCTGGAAGATCACCCACGACGATTACCTGGATGATCTTTATTATAGTTATGGTTATTATTTTGGGATGGTGCATGTGGATCCACAGGATGAAAATGCGATCTATATATATGGAGTGCCTATCCTAAAATCCAAAGATGGAGGTAAAACCTTTACTTCTATCGATGCTCAAAATGTTCATGCAGATCACCATGCTTTATGGATCAACCCAGAAAAAAGCGGACATCTAATTGACGGGAATGACGGCGGAATCAATATCTCTTATGATGATGGTGAAAACTGGGTAAAGAACAATTCACCTTCAGTCGGGCAATTTTATACGGTTAATGTAGACAATGAAAAACCGTATAATGTATATGGCGGACTTCAGGATAATGGCGTATGGGTTGGACCACACACGAACACTGAAAGCAATGGATGGGCCGCTTCCGGAGACTATAACTACAAAAGTATTATGGGTGGTGATGGAATGCAGGTGGAGATCGATTCCAGAAATTCTGATATCGTTTATACCGGTTTTCAGTTTGGAAATTATTTTAGAATAAACAGAGAAACTGGCGAGCGTCTTTATATACATCCAAAACACGAGTTGGGCGAAAGTCCCTATCGTTACAACTGGCAAACGCCAATTCTTCTATCTCCTCATAACCAGGACATCCTTTATATGGGTGGAAATAAGCTGATGCGCAGCATGGATCAGGGGGAAAGCTGGACCAGTATTTCGAAAGATTTAACCGGTGGTGGCAAAGATGGAAATGTACCTTATGGAACTCTGGCTACAATTTCTGAATCTCCATTTCAATTCGGAAAACTTTATACTGGAAGTGATGATGGTTATATCTACGGAAGTGATAATGCCGGTGCAGACTGGAAATTACTAAGTGCAGATCTTCCACAGGACCTTTGGGTTTCGCGNGTGATCGCTTCTGAACATTCTAAGNATCGTGTTTATGCCAGTTTAAATGGTTACAGATCTGATGATTTTAAGCCTTATGTATATGTCTCTGAAGATTCCGGAAAGAACTGGAAAGACATCAGCGCGAATTTACCAACATCATCTGTAAATGTGATTCGGGAAGACCCATCCAATGAGAATGTACTTTATTTAGGAACAGATAATGGACTTTATGTAAGCCTGGATCGTGGAGATAGCTGGCAGGCATTTAGCACCAATTTTCCTAATGTAGCAGTTCACGATCTTCGAGTTCAGGAAGAAGAACAGGATCTGGTTGTGGGAACTCATGGTCGNTCNCTTTATATCGCAGATATTTCNGCAATTGCAGCGATGAATATGGACGATATCAAATCTGCGCTAACTATTTCTTCGGAAAAAGAGATCAGGTTCAGTAACAGATGGGGGAATTCCTATAGCAAATGGATGGATCCTTATACTCCTGAACTAGGATTTACCTATTACACTTCAAAGAAAGGAAATGGGAAANTGAAGATACANACNGAANATGGAACTACTCTGCAATCGATGAATATCGAGGCAGACAAAGGCTTCAATACTGGTTCTTATGATCTTAGTATTACAGAAGATTCAGCTAAAAAACTAGAAAAGCAGGACGATAAAACCAGTATTTCTAAAGCTGAGGACGAGAAATTCTATATTCCAAAAGGCTCTTATAAAATGATTCTCGAACTGAACGGNTCNACTACNGAATCTANTTTTGAAGTAAAATAAAAACCTGGCTAATTGGGAGAATTTCGAAGCTTTGAAACTGAGCGATTATTATTGAGACCTATGTCTCTNNATGATGCTGCTTTTATTTTCCAGCTTTACAATTCTCCCAAATGGCTTCAGTATATTGGAGATCGCAATCTGCGTAATATTGAAGATNCCAGAAATTATATTAAAGACAGGATGCTGCCGCAATTATATAAACTGGGATTTTCTAATTATTGTGTGATTCGAAAAGTAGATAATGTAAAGATTGGCGCCTGTGGTTTATATGATCGGGAAGGCCTTCAGGAGATTGATCTGGGTTTCGCTTTTCTTCCAGAATACGAGGGAAAAGGCTATGCTTCTGAAGCTACTACCACGCTGGTTAAAGCAGCTAAAAATATCTTCAGCTTGAAAGCTTTACAGGCAATTACCAGACTTGATAATACGGGTTCACAAAAGTTATTAGAGAAACTAGGTTTTGAGCACATAGAGAACATTAAAATTCCGAAGGATCCTGCAGAACTTATGCTTTACCAAATTCAGCTATAAACTATTCGTAGAGACCCAGCCTGTTTTTAAGCCTAATATTCTCAGATTGCAATTGCTCTACTTTTCCTAACAGGTGACTAATCGCTTCAAGTCCCTGTATGTTTATTTCAAGNTCTTCATGCAACCTGNGCATCTTTTCGAATTGAGCCAGATGATCGCAATGTATATATTCAGTTTCCTGCACCGTCACGATCTCAATGATTCCGCTATCCTTAAGAGATGTAACAAATTGCCTTTCCACCTGGTANCGAATACAAATCTCCTCTGCTGGGATTAAATCTTCCTCTTTCATAAGCCNGTGTTTTTAAGTTTCTNAAACAGCTCNTTTTGCTCTTCGNTCAAATTCTTCGGAATATCAACCTGGTAAGTAATAAAAAGATCTCCAAACTGATCCTTCTTTTTATACTTTGGAAAACCTTTTCCTTTCAATTTCACTTTACTACCATTTTCGGTTCCAGGCTTTACNTTTAANTTCACCTCACCATCAAATGTTTTCACNTTTATCTCNCCTCCAAGAATCGNAGTGGTTAACGAGATATTTTCTGTAGCATATAGATGTTCTTTTTCTCTGCGGAAGTCTGTATCATTTAAAACCTGAAACGTTATAAACAGGTCTCCTTTTGGACCACCCTGTACTCCTGGGCCACCGTGTCCTTTTATCTTTATCGTTTGACCGTTTTCAACACCCGCGGGAATTGTAAGTCTTATAGATTTACCGTTTACGGTAAGCGTTTGCTTTTGATCTTTATAGAGCTCACTTAAACGCAATTGTAACTCCGCATTGAAATCCTGGCCTTTAAAATGTGCGCCTCTATTGGCACCCTGAGCTCTTGCTCTCCCACCAAACATTTGCTCAAAAAAGTCTGAAAAGGTATCATCTTCAAAATTTCCGGAATATGATTGTTGGCCGCCACCATGAAAACCACCACCAAACCCACCAGAGGCTTGTTGCTGCCGTTTAGCTTCCTCAAATTGATCTGCATGCTTCCAGTCTTTCCCGTATTCGTCGTACTTCTTACGTTTTTCAGGATCACTTAAAACTTCATGCGCCTCATTGATCTGCTGAAATTTCACCTGGGCATCCTTATTCTCTGGATTAAGATCTGGATGGTATTTCCTGGCAAGCTTTCGATAGGCCTTTTTAATATCAGCCTGTGAAGCAGATCTCTCCAGTTCCAGTAATCTATAATAATCTATAAAATCCATGTATTATGCTTTAAATACACCGCTATCTGATTCGGTTTTATTTAACTGACTTTCTATCAAACCTATTTGTCCAAGATGATAAATATCATGCTGAAGGATTCCGAGAATAAGGTATTCCATATCATAATCACGACCGCTTACCTTAGTAGAGAGATAAGAATCATCAGGTTTTTCGTGTAATGCTTCATAAATGCGACATTGTGCTGCAACCAGATTCCTTTTTAGTTCTTCCCATTCTTCCTTGCTATGGATCTTGATCTCTGGCCAGTCCATTTCAGAATCTATGGAAATATCAAAATCTTCATTGTTCTTTAGTTTTTCGTACACAAATTTCTTCCAGCAAATTAGATGGGCGACAATCTCAGCGACGCTATGTGATTTAGGAATACAGGTTTTATAACCGATGATGTAGGGTACATTCTCCAGTTTTCNCATCAGGGATTGCCCAAACCANGGGTCTCCCTCAAATGTTTCGGATAGTTTCTGAATTAATTTCTCGGTTCTTTCTTTCATAAACTTAACAGTGAAAAGTGAAATTACAAAATTTTGATATGGAGCCTCAGTTAAGCTTTTGCTAAAACCCTCAGGCTCATGCTAAATTTGAATTTAACAAACGTTGAAATTGAATTTCGGGAAGCCGCTGTATTTCAAAGATTCAACAAATTATAAAGTACTTTAAATTAAGTCTAAATAGACAGGAAAAAGACTTGGAAAGCTTGTTAAAAATTAGAATGAAGCGTATTTTTGTTGCACTTATATAAAAATAATTCTAAACATTTATGGCGAAATCTGCGCTTTTAAAGTCATCACTGGCAAAAAAATACTGGATGGCTTTCACCGGCCTTTTTCTGTGCCTGTTTTTAGTAGGTCACTTATTTGGAAATCTGCAACTTCTACTACCAGTTAGTGAAATGGCAAGAGACCAGTTTAATGAATACGCGTTATTCATGACAACCAATCCTGCGGTTAAAGTGTTATCCTACGTAACGTACATTAGTATCATTTTTCATGCAATCGATGGATTGTTATTAACGATCCACAATCGTAAGGCAAGACCACAGGGATATGTAAACTTTAAACCATCTACCAACAGTAAATGGTCTTCAAGAAACATGGGAATCCTTGGAACTGTTATTCTTGCGTTCATTGTAATTCATATGACCATGTTCTGGGCAGAAATGAAGTTTGGAGGTCTTGATGATACTTATTACACCACAGCAAATGGCGAGGAAGTTAAAGATCTTTATACCCTGACGATCAAAACCTTTCAGGATGCACAATATGGTTTACTCTGGGCGATCGCCTATGCAGTAGCGATGCTGGCAATAGGTTTTCACCTGTCACACGGGTTCTCAAGTGGATTTCAATCACTTGGTGTTAATCATCCAAAGTACAATGGATTTATTCGAAAAACAGGATATGCNTTTGCAGTATTAGTACCGNTCGCATTCGCTGTTATTCCTTTTTATATTCACTTTGTACTAGAAAAAATTTAAGCTATGGGAATATTNGAATCAAATGCACCTAAAGGCCCATTGGCAGAAAAGTGGGTTAATCATAAGAACGATATCAATCTTGTNAACCCTGCGAATAAACGTAATATAGACGTGATCGTAGTGGGTACAGGACTGGCCGGGGGAAGCGCAGCAGCAACGCTTGCAGAACTTGGATATAACGTAAAAACATTTTGCTACCAGGATTCTCCACGTAGAGCTCACTCGATCGCAGCTCAGGGAGGGATCAATGCAGCAAAGAACTATCAGGGAGATGGTGACTCTGTTTACCGTCTTTTCTATGATACCATCAAAGGTGGTGATTACCGTTCGAGAGAATCCAACGTTTATCGACTGGCAGAAGTCTCTGGGAATATTATTGACCAGTGTGTTGCGCAGGGAGTTCCTTTCGCACGTGAATATGGTGGACTGTTGGATAACCGTTCTTTCGGTGGAGTTCTTGTATCAAGAACCTTTTATGCTAAAGGACAAACTGGCCAGCAATTATTGCTTGGAGCATATTCAGCAATGAACCGCCAGATCAACCGTGGAAAGATCCAGACTTTCAACAGGCATGAAATGCTTGATGTTGTAAAAGTAGATGGAAAAGCTCGAGGAATCATTGCCAGAAACCTGGTTACTGGTGAACTGGAGAGACATTCTGCTCATGCAGTNGTAATCGCTTCAGGGGGATATGGAAACGTATTCTTCCTTTCCACCAATGCAATGGGAAGTAATGTAACAGCTAGCTGGAAAATCCATAAGAAAGGAGCCTATTTCGCAAATCCTTGCTTTACNCAAATTCACCCAACCTGNATTCCGGTTTCAGGAGATCACCAGTCAAAATTGACGTTGATGTCTGAATCACTTCGGAATGANGGTAGAATATGGGTTCCGAAGAAAAAAGAAGACGCTGANGCAATTCGTNNCGGTAAGAAAAAACCGACCGAACTTTCGGAAGAAGAAAGAGATTATTACCTGGAAAGAAGATATCCAGCTTTTGGTAACCTGGTGCCGCGTGATGTTGCATCCAGAGCAGCCAAGGAGCGTTGTGATGCTGGTTTCGGGGTAAATAAAACTGGAGAAGCAGTTTATCTGGACTTTAGCTCTGCTATCATGAGATATGGTAAAGAGGAAGCTACTACCAGAAAGCTCGATAATCCATCAGATAACGATATTAAGNAATTAGGTAAGGAAGTTGTGGAAGCCAAGTATGGTAACCTTTTCCAGATGTACGAGAAGATCGTAGATCAGAATCCTTACGAAACTCCAATGATGATTTATCCNGCGGTACATTATACCATGGGTGGTGTTTGGGTAGATTATAATCTACAAACTACAATTCCAGGATGTTTCGCGATTGGGGAAGCTAACTTTTCAGATCACGGAGCCAACAGACTGGGAGCTTCTGCATTGATGCAAGGTCTTGCAGATGGATATTTTGTACTTCCTTATACCATTGGCCATGCACTTTCAGAAGATATTAGAACCGGAGCGATCCCAACTGATACTCCTGAATTTGAAGAAGCTGAAAATGAAGTTAGAGCTCAACTGGAAAAACTGATCAATACCAAGGGAACAAAATCTGTAGATCATTTCCATAAGATCTTAGGAAAGATCATGTGGAATAAAGTGGGAATGGCAAGAAATGCGACCGGATTGAAGGAAGCTATTTCTGAAATTCAGGCTTTGAGAGAAGAATTCTGGAAAGATGTTCGAGTACCAGGTACCGCGAATGAAATGAATGCTGAACTTGAAAAAGCAGGTCGTGTAGCAGATTTCCTTGAACTTGGAGAANTGTTCGCNAAGGATGCANTACACAGGGAAGAAAGCTGTGGTGGTCACTTTAGAGAAGAGCATCAAACCGAAGAAGGAGAAGCACTAAGAGATGACGAGAACTTTATGTACGTAGCTGCATGGGAATANACNGGNAAACCNGCCGATGCNATACTTCATAAGGAGGAACTTGATTACGAGGATATCGAAGTAAAAACAAGGAGTTATAAATAGATTTGAGATCTGGGATTCGTTTCGAACAATCTCATTTCTAATTATTCAATACTAAAAGTATGAACCTTACATTAAAAATATGGCGCCAGAAAAACGCCGAAACTAAAGGAAAAATGACCACATACCAGGTTACCGATATATCTGCGGATATGTCTTTCCTGGAAATGATGGACGTGCTTAACGAACAGTTGATCGCTAAGGGTGAGGAGCCTGTAGCATTTGATCATGACTGTAGAGAAGGTATTTGTGGTTCATGCAACCTGCAGATCAATGGAGAACCTCACGGTCCAGATCGTGGTGTGACCACCTGCCAGTTGCACATGAGAAAATTCAAGGATGGCGATACGATTGTGATCGAACCATTTAGAGCTAAAGCATTTCCGGTAATAAAGGATCTTGTAGTAGACCGCACCTCTTTTGACAGAATTCAGCAGGCTGGTGGGTATATTTCTGTAAATACTTCAGGAAACACCCAGGATGCTAACTCTATTCCGGTAGATAAGGAAAGTGCAGATATGTCTTTCTATGCTGCGACCTGTATTGGTTGTGGCGCCTGTGTTGCNGCNTGTAAAAANGCAAGTGCNATGTTGTTNACCTCAGCAAAAGTNAGTCAGTTCTCACTATTACCTCANGGTGAAGTTGAAGCAGACCGTAGAGTGCTGGCNATGGTAGAGCAAATGGATAAAGAAGGATTTGGTAACTGTACAAATACAGGTGCCTGCGAGATCGAATGTCCTAAGGGAATTTCTCTAGAGAACATCGCGAGAATGAACAGAGATTATCTGAAAGCATCNGTTAAATAAACNTTTNTATCAACATAAATAGANATCCCGGACTGNTNTAGTTCGGGATTTTTTATACCTTAAAATNAGTAATTGAANTAAAGTCTATGAAGTTGGAATCGAAATTACCCGGAAGCAAAACCAGTATTTTTTCTGTGATGAGTAAANTGGCGAATCAATACGAAGCGATCAATCTCTCCCAGGGCTTTCCTAATTTTGAAACCGATCATAAACTTAAAGATCTGGTGACCAAAGCAATGAAAGATGGTTACAATCAGTATCCTCCAGATGCTGGAGTGCTGGAACTAAGAGAAATGATTTCCCGGAAATTTAATGATCTCTACGGAAAATACTATAAACCGGAAACNGAAATAACCATTACTTCAGGAGCGACAGAAGCNCTTTACAATAGCATTACTGCATTTGTACAGAAAGGCGACGAAGTCATTGTGCTGAAGCCGGCTTACGACTCATATGAGCCAACAATTCAATTAGCAGGAGGTATCCCTNTACAGATCCAGTTGAAAGGNAGTGATTATAAGGTCGATTGGGAAGAAGTTGCCAAAGCCATTACGAATCGTACCAGGATGATCATCATNAATACTCCGCATAATCCAACGGGCACAGTACTTTCAAAAGAAGACATGCTGAAATTGCAAAAACTTCTGAAGGATACTAATATCATACTATTGAGTGACGAGGTTTACCAGCACTTGATTTTTGATGGAAGGCTACACCAAAGTGCTTCCAGGTTTCCGGAACTTTCGAAAAGAAGTATCGTTTGTGGCTCCTTTGGAAAGACCTTTCATAATACCGGATGGAAAACTGGTTATTGTGTAGCTCCTGAAGNATTGATGNAAGAGATCAGGAAGATCCATGAACTCACCACTTTTTCTGTAAATCATCCTATGCAACGCGCCTATGCAGAATACCTNNAGNANCCGNAACATTATCTCGATCTTGCAGGGTTTTACCAGGAAAAGAGAGATACTTTTTTAAAGCTTATTTCNGGTTCAAAATTTAGAAGTGAACCATCTAAAGGCACNTATTTTCAACTATTGGATTTTTCAGAAATTACTACGGAAAAAGATACCGATTTTGCGGAAAGACTGGTGAAGGAACACCAACTTGCAGCTATTCCGGTTTCAGTATTTAATATAGACGAAAAAGATCATTCTCAGCTTCGCTTTTGCTTTGCCAAAACAGATGAAACATTAGAAAAAGCAGCTGAAATTTTATGCTCACTATAATATGAACATCAACATTCGTATTCTTGGACAGGACTTCGTGCTGCACCCGCTAGGTGTTGCGTACTGGCCGGAACAGGAGATCCTGTTAGTGGCAGATGTTCATCTTGGAAAAGTATCGCACTTCAGGAAGCATGGAAGTGCAGTGCCCTACCAGGCGATCGTAGAAAATTTCGACAGGCTTGATAGAATACGAAAAGACTTTGATCCGGAGCACATCATTTTTCTTGGCGATCTATTCCATTCTTCACTTAATATGGAATGGAAAATTTTTGAAGAATGGATTACTTCCATCGATAATCAGGTTCACCTGGTTGCTGGAAACCATGATATAATTTCTCCGTTACGTTACCAGGAACTGGGCATACAGATCTATCAGGAATTGAAAATTGAAAAGTTCATATTGACCCATCATCCTGAAGAGCATGATGGTTTATTCAATTTATGCGGACATATTCACCCGGGATATAAATTATTTGGTTTCGGCAGACAAATGCTGAAATTACCGTGTTTTTACAAAAGCACTAACCAGATGATCTTCCCCGCTTTTGGAGAATTTACCGGGAATTATTTTATGGAACCTGAAGATGGAGATCGTATATTCGCTATAACCGGTAAAGAAGTGATTCCCATTCAATAAAACCTAATTCTTATGGTCAAGAAACTAGCTGTAGCCAATTTTATTTCTGTTATCATCACCATCGCTTTCACCTATTACACCCAAACAGGTGAGATCAATGGTAAAACGATTGGAGAAATGAGTGATAAATACAGTAACCTTTTTACTCCGGCCGGATATGCTTTTTCAATCTGGGGTGTGATATTCCTTTCTCTAATAGTCTTTTCTGTNTATATGCTTATTCAGGCCTTTGGCAATGGAGANCACACAAAGTTCATTAAAAGGACTAAATTNTGGTTTATTGTTGCGAATATCGGTACTTGTCTATGGAGCCTTGCCTGGCTGTATGACTTCCCGGGACTTTCTGTTGTTATAATGTTCCTGATTCTGGCAAAATTATGCAAGATCATCATCAATACCGAAATGGAGCTAACAGATCCACCATTTAAGATCATCGCATTTTACTGGTGGCCAATTTGCTTATATTCAGGATGGATCGCAGTAGCAGCAATTGCCAATACCGCGGCTTGGTTAACAGAGATTGGCTGGGATGGAGCTTTCCTTTCCGAAGTTCAATGGACGCTCTTAATGATCCTGATTACAGTAGCTCTTAATATCACCATGATCTACAACCGAAATATGCGCGAATTTGCCGCTGTAGGAGTCTGGGCGCTTATCGGTATCTATGCTAAACAGATAGGTCAATACGATGTGATCGCCTACTCAGCAGTTGCAGGAGCTCTCCTTATCCTTTTAAATATTTCCTACCACGGATATAAGAATAGAAAAAAGCAGCCCTTATACCGAATGATGAAGGGTGAAAAATTTTAAATCATCGATTTAATGTCGCTGGACCANCTTGGATACGTAAANATCATACCTTTTAAAGTTGCGCAGTCCAGTTTTCCACACATCGCCATAACGAACATATTGATAGTTTCGCTGGCTTCATTACTAACCAGGTGAGCACCCANAACCAGGTTNGTTTCGTTATCTACCAGTGTTTTATAGGCNTAAACTTTATCGTTAATCCGTTTTGAATTAAACCAGTCACTGGCATCGTTCATCTTCACCCGGAAATCATAACCTTTTTCTTTCGCTTGCTTTTCACTTAAGCCTACGGAAGCAACATTAGGAAGTGTAAATACTACAGAAGGTTGTGGTGGATAATCATATTCATGGGGTCTTTCAAGATCCATAATATTGGCGGTAACAACACGTGCCTCCTGGGATGCAAGTGGCGTTAGTGGTAAGCCTTCACTCGCAGAAACATCTCCACAGGCATAAACATTTGGATTTGAAATACTCTGAAAATTTTTATTGACCAGTACACCTCTTTTTGAGAAATCTACGTTCCCCAGTTTTAATTCCAGTTCATCAATAGATGGCACACGGCCAGCTGCATTTACAACACATCTGGCTTTGAGCTCAAGCTTTTTACCATTCTGATCTGCTATGACTCTTAAATTCTTCTGAAGCTTCTCTATCTCTTCTACCTTAGCGTTCATAACAAATTTAATCCCCAACTCTTCTGAAGATTCCTTCAGGTATTTAACCATATCCTCATCAAAGTTACTCAAAGGGGATTCTTCGCTATCCACGATTGTCACTTCTACTCCGCATCTGGCAGCAATATGAGCGAACTCCATCCCAATATATCCCGCACCAATAAAGATCATGCTTTCAGGTAACTCTTTCAATTCCAGAAAGTCATCACTATTAATTGCCAGTTCCCTTCCTGGAATNGGCAATTCTAAAGGTTTCATNCCAGTTGCAATGACCAGTTTATCAAATTTTACAGTCTTCCCTTCTACTGAGATCNTGGATTCNTCCAGGAATTTTGGAGATTGATGATACATTTTAATACCTAATGCTTCAAGATCCTGTTCGGTAGCGGCAGGCACAGCGTCCACGAATTTTTTCTTAAAATCCTGAAGGTCCTTCCAGCTATATTCTGGCATCTTCTCGATACCCTTACCTAACATATTTTGAGACCTGTTCAGTATTTCTGTAAGACCCACAAGAACTTTTTTGGGATCGCAACCGCGATTTGCACAGGTTCCTCCAAATTCACGATTGTCTGCAATCGCAACTTTTAACCCAGCCTCTACACATTCTTTCGCCACGCTTTTCCCGGCAGTCCCGGTTCCAATAACAAAAACATCAAATTTTTCGATTCCCATAATTATATTTCTCTACTTGTAATTTTCTATTTCGTTTTCTTGTTAGCTATAAGACTCCACGAATTATTCTCCTGAAAAAAGATCAGGAAAAAGATATATAGAGCATACAACATCTGGGTGCTAACAGCTCCCCAGTCTTCCTTAAAAGCACTACCGGCAATTAGAACGATCATTAATATTGCTGAAGCTGCCAGCGCTTTATTTGTATAGATTCCTAGCAAAAGCATTATTCCCAAAATTAATTCCAAGATCGGAATTGCGTAAGCGAAGGGGATGACCATAAATTCTGGAAGCATACTCCCCTCAAAACCTTCAACTATTCCTTCAGCAAAGCCTTGAAGTTTTGGCAGCCGAACCAACCCATGAATGCTGAAATTTACTCCCAGCGTGATCCTGGCGAAAAAGTAAGCAAGCTTTTTATGGTCCATGCATAATTTTAAGGGGAAGTTATAGAATGCATGGCGGTTCTTGTGTTATCAATTTGGTAAAATCCCAGGTATGCTATTTAATCGTTAAAAATGTGTCATCTGGTTGTAAGGCAGTCTGCTTGAATTTATATTTGCGTTAATGAGTACAAAACTTATCGCCCAGAATTTTGCACAATCCCCACAACAACGGGAATTGCAAAATGCCCTTGCTTATTCTGAAAATAAAACGTCTAATATTCATCTAAAAGGACTCGTTGGCTCTGCGTTATCTTTCGTGGTAGCGGGCGCTTTCAAAGATGTGCAACGACCGTTTTTGCTGATCTTCAATGACAAGGAAGAAGCGGCCTATTATTTAAACGATCTTGAGCAGCTGGTGGGTGAAAAGAATGTACTTTTTTATCCCGGTTCTTATAGAAGACCTTACCAGATCGAAGAGACTGATAATGCAAATGTGCTGCTGAGAGCTGAAGTTCTAAATCGAATCAACTCCAGGAAAAAACCTGCGGTTATTGTTACCTATCCAGATGCTCTTTTCGAAAAAGTAGTTACGCGTAAAGAACTGGATAGAAGTACTCTGAAAATATCTGTAAGCGATGAGCTTTCGATCGATTTTGTAAATGAAGTCCTTTTTGAATATCAGTTTAAAAGAGTTGATTTCGTTACAGAACCTGGTGAGTTTTCAGTGAGAGGTGGAATTATTGATGTTTTCAGCTTTAGTCATGATGAGCCCTATAGAATAGAATTTTTTGGGGATGAAGTAGACAGCATCCGGACTTTTGATGTCGAAACCCAGCTTTCTACAGATAAGAAAAAGAAGATTTCGGTAATGCCCAATGTTGAGAATAAGCAGCTCAACGAGATCAGGGAAAGTTTTCTGAAATATATTTCAGCAGATACTGCTGTATTCATAAAAAATCTGGACCTGCTTTCTGCCCAGGCAGACAAGCTCTTCAGTAAAGCTAAAGAAGCTTTTGAAAAACTTTCCGAAGAAGTAAAACATAGTGAACCTTCAGAATTATTTGCAGATGGCGAGCTTATAAAAAAGCAACTACTGGATTTTACCGCGGTAGAACTGAGCAATACGGCATTTCTTAAGCCCAAAACTGAAATTCAATATCATACCAAACCGCAACCTTCCTTTAATAAACAGTTCGATCTACTTATTGAAAACCTGGTAGAAAATCAGGAAGAAGGTTATAAGAATTTTATTTGTTGTGTAAGCGATCAGCAGGCACGCAGATTTAATGACATTCTGGAAGATCAGGATCAAAAGGTTGATTATCAGACCCCTGTTTTTAGCATGTTTCAGGGTTTTATCGATGAAGATTCTAAAATGGTTTGCTATACCGATCACCAGATCTTTGAGCGCTACCATAAGTTTAATCTGAAAAACGGGTATGCCAANAAACAGGCGATCACGCTTAAGGAACTTACGAATCTTGAGGTGGGTGATTATGTAACGCATATTGACCACGGAATTGGGAAATTTGGCGGACTCCAGAAGATCGATGTAGAAGGAAAGAAACAGGAAGCGATCAAGTTGATCTACGGCGAACGCGATATTCTTTACCTGAGCATTCACTCGCTACACAAAATTTCGAAGTTTAACGGGAAAGACGGGAAACCGCCTAAGATCTATAAACTGGGTAGTAATGCCTGGAAAAACCTGAAGAAAAAGACCAAAGCACGTGTAAAACATATTGCTTACGATCTTATAAAATTATACGCGAAACGCAGGCTCGAAAAAGGCTTTAAATACGATCCTGACTCCTATCTTCAGCATGAACTGGAAGCTTCTTTTATGTATGAAGACACGCCAGATCAAAGCTCGGCNACGGCAGCGGTAAAGGAGGATATGGAAAGNGAAAGACCTATGGACAGGCTTGTNTGCGGGGACGTTGGCTTCGGAAAAACGGAAATCGCGATTCGTGCTGCTTTCAAAGCAGTAGACAACAACAAGCAGGTGGCAATCCTGGTTCCTACCACCATNCTTGCTTTTCAACACCATCAGACATTCTCTGAAAGATTNAAAGATTTCCCNGTAAGNATTGATTATTTGAACAGGTTTAGAACTGCGAAAGAGCGTAAGGAGACGCTGGCAGATCTTGCTGATGGAAAAGTAGATATTATCATTGGTACACACCAANTGGTAAGTAANGCTGTCAAATTNAAAGATCTCGGCCTTTTGATCGTTGATGAGGAACAAAAATTTGGAGTGGCTGTTAAGGATAAACTGAAAACGATTCGTGAAAACGTAGATACACTAACGTTAACCGCGACGCCAATTCCAAGAACGCTACAATTCAGCTTAATGGCGGCGAGAGATCTTTCTACGATCACCACTCCGCCCCCAAACCGTTATCCTATAGAAACAAACATTATTCGATTTTCAGAAGAAACCATTCGTGATGCGATTTCTTATGAAATTCAACGTGGCGGACAGGTTTTCTTTATTCACAACAGGGTAGAGAATATCAAAGAAGTCGCCGGGATGATCCAGAGACTGGTCCCAGATGCTAAAATTGGTGTTGGACATGGGCAAATGGAAGGGAAGAAACTGGAGAAATTAATGCTGAGCTTCATCAATGGGGAATTTGATGTGCTCGTCTCTACTACGATCGTTGAAAGCGGACTTGATGTTTCTGAAGCCAATACGATCTTTATCAACAACGCGAATAACTTTGGATTATCAGATCTCCACCAGATGCGTGGCCGGGTTGGACGTAGCAATAAAAAGGCATTCTGTTATTTTATTACTCCGCCATACTCCGTAATGACCGAAGATGCGCGTAAGAGGATCACAGCTTTGGAACAGTTCTCTGAACTAGGAAGCGGATTTAATATTGCCATGAAAGATCTTGAAATTCGTGGCGCTGGTGACCTTCTTGGAGGAGACCAAAGCGGTTTCATTAACGATATTGGATTTGATACCTACCAGAAAATCCTGAACGAAGCAATCGAGGAATTAAAAGAAAACGAATTTCGTGATCTTTATGCTGAAACCGAAGATGTGGAATTGAAAGATTTCGTCAAGGATACACAGATCGACACCGATTTCGAATTACTGTTCCCTGATGATTATATCAACAATATCGCAGAGAGACTGAATCTATATACTAAACTTAACGAGCTTTCTACGGAAGAAGAACTGCTTAAATTTGAAGCAGAGCTGGAAGACAGGTTTGGCGAGTTACCTACACAAGCAGTTGATCTTCTAAACTCTGTAAGAATCAAATGGATCGCCGCCAAAATAGGACTTGAAAGAGTGGTATTGAAAAAGAATAAAATGGTTGGTTATTTTATAGCAGATCAAAATTCAAGGTTCTATCAAACTGCTAACTTCACGAAGGTTCTGCAATATGTGCAAACACACAAGCAAAACTGCACCATGAAGGAGAAACAAACCCGAAATGGACTACGACTGTTACTTACTTTTGACAGGATAAATTCTATCAATAAAGCTCTGAAAGTACTTGAGCCTTTGGATTTTAGAGAGAAGAAAGAAGAATTGGCGTAAAGCTTGCACAGAACAAATTAGATTTCATAATATTGAGGCAGCATGAATTTGACCTTGATTGACTTCGTGACACTAAAAATCCAGTAGAAAATTTCTTAAGAGGTTTGATTTAATTTGTTGAATAACCCCAAACATTCCATACTTTCCCAAAAGACNATGATTAAAATTCTATGGTCTGTTTGTACTATATTCTGTTTTAGCGTTCAGCTTCAGGCGCAGGAAAATGAGAAAACTGAAAAGAGCGAACAAACTGAGAAGTCTGAAAAAAAGGATACAACGAATATATATGATCGATTAGAACGATTTTCAGAAAAGCGCAAGATCACTAAAAGAGTTCATCAGTTATTATTCAAGTCCACTACTAAAAAACCGAAAAAGCCAGTAAANAAGCANTACAGGGACTATTCTGAACTTGAAGGAAGACCCATTAGACATGTTATCATAGAGACAAAAGATCCTTTTGGTTTCTCCTTTACAGATTCTACAGAAACTGCCAATAGTTGGGTTGAAAGAACAGGGAATCAAATTCATATAAAGTCTAAAGACTTTGCTATTCGAAATTTTCTTTTACTGGATGAGAACGATCATCTGGACACTTTGCTATTGGATGAATCTGAGAGGTTACTGCGTTCACAGCAATATATTAGAGAAGTAAAAATTACTGCTCATCCTATAAAAAATTCTGATTCTGTAGATATAAAGATCCTGGCTCTGGATTCGTGGAGTCTTACACCCCAGGGCGTGTTTTCTACAAATGAGAACAAGGTGACTCTTAAAGAATATAATATTCTAGGGATTGGACACCAGCTTAATTTTAGCTTTGCGAACAGGCTGAGTGATGGAAAAAATGCCTATTCTGGCATCTACCGGGTTCCGAACATTAAAAACACCTTTATAACTGGAGAGATTCGGTACCAAAGCGACTTCAATGAATTCTATCGTAAAAGTATATTCATAGAAAGAGAATTTTATTCTCCTTTTACGAGATGGGCTGCAGGATTCTATGTAGATGAACAATACAGACAGGTAGAATTACCAAATTCGGCTTTAGAATTTGAAGATCAAAACTTCAAATATATTTCTCANGATTACTGGATTGGGCATTCGTATCGCCTTTTCAAGGGAAATTCTGAAAAGGAACGAAGTACAAATCTTATTGCCAGCCTTGGTTTTCTGGATGTAAATTTTAAAGAGTCCCCTACGGCTGCATATGATAGNATCAATTTTTTTGCAGACGAGACAAGATATCTGGCCAGCGTTGGAATATCTTCGAGACAATTCGTTCAGGATAAATATATCTTTAATGATGGTATTACTGAAGATGTCCCGGTAGGAAAAGTATATGCTTTAACCGGCGGATTCCAGAATAAGAATCAGCAAACCAGGATGTACCTGGGCGCCAGAGCTTCCTTTGGAAATTATTTCGACTGGGGATATATAAGTACCAACTTTGAAGCTGGNAGTTACTTCAANGGTTCAAAAACNGAACAAACCGCTTATTCTTTCCAGGCNAATTATTTTACNAACCTCATTGGACTAGGCGAAAAATGGAAAATGAGACAGTTTATAAAACCTCAGTTCATTATCGGGGTGGATAGAATGAATTCTATAGGTGACCGTTTGAGCATAGATGAGCACAATAGATTTAATGGTAGTTATGGAAGTGACTACCGGAGAACCACCGGGGCGCGAATCGCAGGTTTTGACAGTGATCTTACTGGAACCGAAAAGTATGTACTGGAACTACAAACTCAATTCTACTCGCCCTGGGATCTTTTTGGATTTAGATTAAACCCTTTTTTGAATTATACCGCCGGCATACTGAAGAACTCTAATTTCGGTAAGAATGACCTGTATTCTTCCATCGGTGTTGGATTTATTATTCGAAACGACTATCTGGTTTTCAGCAACTTTCAGCTATCTTTTTCTTTCTATCCTGAAATTCCAGGACAGGGACTTAATATCTTCAAAACAAATTCTATTGAAACTAATGATTTCGGTTTCCAGAATTTCAATTTAGGTAAGCCCAGGACAGTGCTCTTTAATTAGAAGCTACTTCGGGAAAATTAAGATACCCTTGCTATCCTTTAGCTTTTTCAATTACTCATAACTCTGAAATTATCGAGATCATAAGTAGTAGTTTTATCTGGAGCGGCTCCCAAATATCTAAATCCAATCCAAATTTTTCCCTGCANACAGGATATATCTATTTCTGAAGTTTTAAAGACATTACCAGAACCTCCTGATGGTCCATAAGGTATCGCAGCATCAAGTAGCTTCCAATCCGTAGTTCTGGGATCACCAGTAAAATCCTGAGTGAAATACACTTTTAAAAACATGCCGTTATCATACGAAGCCAGCAGATCAAAGGTCACAAGATTCGCTCTGGTACTGGAGATATCGATTACCGGGGATACCAGCCATGCTTCCATTGGATTCTCTAGCGTATTGTAGGCAGAGATCCTCAATAATCGATTGCCGTTTACCATCGTAGGCGTAAAACGTTTCTCCCCTCCACTCACATTGATATTGGTCCATTTTCTGGCAGCAAGTGTTGTATTGGAAGTTACACCATCAAAATTCTCTTCCGTGACCACATTTCTACTAAAATCACCTTCAGAATCACATTTGAAAAACTGGTCATCACATCTCTCACCGGAAAAATTGAGAGCGGTTGGATCATTTACAATTAGAACAAAATGTTCGTCATAATAATTGCGGCTAAGAACTCCTTTGATATTCCCGGAACCTGTGGGCAGCATCAAAGATCTGAAATTAGCATAGGTGCTCGTACTTAAAAATNNGGTCTCGCCGGTNGTACAACTTTCCAATTGTCTTTCACCGTCATACTCATCGTACCTATGAGAAGCGAACGAAAAATTCTCTGCTTCACGCACCAGGTTAATATCAAATTGGATGTCATGCACTTCTACATATAGGTTCTTAGTTTCTTCTGAAAACTCAGAAATTGAAAGTTTCTTCGGAATGATTTCAGAAGTGATTTCAGATCTAACAATAAAATCATCTATTAATGAAGAAGGAATTGCCACCACATCTCCCCTATTCTGAATACCTAGTTGCAAAACTCCATTATTAAATCCAAGACTAAGACCGTCGAGCTTTACATAAACTTTTCTTCCGAAGTTATAAGTTTGATGCAGGGAATTGTCATCAACCAGAATTTGAATTCCAGACTGAGGATTTTGAGCCTTATCCTGTAAAACGAGCTTTTTATAAAAGTTACCTCCAGAATCATCACTAATAACATATGCTTCAAACCATGTATCGGTATCCCTGAAATTATGAATCTCACCAGTTTCTGTTTTGTAATTACCCTTCACTGCTACAATACTGGTGAAATTTCCATCTATGGATATACTGTCCTCTACAAGTTCTGGAACTTCAAAATCATCTGTTGGCACACAAGCTTGAAAAGTCATAGCCAGTAAAAAAATGATNAAAAATGTTTTATTCATATATTAAAATCTAAGATTTAAATTCACAAAATAACTGGTGCCGTTTCCATACCAGTATTTATTTCCGAAGATTGGAACCTCCCGATCCCTATCCACTTTTAAAGTTCTATAATTAGCATTCCGCGCCTGCTCGAAACCTCCGGTTTTAAAATCGGTGTTGAGTGTATTATTAATACTTGCGAATAAACCAAGATATTTATCCTTAATTCTCCAGCTTTTACCCCCAATGATGTTGGTGAGGAAATAGGGATCAAACTGCTCTTGCCGTAATAATTCTCTTGCTACTTCCGCATCGTATTCCACGATCTCCAAACCATCNTAATCTTTTTGAAAATTTGAGGTTCTATTCAGCGGACTCACATCTATAAATGCGCCGGTAAAGTAATTTTGTGAAATACCGAACCACCAGTATGCAGGATCTCTATATTCGAAAGCTAGCTGAAAGGCAGATTGCGAACCACCCGGTAAGCGATAGCCTTTCAGGAATGATTGCTCATAATTCAAATCTTCAAAAGAACTGGAGTACAAGCTAAGAGCAGGATTGTTGCTGTATACAAACTGCCCNCTTCCTCCAGCCAGTTTCAGCTTCATCGTTGATGTTACCTGGTATTCTGAACTTAGTTCAACTCCAAGGTATTGTTTATCCATATTGGTTAGTACCTCCTGAACAAAAGCGGTAGAATTCTCTCTACCAAGGCCCGACAACCCATCTGTATAATAAAAAGAAACTTCGGTGCTATTCGCTATGTGCTGGACGTAGCCGGTCATTCTAAAGTTGAAAAGATTGGTACGATAGCGGTAACTAAGGTCTGAAGCAGTAATTATTTCTTCGGAAACCTGGGGAGCAATAGCGTTATTCTGGCGTGGATTTACAAATATATTCTTCAGCAATGGTGCCTTNGAAAAGGCTGCCAGATTAAATTCCAGGCTTTGGCGTCCAGAAAATTTATAAAGTAAGTTCGTTTTTATACCTGAAGTAAGAAAATCGATATCCTTTGATCTACCATAAGAATTGGCCGTGAACTCTTCATTCTGGTAATTCCCAAAACGATTGAAGCTTGAGGTCGAAACCTGCCCGGAGATACTAACTTCCATACTTCTCCATTGCTTTTGAAGCTGAGCAAAAACTTCAGCTGTTTGAGCCTCTAAGTTATAATCATACTTATAACCCTCCCCTTCCATAACTTTTCGATCCGGATTGCGCAGGTCATTCTGAGAAAAATCTGAAAACACCTCTACGTCCAGAAAACTGGATGCTCCAAAGAGATCCTCGATCCTGCCAAAATTATGACTTTTAAGAGATGAAGCTTTGAAGCTAGTAATTAGATGCAGACTGGAGGATAATTGCCAGCTCAATATACTGTTAGCAATCAAACTTTGATCCTGATTGACATCTGCCGCCAAAGCGTACAAAGCATCGGGATTGGCATTGGCTTCATAAATGTCTGCCCAGTTGAGCTGTCCATTATTTCTCAATTCATTTGCCGAGAGATAAGCTTTCTGAAAATCTTCGAATCCTTCAAATCTCAGGAAATATCCTGGTAATTTCTGGTAATAAACTGGATCTGGATTCGAAGCTCCACCCAGGTAAGTGCGTTGCGAATCAAAATCCACGAAGCTAGTCCCTCCATAATCTATGCGGGTGTTANANACTTCACCAAACTGGTAAGAAAAATTAGTATTGACTTGTATATTTTCAGAAGGATTCCAGAAATGATTAAGCATAAAAATTGGCTCCTTGATCTCTTTCATCCTGCTATTGCGAATCACACCCTCTTGGAAACCCCAGTATGGATTGTAACGTTTTCCTTTAATTTCAACAACNTCTTCTGTGAGTGGAGCAGATTTCCCACGAAGTGTTGGCGTATAGATCGCAGTGAAATTAAGTGCATGCTCCTTATTAATGATCTTTTCCAGACCCAGGTAAATAGAGTTTGCGTCGAACGGAGTTCCNTCCATATAACCTTCACTTGCATAACGGCGTCCTATAGAAAATGCATAAAACCAGCCATTATTTTTCTCGCCACTTGCGTAAGTTGCCATAAGCCTTCCGGTATAACTACGGTTAGAACCCGAGGCAGTAATTCTACCACCACTTGCGAAACGTGATGCACGCATGATCATATTCGTAGTACCACCAAGACCTCCGAAACCATATTCTGAAGGAGATACCCCTGGACTAAAAACCTGGTTTCTCTGCACGTCATTAAGACCTCCCCAATTACTCCATTGAGGTCTGCNATCAAAAGCTTTGTTCATCTCAACTCCGTTGATCATTAAGCTGCCATACTCTGAACCTAGGCCCCTTACCCGGTAAAAAGTCTGACTAAAATCAAAGGCAGCAGCGCTGAGATAAGCATCCCGGGTGGATTGAAGAATACCTGAAATATTATCAAAGTCGGCTTCATCCTCCATGACATCTGCATCTGAAAGACTTATCGTATTCTGAAATGTGAGATCGCGACTGGAATCTGGACTAAGTGAAATAGTGGAAAGATCCAGCTCCAGGATTCCATTCTTCTTTACAGGTATTCGTTTACTAAGATAACCCGCTCTCGTTATTAGAATAATAATTTCATTTTCTGAAATACTTTCCATTCCCAAAGAAAATTTTCCTTCAGGGTCTGAGAACGTCTCATTAAAAGAATTCTCTCTTGCAATTTTAACCTGGGGTAAGGGCACCTGGGTGATTGCGTCTATAATCCGACCATTTATGATCGGAGTTTGGGCGTATATACTTTGATAAACCAAAGAAAACAGACACACCCAAAAAAAGGTTTTATTCATTCAGTGCCTCGTCGTCGAAATATGGGATAATTTTAAATCATTTTTCTGTAATAATCAAAAAACCAGTACTTTAATTGCGGTCTAAAATGATAAAAAATTGAAGAAATATATTACAGCGATTTATTTGGTAATTGGGCTATACCTGACAACTTCAGAAAAGCTATATTGTCAGAATATGAGAGATTACCATATTGAAACTATTGCCTTTTATAATGTAGAGAATTTGTTCGACACCGTAGACGACACCCTCACGTTTGATGATGACAGGACTGCTCTGGGTAAAGACAACTGGACCGAAGAACGCTATGATGTTAAAATAGCGAATATTTCCAGGGTGCTTGCTGAAATAGGAACTCAGGAATCTAAAAAGCCACCATTGGTTATAGGTCTTTGTGAAATTGAAAATAAGAAGGTTTTAGAAGATCTTATCGCACATCCCAACCTTGCACAGTTCAATTACAGGATCGTGCATTACGATTCTCCAGATGAGCGAGGCATCGATGTGGCACTGCTGTATCGATCGCAGTCTTTTGTAGTAACGAATTCCCAGGCCAGAAAATTAATGATCTATGATGAGGATAAAAGGGATTATACCAGAGACCAATTAGTGGTTAGCGGAATTGCCATGGGGCAGGAAACTCATTTTATAGTAAATCACTGGCCCTCCAGGTCTGGTGGTGAAGCAAAAAGCAGTTACAAACGCGAAAAAGCTGCTATGCTTAATAAACGTATTATTGACTCCATCTACCAGGAAGACCCCAAAGCAAGAATTATTGGAATGGGAGATTTCAACGATGATCCTACCAATAAAAGCTTTAAAAAGTTCCTACAAACTAAAGCCGAAATTCAGGATTTGAAAGAAGGAGACCTGTATAATCCTATGGAAAACATGCTTAAAAGAGGTCGCGGAACACTGGCTTATCGTGATTCCTGGAACTTATTCGATCAATTTTATCTTTCAGAAAGCTTATTGAACAGAACTTCTGAAGGATTTCAGTATTACAAAGCCGGAATTTTCAACGCTCCTTATCTAATTACACAGGGTGGCCAGTACCGCGGATATCCTATGCGTACTTATGGTAGCTCAGGCTATCAGCCAGGTTATAGTGATCATTTTCCCGTATACCTGTATTTGATAAAAGCTGTAGAATAAAAAAAGCCCGGTTTAAAACCGGGCTTTTTTATTATGATGTTCTTCAACTAAAACCATGCACTCCATGGAATTCTGGATAAGACTACTAGAAATGCAATTCCGTAGAAAATAGCCAGCATCTTGAATTTTGGCTTCGAAGTAAGTTTCTTTTTATGTTTGGAATAACCAATAGTGATCAAAGCAATCGCGATGATCATCATTAATGGATGCTCTACCAGGTAAAGTCTGATACTATCATTACCCATAACTTCTCCCATTCCACCTGCCCATCTGGCCATGTTGCCAGAAGTAAAGTAAAGTACGATCCCTATTAACAACTGTATATGAGAAACGACCAAAGTGAATAATGCGATTCTAAAATTGGTCGCGCTATATTCCTTATTCGTCGCAAATCCAATTATAAAATTAAAGGTCGCGATCAAAAGCATTATTAGAACCAGGTAGGCCCAGTAAGAGTGTATAAATTGAACAGTTTGATACATAAATTTTCTATATAAAAGTTTCTAATTCTGAAGTCTATTCCCAACGGTTTTCCGCAGCATCACCACCCCAGATAAGAGTAGCAAGGAATGGATTATCTATAAACGGATTACGGTTACCCTGAGCCGCTTCAATGACGTCGTTTCGCTGTAATTCGAAGGCTGAAACCGGATCTTCACGGTTCCATTTCAGGAATAGTTCAAGATTTCCAACTTCATCAAAATCATNGCCATAGCTAAGATTAACATACATTACCATTCTGGCAACATCTCCCTTCCATTCATCTCCAGGATACCAACTATCACCGCCTACAAGCTTGTATTCTCCACTACCTTCAGTAAATGGGTAGTTAAGTCTTTCAGAATTAATGTCTACATCTGCAACTCTTAGTAAATGAAGGTCGCTCACAGATTCTTCAGTGTTTAATCGAGACTGAGGATAAATATGTTCCGTATTAAAACTTTCATCACCGTCAAGATCTCCTAACTGAAATTCATCATCTGGTCTAAGTTCCCCAGAGTAGATCAACACTACCATAGATTCATCATCAAGAGCAGCATCTGCATCATATAGATAATCATGACGATCTGTATATGTAAGACGGTTCGTGTGTTGCGCGTTCGTAAAATCTGAAAGCTCTGAATACAGCAAGTCTGGATCTATGGTAAAATTAGCGTCTGAATAATATGCCTTTAGATTATCAGGGACATTGAATTTTACGGCTTCCACGATATTTACCGTAACAGTAGCTGTAGAACAGCTTGCATCAGCATCATCATCACAAATGGTGTATGTAAAAGTATCCTCTCCCATAAAACCAGATTGTGGCGTATAGGTAACTGTGCCATCACTATTCAAAACGATGGTCGCGTTACTTGCCGAATCATCTAATGAAGAAATTGTTGCATCATCAGTTAGATCATCATTATCCAGAAGTTTTGTGATCACTTCTTCGGAAGTGCCAGCTTCAATTACAACAGTATCATCTGAAGCAACCGGTGAACCTTCGTCTTCGACGGTCATTGTTATTGTGGCAGTAGAACAACCAGGAGTCTCATCATCGTCACACAAGGTGTAAGTAAAAGTATCCTGACCAGAAAAATCTGAATTAGGTTCATACAAAATACTTCCATCATCCTGTAGTGTTACTGTAGCGTTACCACTTGTACTTTCTACGGAAGTAACTTCAGCATTATCTACCACCTGGTCATTATCAAGGTGATTGCTAATAGTATAGGTTTTACCTTCCTGGGTAGTATAACTATCATCNGCCGCTATTGGTTCCCCGGCGTCACCTACGATAATGGTAACTACAGCACTGGAACATCTATCGGAATCTCCAGGTACGCAGATGGTATAAGAAAATGTATCATTTCCTGTGAAATCGTTAGCAGGTTCATAAGTATAGGTTTGATCACGATTATCTGTGATCGTTCCTCCTGCTTCAGTTTCAGTATCTATGCTAGTAATGATCGCATTATCCACAAGCTCATCATTTTCCAGAAGCATAGCTCTGTTGAAAGTATAAGTTTCATTTTGAACAGCAGAAAGTTCATCTGCCGTTGCTACTGGATTTTCTTCTTCAACTGGTGGCGTAGGAGTTGGTGTTGAATCATCATCACCTGAGCAACCCAACATGAGCGCCAGCAAAAAAAGTCCGGTATATTTTTTCATAGTTTGTGTATTGTGGCTGCAAATATCTGACATTTTAAGTCAAAAAAAAACCTCTTACCGTGAAGATAAGAGGTTTATATAGATTGAGTTTAGAACCTACTGGTTGATTACCCACATTCCACCTTCTTTAATAAGGCTTAGGCTTTCTGTAGTATTCGATCCATTATATATATCAAAAGTAAGTAAGTACTTCTGTCCTTCTTCAGCATTTGGAGCGATTTCATTAAGAAGCGCTTGCATAGCTAATAAAAGATTATCATCATTCCAATAAGCACTAGCTCCCGGACGACGGTCGAAGTTACCATAACGATCTACACTTGCAAGTTGCGTTGAAAGTTCAGTATTATCTGAAAGTGCATCAGCAATAATAGAGTAATCAGCAGAAGTAAGTGTATAGTTAATGGTATTATCTGGCACCCACATTCCATCTTCATATCCGAACTGAAGTGCGTCTGAAATTACACTAGGAATAGCCATCCAGTCTCCACCTTCGAATACGAAGTTGGCGTACTCAGTTACAGTCGCTTCACCGTTGTAGAAACGATATGCAACAGCTTTGTATTCACCTTCTTCAGCGTAAGGGAATTCTCTTCCTAAGAAGATCGCGATTTTAGCAAGAGCTTCATCCTCGTCTCCGAAGTTGCTGAAACGCTGACCGAATTCTTCAGTATAAGAATTTTCAGGTAGCATATAAGGCTCATCCCAGTCTCCGTTCGTGTAAGCAAATACTTTAGTTTCTTCAATAGTTGAAACTGAAGCATCTTCATCGATAGTGACAGCACCACTGTCAAGAACAAGATTTACCACGATCGTAGCTACAGAACCATTGTAAACTCTGTAAGTCAACACAAACTGATCTCCATCCTGAGCTGCAGGAAATTCACTAGTAATTACGAAAGCAAAAGCTTCTAAAAGCATGTCTTCGCTCCAGTAGTTATCGCTAGTTTCTCTAACGTCAAAACTTCCAAACTGGGCAGCATTTCCAGCTGGTCCAGGATATGCAGTAGCGAATTCATCACCAATAGCATCATAATCTTCACTACTGATCTCGTAAGAAGTTCCACCAACAGCTACATAAGTATTACCATCAAACTGAACAGTCATGCTTTCAGTTCCTGAGCTACCATCATAGATAGCATAAGTAACGTTATACTGCTGACCGGCGATATCTCCAAATTCTTCAGAAATAGCTACACCAAGAGCTTCAACGATCATATCGTTACTCCAGTAAGCGTCTCTATCAGATCTTCTATCGAAGTTGCTGTATTGAGCAGCACTAGATGCTGGATCTGGGTAAACATCTCCAAGTTCGTCTCCAATTACATCAAAATCATCGGCAGAAAGCTCGTAAGCGATCTCTTCAGCAAGAATATTGTAAGTTAGTCTAACATACTCACCATCTTCTGCCTGNGGATATTTCGCGTCAAGAAAATCTGCAACATCTCCCATTCCAGAGAAATAGTCTGTAGAAAGATCGATCATACCGTAGTCTGAGCTAGATACTGAATAGTCCTGAACTCTAAGCGGATCGAAAAGATCGAATCCTACATTAATAATTGAACCTGCACCATAAGTTGGGTATAGGTCTGAAAGTAAAGAAGGAATCAAAGTTCTTGCATCTTCTACTGAACCGAAGTTTGGAAAGTTCTGTCCAAGTTCTTCATAATCATCCTCAGTAAGCACATAATCTCTCTCAGCAACAGCAAGCTGGCTATCCAGATCGTTGTCGATCTCGTCATGAATGTCTTCCATTGGCTCACAGCTAGTTAAAGCCAGACCTACAAAAGCCATTAGTACATAAAATGTCTTTTTCATCGTGTTGTGTTTAGAAGTTAAGTTTAGCTCCTACAGTGTAAGTTCTTCCGAAACCGTACCATACAAGTGCAGTACGTGCGTTGTTCTGAAGACCATTCTGTGCGTTAGCAATATATTCTGTATCTGTAATGTTATAAACGTTCGCATTCAAAGCAGCATCAAATCCAGCTACAGAGAAATCGTAAGAAAGACCTACATCAAGTGTTCCAAAATCTGGAAGTTTCCAGGTCTCACCAGCATCAGGATTCGTACGGCTTACCGGATCAAAATCTGACCAGAAATCACCGAAGTAGTTATAGTTAGCTCTTAATCTCATATCTGTTAGGAACTCATAGTCTACTCCAAGACCAGCAGTAGTTTGTGGCGTACCACCTACTTTAGTATCCTCGATGTAAAGGTTGATCTCATCAATAAGATTCTGCTCTTCGTCAAAGATNTGTACTCCNGTTACNTCACTTTCCCATCTGTAGTCACCAAAAGAAGCGAAACCTGTGATAGAAAGTTCCTCGAAAGGACGGTATTCGAAATCAAGTTCAAGACCCTGGTGAACTGCATTTACACCCAAAATGTTTGCAACACCAAGAGAACCATCAGGATTGTTATAAGAGTAGATCAAAGATCTGTCTCTCCAGTTAGTTCTGTAAACGTTTACGTTAGCTCTCAATACAGAGCTTCTGTAAGTATATCCAAGTTCAGTACTAAAGATCTTTTGATTTTCAGCGTCTGGGTTAAGGTCGTTTACAAAGTTTAGGAATACAGCATCAAAGAAAGGTGCTCTTTCAAAGTACCCAATGTTTGCGAATACACCACTAGTTCTAGTGAAGTTGTAGTTCGCTCCACCTTTGATCTGGTATCCAAAGAAGTGTGCATAATCAGATTCCTGATTAGGATCTGAATCAAGGTTGTTGAAGTAATCAACACGCTTGTAAGATGTATTCGAAGCTGCAAGAGAAACGAAGATATCTAGATCATCTTTTGAATATTCTCCCTGAAGGAATCCACCTTCCCAAAGAACGATACCATCATTGTTGTAGCTAATCTTGTCTCCAACCTTTGCAAGGTTTACAGGATTGTTTACGTTCGAATCATCGAAGTAGTACTGTCCACCTAGAAGATCTGTAACTTCCTGGAAGTGCTCTCCTTTATAGTATCTTAAATCGATACCTGCAAGAAGTTCGATATCATCTGTAAGATCTGTAGATAAAGTAGAAAGTGCACCGTACCAGTTGTGGTCGTTTCTAGAAGCTCTTAAAATAGTTTCAGAACCATCAGCACCTCTTTCAATGTTCTCATCTACGATTAGATCAAGGTTTACCGGTTGTAGGTAACCATCTCTGTATTTAGAATCAAGACCAAACTTGTTAGTTCCGGCCCATCCACCACCTCCACCTGTTCCGAAGGAAGCGTAAAGTGCAGTAGATAATTCAGTATTGTCATTAATATCCCAATAGTGGTTTAAGGACATTTGTGGTTTGTGGTAGAAGTTATCCTCGATATGAGTAACCTGACCATTTAGATAACCCCAGTCTCCGTTAAATTTGATACCTCTTTCGCTTTCTCTGTAAGTTTCGATAGTGTATCTGTTTTGACGCTGACCGTGTCTTTGTGGCGCACCGAAAGCTGTAAAAGAAAGTTCGTGATCTTCACCAAATTCTTTTGCGATGTTTACGAAGTAGTTATATCCAATAAATTCTGTACCGTCTACATAACCATCTCCAACAGTTCTTGAAGCAGATACTGTAGCAGCAAGTCCGTTTTCAGACTTTCCAGTAGATACCGTAGCACCAAACTTAGTGTAACCATCATTACCTGTTGCAGCGTAGATACTTCCACCTTTCTCAGCATCTGTAGTTTTAGTTACGATGTTCACCGTACCAGCNATAGAAGGAACAGCAACTTTAGCAGCACCCAAACCTCTTTGAGTTTGCATAGTTCTGGTTACATCAGAAAGACCAGCCCAGTTACTCCAGTATACACGACCATTTTCCATATCGTTTACAGGAACACCATTAATCATTACTGCGATGTTTTCACCTTCAAATCCTCTCATACGNAGTTCAGCATCNCCAAAACCNCCACCGGCTTTGTTAGCATATACTCCAGGAGTAGATTTNAGCACTTCAGGAAATTCCTGGTTACCAATCTTGGTTTCGATCTCTGCAGCACTAATAGTTGAAACAGCTACTGGTGTTTTTCTNTCGATAGCAAGTGAGAAACTTGTTACNACGATCTCATCCAATGCGTTNTCNTCTGCACCCAGAACGATCTGTCCTAGATCCTGAGTNTCGCCAGTAACATTGAATTTNACTTCCTTAGAAGTGTAACCTACGAAGGTAATTTTAATAGTACCTTCAGATTCNGCAACNTTCAAAGTGAAGTTTCCGTCGAAATCTGTCATTGTACCATTGTTAGTACCAACTACCATTACATTAGCTCCNGGAAGTGGACCTGATGTTTGGGAATCCATTACCACACCGGTAACAGTTCCTTGAGCAAAAATCGTAGCAGATGTTAAGAACATCGCTAAGAGTAATAATTTCCTCATTTTTTTTGTGTGTTTGAGTTTGTTTAAAATTCGATGCAAAAGAAAACTAATTGTTCTTCTCTAACATTATCTCAATGTTAAAATATTTAACGTACAGAAGTTTAACATTTCAACAAATTTCGCCGCAATATACTGCTAATTAGAGGAAAACAAAATATTATGTTAAATGGAATGATTCAAAATAACCCATAGCAGTGTTAAAGACGTTAAACAGGGCAATAATGAGCAGGCAATATTTCGTAAAAATCATTTTTGCGTCTCAAAAACATTAAAAATTATTGAATTTGTAACGGAGAAATTTTGATCTCTACTCTATTAATGAGCGAATTGCATCATTCCTGCAACTTCAAGTCAATTTCTTCGAAAGAAATTTCAAGGATTATAAATAAAAAAGCCTGAAGTTCGAGACTTCAGGCTTTCCTTTATATGTATTTATCGAAATTTTAATTCCTATAATACTTCAACAGATTTCGTGTGGACGAATCATGTCCATCAGTATTTTTAGTTTCAAAATCTGAAAGGATCTGGTTTGCAAGTTGCTTTCCTAGTTCAACTCCCCATTGGTCATAACTGAAAATATTCCAGATCACACCCTGTACAAATATCTTATGTTCATACATGGCGATAAGTTTACCCAAACTTTCCGGAGTGAGTTTTTTTACTAATAAGGTATTCGTTGGATTATTACCTTCAAATACTTTAAAAGACTTGATCCTGTCTATTTCTTCCTGACTAAATCTCATAGAGCGCAACTCCTCTTCCACTGCTTCTTCAGTTTTACCATTAAGAAGAGCTTCAGTTTGAGCAAAATAGTTAGCCATTAATTTATCGTGATGCCCCTGATCTCCAAACAGGCTTTCTTTAAAGCCAATAAAATCTGCAGGAATAAGCTTGGTTCCCTGGTGGATCAACTGGAAAAACGCATG
>FUFK010037499.1_pt1 | contig 43579 bp, 27 predicted proteins | sample 1021851 | NCBI WGS metagenome assembly FUFK01 (sample SAMEA51879418, study PRJEB19060) | metagenome
TGCTCCAGGGGTGTGGATTCAAGACCCGTCCCCAACCAATGCCTGATCAGATCCCACCAAAATACTTTTCGGAACCCATATCCACTTACCGGGACACTAGGTTGAGAATTGAATGGGAAATCAATGATGCGGCTCATGTTTTTTTTGAAAAGCATTCAATCAGTTTTCAAAAAAAGGATTCAATCAGAAGACAAGATACAACAATTCCTCATTCATCAGATTCAGATGAGGTCCCCGGACTGTTGATCGAGGAATATTATGGACAAGACAATTGTCCGGATTGTGAGGACGGCTGGCTTAGACTTGAGTTCATACCTTTTACTTCTTCAAGGTTCCTCAGAGAAGGTTCCAGGCTTTTTCTTTATGATCCGGGAATAGCCGATACCCAGACCCCAAAGATCAGGCAGATTCGTTTGAGCTGGCAGGAGGATGAGGAACATCTTCAGCAAATGACATTGATGGGAATCCCCCCCAAACCTGTTTTTCCAGAACCGGTTGCTCTGATGGTTGAAAGGATTTCAGACATTGAGGGAAAAGACTCAGAGGACTCAGGNATATANGTTGAAGAGATTTATGATTTTGGAAAGATCCTTCGTCCACTCAANGATGAAATCTCTGATTCAGGAAGAGAANCCGACAANAATCCTGATCGATCACTTGCCNNAGTGGACCAGGCAGTNCAACTGGANGGNAACCTGAAACCNAATCAANCCAAAGCAATCCGCCATCGTTATTCCTNTCGTTTCTCATGGCCTGCTGCTCGNGAGGGTTTTTATCAACGGTTTCCNCAACCGGGTGAAATCATCCACAAGACAAGGTTTTATGGAGCGAACTTATACCAGTTGGATTCTCTGGGAACACTTCCTGAAATACCTTTAAACAAGACACCGCTTCAGGAAAATCATTATCTTTTTCAAAAAGATGTTCTCACCAACCTCCCTGGNCCTTCTCTTTATGAAGCAGATTCACATCCGNGNGTGTTACCAAGGCAAGCCCTGTTTTATATTGATTTGGCTGCTGAAAAAGAAGATATTTTATTGTTTCAATTAAGGCTTGTTGATCGTCTGGGCAACGAGGGTCCTTCAAGTTTACCTACCGTAATTTCCCTTCCCAGGTTGATGATCGCTGAAAAAAATTGGAGTTCCAAAGGCATCAGCCCCTTCACCCATTGAAAGTGAATTTGTTTTCAAAATTATTCTTACTGGCTATTCCATTAGTGGGATTGCTCTCAGCCTGCGGAGGCCTCTCTGAGTCCCGACAAATTCCTCAACTGACTCAGGAAAATGTCAATTCCTTCATCGTCGAGCAGAAAAAAATCATCCGTGAAAATGAAGATGATGCAGAAGCGCATTTCGGACTTTCAAGAGGATACCTGCTGAAAAAANAATATGAATCGGCGGAACAGCATGCCCGTATTGCCACCCGCATCGATCCTTTGAACCCCGCATATTACGAGCAGTTAGGAACAGCACTTTATGCGCTTNAACGCTACAGCGATGCCCTGACCGAACTGGGCACNGCCACCGACCTTGATCCTGAAAGGGTTTCCGCTTATCTGCTGCTGGCAAGGGTTTACGAACAGATCGGAGACACTTCAAGAGCGATCGCGGTGTTAGAGGAAATCCTGCAGCGTGACCGGTATTACGTTGAGGCATTGTTTTTTCTGGCAAGGCTTCAATTNCGGCAACATGAGTATGACAGTGCCATCCGGGTGCTGGATGAATTGATCCGGCTTGAGCCCTCAAATCGTGAAGCACTCCTGTTGCGGATCCAGGCCTACTCAACCCAGGGAAGTTTTTATTATGCAAGGACGCTGATNGAGGAAATGATTCGTGAACATCCTGATTACCAACCCCTTCAACTGGAANTGCTGCGTATTCTNTTNTCTCANGGTCAGTGGGATGAAGCAAGGACTTTGATTAAAAANCTNGAATCNGNAACAAAAGCCAATGCGGAAATTTCTCTGCTCAGAGCCTATCTCGAATTGAACCGTGAGAATTTTGAAACNGCNAAGACGCAATTCCGTCAAACTCTGGAACAGGATCCTCGAAGTGTCGATGCCCTGCTCGGGATGGCTTCGATTTCACTTCGAANCGGCCGTCTTGAAGAGGCATTGGAAACCTTGAATCAGGCCGTTGAGATTAATACCCGGTTGGGTCGGGTNCATTTTCTCCGTGCAACNGTTCTNTTCAGAATGGGTGATTANCTCCAGGGAGACCTGGCGCTNCAGAGNGCGATTGAAAATGATCCACAGGAGCCTGATTTCCAATTACTGTCCCTGAGAAGGCGTTTGATGAGAGGAGAAACCGATGCAGTGGAACAAAGTCTGCGTCGTCTTGAGGAAAAATATCCGCTGAAATTGGAAGTCCTCCAGTTACGGGCNAGTCTGGCTGCTGTTCGGGGCGATTATGCCAGTGCTGAACAGTTACTCAGTCAGGCAAGAGTCACCCATCAAAGTCCTCTTCTTGATTTTTCACTGGCCAGGATTTATTACCTGCAACGCAAATACCGATCTGTGTTGGCGTTNACNGGCCCTTTGTTGAATCAGCTTTCAGGAAGTTGGGAGGTGGTCTACCTTCATGCGCTTTCCCTGGCTCCCCAGCAATCATGGGAAGAAGCCCTGGAAATCAGTGAACCTTACCTCACCAATCCTGAGAGCCGGGGCTATGCCCACAGGCTTGTAGGTGACCTCTACCTTTATCAGGGTAAGGAATCCGAAGCTCAGAAAGTCTACCGCCAGGGACTGGAAAATCATCCGGATCATCTTTTTCTGATTGAGGCTCTCAGCGCGTCATTAATGCTTGGAGGTCGTTGGGAGGAAAACGAAGAACTGCTGGTCAATGCACTTGAAAAAAACGAACGTTTGCAGGGAAATCCCTCATTACAGTTGGTGTTTCTGGATCGCCTGGCATTGACTCTGCAGCAGTTGCAGAAAACAGATCAGATGCGTTTTGTGATCCGCGAATATCATCANCGTAACGATCCGATGCTGGTCAACAGGATGTTTTCAATGGAAGAACAACTGCTCTTTCCTCTGACATCAAACAAGGTCGGACCGGAATGGCTTTTTCTGCCTGAAGCGGCTGTGGAAGGAGTCGAGTGAATTCAATCAAACTCAGAAATTATTTTTTTCAGTTGCTCGAGGTAGACCGCNGCCTCGGGAGTATTATCACCAGGAGCCCAGCTGGCAAACTCTTTGGCTTTTGCAGGTTCATAAGGACCAGCCTTTACTTCGTAAAAAACACTCCCACTCTGAAGAGAGACAATGGTGTGATACCAGCCAGCGGGAATGTCTGTACCAAAATGTTCAGTTTCCAAATCAAGCCGACAAACATGTTCGACACTCCCATCATCCTTGAAGAGTACCACAACCCCCTGGCCTCGCAGAACGAAGAAGGCTTCATCACGGGGAGGTTCAAGATGACGATGGGGTCGAATATANCTTTCCGGTTCGATGGCATTCAGCATCCGATTCGCTGGGTCCTCAAGCTGATGAAAATTGAAGTTCATTCTTCTTCGCTCNGAAGCCCGNGCNTCTTTAACCACCTGATCAAGAAGATCGGAGTGGATTTGAACAGGGTTTTTGGGCATCGTCTGGGATTACTTTANTTTATNATGAAGACTGGGCAAGATTGCAAAAATTAACACGAATCAAGTATGAACAATACCAGGAAACGCAGTAAAAATTTTCAAAGTGCATTTCACGCCGCAGAAGCGATGTCCCATGACCTGGCACTCCAGCGTGGAAAGAAAACTCCTGTTTTTGAACAATCCGGAGTGGAAGGACTCTTGTCCAGCAAAGATATTGCAGCTCAGATCAAACTCCTTAAAAAGCTTGATGTCGATGGTTACATTCAAAGAGTCATCACCCCATCGGAATCCCAGAAAAGACCGAGCAGCCCTGAAATCATCCGTCAACTTGGCGCAAAAATCATTTTTGAGGAGTCAGAAGGGCCGCTTTATATGGCAGAAGGTGAGTTCGAAATCGGAGGTCTCACCCGCAGGCTGGGCTTTATAGCCCAGAATCATAAATCCCAGAATGGGGTCTGGTATCCNAAGCATCACCGCAAGGCGGCCGAGATGGTACGTTTCTATGCTTCACATGCAATGCCGCTGGTGACTTTTATGGATACCCCTGGTGCAGCAGCGGATGCTGAGGCCAATCTCCAGAATCAGTCCCACAGCATCTCTTTTTTCATCTCAGAGATGGCGAACCTACAATTGCCCGTGGTAGGAGTGGTTTTCGGAGGAGGATACAGTGGAGGTGCGATCCCCTTGGCCACAGCCAACCTCCTGCTCTCCGTCCGGGAGGGAGTTTTCAATACCATCCATCCTAAGGGGTTGAGTAATATCGCACGAAAATACAATCTCTCCTGGCAGGAATCTGCAAAATACATTGGTGTTTCCGCCTACGAACTTCAGTCCCGGGGATATTTCGACGGAGTGATCGACTACAGCTATGACCAGCCGCATCAAATCAAGAATTTGACTCGTGCCATCATCACCGGCATCGAAAGTGTGGAAATGGATGCGGTCAGGTTTCTCAAGGAACATGATTTTTTCTTTCAGCATTACCGTGACAGTATCCAGCATTACCTGGATCCTTCGGAACTTTTGATCGAAAGCAATCGGCGCACGGACCGTCCGCCTACAGGAACCCTGAATATTTTTGGGGATGTTTACCGATTCATGCGTTTCCTTAGAATGCGGCAACGCATCAGCAGCCGGACAGTTTATCAGTATTCGAGGCTCAGTCCCAGAAAAACTCCGGTTGGAAGGCTTCAACAGAGACGAGAAGAGGAACGACGGGAAAATTTCAAACGCTGGGTCTCTTCGACTTTGGAGATCCGTTACAACGAAACGCTTTTTAAACGTTATGAAGCATTTCTCTCATCACGTGAAGTCCGCGACAAAGAACGGAACAAATTCACCCGTTTTTTCATGGGCGATCCCCGTGAAAATTTTCTTAAGTCCATTGAGGATCTGGTCACCGAAATCCTGATTTACCTCTACAATCACTGGAAAGACAATGCGGCAGAAAACCTGATCGAACTCTTTGAATACCTCCAACGCAGCGAAATTCATGAACTTCCTCCGGGAAATCCCGTTTTACTGGATTTGTTGCAGAACCCAGAGATTCAACCTGTTTTCATTGAAAATTATCAGAACATCATCCTCTTTGATTTGCTTTACAANCAACTGATTGATTCGTTGCCCACCATTGCAGGAGAAGTCAAAGGGAACAACAGGATTTCCAGGGAATCCGTAGAAAACCTGTTTGACGTCGCCTTCGAAGGAGCACTCAAGGAATTTGAGAAAAGTTCGCTGAGTTTCGAAAGCGAATGGCTCCGGGATCATTTTTTCAAATGGCTGGTCCGTTTCATNGAACGCAAAGACTGTGATGAAGTGATGGGGACCATCAGCACCTGGAAACGGGTGGTATTTCCACGAATGAGNCCCCCCCTATTCGGTGTGGTCCGGTATTTCTTTTCAGGTTTNCTTCCTTCTTTGTATNACGAACAACAGGGNAAGGGACGTTTTGACGGAAAAATCACACCGCGTAACATTGGCATCAAGGATTTCTGGAATCGGCTGGATCAGGCCTACAAGGACCTTTTGATCCAAAACCTGCTTCGTGAATCGAAGAAAAAAACGATTTCTCCGAAGATGGTGATTGAACAATTCTTCACCGGATTCCAGGAACTCTATGGAGAACGCATCACCTCCAACCCCCTTCAGTTTCCGGGTTTTCGAGATGCCATCGAAAGAGCCTTGTCTTCAGGCGTCGTCCCCTGTGGAGTAATCACCGGACTTGCNCATTTTGAGATCCCAAAAGAAGCACTTAACCAAGGAAAAAACCTATCCTTGAATGGGTCCGAATCCGATTCTGCATCAAATGATGCAACTAACAGGAGCAATCTCCGTTATCGGGTTGGACTGGTGATCAGCAACAATGAGTTCCAGGCAGGTGCATTTGACATGGCCAGTTGTGACAAAGTATGCCGCCTGCTGGATGAATGCGCACAAATGAAACTCCCTGTGATCATGTTCATTTCTTCTGCAGGAATGCAGACCAAAGAGGGNGCAGGATCCTTGTTTTCAATGTCGATCATCAACGACAGGCTGACTCGTTTCATCAAGGATTTCGACTTACCGGTAATCTGCTTCGGCTTCCGAGACTGTACCGGGGGAGCTCAGGCCAGTTTCATGACTCATCTGCTGGTGCGGACCTATTACCTTTCGGGCACACAAATGCCATTTGCCGGGCAACTGGTTGTGGAGAGTCACCTTCCTGCTCATGCCACTCTNGCCAACTATCTCTCAGCCAACAATGAGTCNATGGACGGTTTGGTGGCCAATCCCTTTGATGAGAATCTGGATGAACGTTTGAAGGAGATCGACCCCCAGATTCCAACAGCCCAGCATCAGGTGAAGGACGTGATCGCGAGAATTCTGGCTGGAGAATACCAGTTATCAATTCAGGATCATGCCCCGCGTTTTAGCCGGAGCGATAAAATCCGGCCAAAGAGCATCAAGCGGGTCCTGATTCATGCCCGTGGATGCACCGCCGCCAGATTGGTGCAGGGGGCTCAGCAGGCTGGACTCCAAGCGGTGTTGGTTGCATCGGATCCGGATATGGAAAGCAAACCGGTAAAACAGCTCGGTGAGGATGACCGGCTTGTTTGCATTGGAGGAAATACCCCGCAGGAAAGTTATCTCAANGCCATGAGTGTCATCCGGGTTGCAGAACAGGAAGAAGTCGACGCGATTCATCCCGGAATCGGTTTNCTTTCCGAATCTCCACGTTACGCGCGTATCTGTCGAGAGCANGGNTTTAATTTCGTAGGGCCCCGGGCTGACAACATGGATCGCATGGGGAACAAGTCAAATGCGATTGCAACCGCGAAAAATCTGAATATCCCCGTCGTTCCGGGCAGTGAAGGAGCCTTGACCGATCCCAGCCATGCCGCCAGTGTGGCGCAGGAAATCGGNTTCCCGGTTTTGATCAAAGCCGCACACGGAGGAGGAGGAAAAGGCATNGGAGTGGTTGAAGACCCCGATTGGTTTCCTTCCACTTTCAGCCGTATGTCCCAGGAAGCCCTGAGTGCTTTTGGAAACGGAGACCTCTACCTGGAAAAATACATCACTTCCATGCGCCACCTTGAGGTGCAGGTACTTCGNGACACCAAAGGAAATTCAAAGCTTCTCGGTATCCGTGACTGCTCGGTCCAGCGTGATTACCAGAAACTGATCGAAGAATCAGTCTTCAACATTCCCAAAAAAACCCAGCAAATCCTCTTTGACCATGCCCTGAAACTGATCAACCACATTGATTATGTCGGAGCAGGTACCGTGGAATTCATCTATGACTTGAAGGAAAAACAGGTTTATTTCATGGAAATGAACACCCGCCTCCAGGTTGAACACCCGGTCACCGAAATGGTCTCACAGGTAAACCTCGTGCAGCAGCAGTTTGAAATTGCCCAGGGCAAAAACATCGCCCAACTCCCGGTCAGGTTCGATGGACATGCGATCGAGGTTCGAGTTAACGCCGAACGGGTCGAGGTTCAGGATAATGGATCTCTGAATTTTGTCCCTGAACCGGGATATGTGGGGGAGGTACACTTTCCGGATGAAACNCATGTCCGGGTCATCAGTGCTGTTGAAGAGGGATCCTTGGTTCCTCCCTATTATGACAGCATGATTGCACAGATCATTTGCTGGGGTTCCTCCAGAAAAGAAGCCTGTTCACGGATGCTGGATTACCTTGGGAAAGTAAGACTTGAGGGAATCTCAACCAATCTTGCTCTAAGCCGCATGATCCTCAGCGATGCGGAATTTCTCAAAGGACGATTCGATACCGGGTTCCTCAAGGGTTTTCTCGAACGCATTGATTTCAATGAATTGAAATCCCGGATTGAACATGATTCCGGAGANTCNGGGAAAGGNCTGAGTCAGGAAGAACTGNTGGTTCCGGAAACCAATGAAATCAAAGTCATTTCTCCGCAGATGGGAGGTTTTTACCTGAGCCCTTCCCCGGAAGAGGATCCTTTTGTCCGGGAAGGNCAGGTCATCGACATCGAACAGCCCATTTGCCTGCTGGAATCNATGAAAGTCTTTTCTGAAATCAATCTTGCCCATTTCAAGAGTGACGACGGTCAACTGCTTTACCCTCAAAATCAGCATTACCGGGTCACCCGGGTGATTGCCGAGGACCGCCAGACTGTAAACGAAGGAGACTTGCTTTTCATTGTAGAAACGGTTGATAAGAGCATTGCCCTGAGCAATTAAAAAATTTGATTTAAAGAGAGAGACCCTGCCCTCCCAATTCTCTAGGGAGAATATCCGTAAATCCTCGTATACGGGCCTAAATAGTGTCGTGATAAACTGACAACGTCCTGTCGTCAGTTCATCCTTTTCATGAATTTCCATTGTGTGCTGGCGGATTGGATTTTCCATCCATCTGGACGGCTCATCTTTCCCAATGCAATGGAGGCATTTCCCATGAATGAAGCTGAAGTAACTGCTTCGGAACGTCCTACTTCCAAACGTCCCCCAAAAAAATCTTCTCAAGCAAAGTCNTCAAAATCGCAGCCAAATCCTGATTTAAAAGCTCAGGTTCCATTTCCGGGTATCGAATCGGTCATGCACGGGAATGGGGCGGTTGCCCATGTGATGGANCATGTNTGTGACGGCGTGATCGGTTACCCCATCACCCCGTCCACTGAAATTTCTGAAATTTATGAAGCCTACCGGGCCTCCGGAGGAATCAATGTCTGGGACAGACGTCCTTTTTTCTTTGAACCGGAAGGAGAGCATTCGGCACAAAGCGGTGCGATGGGTGCGGCATTGACCGGGGGAAAATACATTTCCAACGCCTCTTCGAGCCAGGGCATCCTCTATGGANTGGAATCCCATTTTGTCACGGCAGGAAAGAAGATTGGAGGTTTTGTTCTCCAGATCGCAGCACGGGTGGTTTCACGGAACTCCCTGAATGTGATGGCCGGGCATGATGATGTTTATGCCCTGCTTCCATCGGGATATACGATTTTTTTTGGCAGCAATCCCCAGGAAGCCGCGGATCTGGCAGCGATTGCTTACCGCAGTAGTTCCCTCTCCTTGATCCCNGCTGCAAATGCAATGGATGGATTTTCAACCAGCCATATGCAGAGTGAAGTCCTTCTCCCGGAACCGGAACTTTTAAAACGCTATCTTGGCGATCCCAGCGAACGCATCCCTTGCCCTTCTGTGGCTCAAGANATTCTGTTCGGGGCCCGGGGAAGGTACTGGCAGTTGAATCATTTTCTTGAACATCATTCCCTGGAATTCGATCCAGAAGCTTTTGATAATTTAAAAGATTTTCTCAAAAAGAATGAAAACCAACTGGATCAAGATTCTGCTGAATCACTTCTGCAGGAAAGCCTTCAATGGGTACCGCTCGAGATACAGGGCAGTTGGAAAAGACAATGGGTCCACTCGCACCGCAAAGGAAGCCGACAGCGTGTTCCGGCCCTTGTGGACCCCCATAGCCCTGGTCTTACCGGNGGAGTTCAGAATCAACCTGATTTCCAGGCTGGCATTGCCGATCATTTGAGTCATTTTGCCAGTGAAGTGCCACGTTTTGTGGTTCAGGCAATGGAAGAATACACGACACTGACCGGACGGGAATATCATCCGGTGCAGACAGTCTGGACGGAAGACGCAGATTGGATTCTGCTTGGGATGGGTTCGGTAACCGATGATGCCGAGGCTGTTGCTTCCCACCTTCGCAAACAAGGCAAGCGTGTCGGGGTGGTATCGGTCAAGTTACTTCATCCCTTCCCGGAAGCGGATGTCATTCGTGCNCTGCAGGGCAAAAAGGCGGTGACCGTACTGGAACGTTCCGGGACAACCGCCCTCACCCAACTCGTCAACCAAGCTCTCTACCGAAGTTTCGAAAATCATCATACAGAGCGTCATCCAGGGATTCCCGGATTGAGCGAATTGCCTTCGGTCAGCACCGCGATTTTTGGACTCGGAGGGCATGACCTCCAACCCAGACATTTGGTTGCNGCCTTTGAGAACATGATCAGCGACCNGAATGTTCCTCTTTACTACCTTGGCTCGAAGTTTTTCTCAGACAGCACATCTCCTGAGATGAATACCCTGCAGGAGCAGTTGAAAAAGGCCTACCCGGAAACCGTTTCGATGGCCTTGGAAACCGGTGAAAACCCAAAATTGTTACCGAAGGAAGCNATCCGGGTTCGCTTCCATTCCGTTGGAGGCTATGGAACGATTGCGAGCGGGAAACTGCTCACGGATATCCTCGCGGCGGTGTTGGGACTGCATTCCAAATCGGCACCCAAGTACGGCTCCGAAAAAAGCGGGGCTCCGACCAACTTCTACCTGACCCTCAGTCCAGAACCGATAAAAATCACCAATGCCCAACTGGAGGAGGTCGAAATCGTTATTTCTCCGGATCATAAGGTTTTTGAACACACCAATCCTCTTAATGGNNTGGTAGAAGGGGGAACNTTCATCATGCAGTCCGGTCAGAATCCGCGAGAGGTTTGGCAGGAACTCCCGGAACATGCCCGGGAAACCCTGAGGGAACGNAATATCCACTTCCTGATCGTTGACGCTTTCGGAGTGGCACGCAGACACGCTCCTTCTCCCGATCTTCAGGTCCGGATGATGGGCGTGGTCTTCATCGGTGCACTTTGTGCCCATGATGAGCGCATCCGTCAGGGAACGAGCGGTGAAGACCTTCTGGAGAAAATTCAACAGCAGGTGAACAAAAAATTCGGTGCCAAGGGNCCAGAGGTTGTTAGAAGCAACATGCTTGTCCTTAAAGAAGGGATGGAATCCACTCAGGAGGTCGATTACCGCCTCCCGGAATTCACCGATATCATTCCTTCTGAGGAAGAGACCGAGGAAATCGGACTCGAACTGTCTGCTGAAATGGGGATTCATGGCCATTCGGCCGATTATGCTGGACTGGGAGACACAGGTTACTTCAATGCCACAGTAGCCCAACCTTTTAAAGACGGAAGCATTGACGAGTCNCCCGTATTGCCCGGCATCGGGCTGTTCATGCCCTCCGGCAGTGCCTCCTGGAAAGACAAGGGGCTTTTTCGGCTTTCAGTCCCAGAGTTTCAACCAGAACTNTGCACCGGCTGTCTCGAATGCACCCTGGTCTGCCCTGATGCGGCAATCCCGAATACCTTGCATGAAATCCAGGATCTGCTGAACACCTCCCTTGAGACCCTCAAGCTCAGTCAGAGACAAAGAGAACATCTTCAGCGNTTCCTGCTCCCCCTGGTTCAGGGAATNCGGGAGGAACTCCGCAATTCCGAATCAAACATCGNTTTTGCCGAGGCCNCGGCNAANGCCTTGGATCAGATGGAAGACCTCAAGCCTCAGTTCAGGAAACAGTTAAGCGAAATGCTGATCCGTCTCAGCAGTTTTCCCTTGGCCAGGACACGGACCTTTTACGATGCAACAGAGCAGAAAAATCCAGGCAGCGGGGTCATGTATTCGGTGGTCATCGATCCCTGGAAATGTACCGGCTGTCTTGAATGCGTGGATGTCTGCGGACCCGGAGCATTGGTNGAACAACCTGAAGAGCATGGTCGNNTGTTGGAAATGCGGCGCAATTTCCGNTTTCTCAGCAGNCTTCCGGAATCACCACCACGTTTTCTCAAAGAAGCTCNTAAATCCNGGNGAGACAGCAAACGCCTGATGCTCGATCGCGAGAATTATTACGCGATGACCGGGGGACACGGAGCCTGTCGAGGTTGCGGAGAAGTAACGGCAATCCGGCTGATTACATCCGCAAACCGCGCCATGCGCCACCAACGGTACCTGGAACATGCCCGCGANCTCGAAAGCCTCACCGAAAAACTACGCCACAAGATGGGGGAACTGGTAGCCTCCNAGGATCAGGAATCCAGGTTGGAACGGGTGAAACNAACCCTCATGGTTCTTGATCGCCGTCTTTACCACTTCGAAAGCGGACCAACCGGCAATGGACCGGCATCCTCGGTATTCGCCAATGCCACGGGTTGCAGCAGCGTTTACGGGTCGACTTTTCCTTTCNATCCCTATACCGATCCCTGGGTGAACAGTCTTTTCCAGGACAGCGCTCCGCTGGCAAAAGGTATTTTCGAAGGTCTCAGCGCCACCAATACNGAGGAAATCAANGCTCTGCGGATTGCCNAACTTNAATTGCATGATGGTTATGANGANGCCGTCCATGATGACTATTTCAAGTATTTCAATTGGTCCGATTTCACTGGAGANGAATTGGCACTCCANCCGGCAGTGATTGATCTGGGAGGAGACGGCGCGACCTACGACATTGGCTTNGGTGCCCTCTCACGATTGCTTTCCACCAACACCCCGGTNAAGGTGGTNGTCCTCAATTCNGGAACCTACTCCAACACCGGAGGCCAGGCTTCCACAGCCAGTTATACTGCCCAGGATTCAGACCTCAGTCGTTTCGGCCGTGCCCAGTCGGGNAAGCAGGAGACACGCAAGGAACTNGGATTGATCGCCGCATTCCACCCTAAGGTTTTGGTGATGCAGACCACTGCAGGGCTGATGGGGCATTTTCTGCGATGTGTGAATCTGATGCTTGGAACTGAGTCCTATCCCGCGCTGATGGATGTTTATACTCCCTGTCAGGCCGAGCACGGAATCGCCGATGCTGCAGCNAGTCGCCAGGCNCGTCTTGCCGTGGAAAGCCGCATGAACCCGGTTTTCGTTCATAACCCGGATGGCGGAGAAAGTCTGGCGGAACGTTTTTCGCTGGAAGGAAACCCCGATCCGAAAGAGGACTGGACGAAGATCAAAATTGAATACCTTGACCAGGAAGAGAAATCAGCGCTTAAGGAGATTCCACTGACACCCGCCGATTTTGCTGCCACTGAAGGGCGTTTCCGCAAACACTTTCAGCGTGCTTCCACAGAGGAAGCACTGATCNCGGTTGCAGAGTATCTGCAAATNGATTCCAAAGAACGGAAATCCCATAAACCCTTCATCTGGTCTGTGGATGAAGACAAACATCTGATCCGGTTACTGGTTTCACAATCGGTGATCGGCTTGNCTGAGGAACGTCTTCGGAACTGGCGAATGCTGCGTTTTCTGAACGGNCAGCCTGTCCAGGAAATGGAAAAACATCACCGNGATGAACTTCAGCAATGGAAGCAACGTTATCAGGACTTGATCGGCCGTCATGAACAGGATCTGGATTCGATCGCCAAGGGGATGTCGGAGCTTGCATCCTCGTCTCGCATGCCTGCTTCTTTTGGAATGACAGAAGGATTGATGAAGAGCACTGCNCTCATTCAGCAGACGGATCAGGAGGTACCNCAGGAGTTAGTTTCTTCACATCCCCTGGTAAGTATCAGCGAGGAGGATCTGCCCCTTTGCAGCAACTGCAAATCCTGTTACCAGGATGCAGGAGAATTGTTTGAAGCAACAACCATCCTCGTCGATGGCAGTTCCAAGGAAGTGGCAAGGGTAATCCCGGGAGTGTTGGAAAACCTGGAGATGACTCCGGAACTGGTCGCCAAGGCCGAGAGGGCGGCTGCGGATTGTGATTCAGAAATCATCCATTTCCAATCCCCTCATTGATCCTTTGGAGAGGCACTCAATCTAATTCCATCGCAGTTCATCAAATAGGAGGGCACATGGATTATCCGGAAAACCGTCTTGAAGGGAACGTCCAGCAGAAAAGTACCAATCTGGACTTGAATCGTTATCACACTGCCGATCAGCAGCAAAAGACGGGGGAACTCATGCTGGAAAACGCTGCTTGCGAACTGCAGGAACTGGAAGAATCCGATTCGGTACAGCTCTTCCAACGTCAAGTTGAACTGCTCAAACGCCGGTTGCTGAACAACCCCGGTGCCTTTCAGCAGATTTTCATGGAAGAGGGAATGCAGGCGGTAGCCTGGGAATTCCAGCAGGACGAATTGAGCCTGGAATTCACTGAGACCCTCTGGAAATTGCTGCTTCGCGATGACGAGATGAGCAAAATCCTGCTCCGTTTCGTCTGGGATATCCCGCTCAAGTTCAAACGCCGTTTGATTCGTGCCTTGGATAAACACCTCTCAGGGCGTTATCCGATGTTTCAGGGGTTATCGCAAAACTGGCCCGGTGAAAACCATATTCCTCCCTACATCCGCCCTGCTGCAGAAAGAACGACCGATTTTGATCTCGTCAACCAGGGATACCTGGGTTACATGGGGCTCGGTTACAGTTTCCGGGAAATAGAACTTCTGGTTTGGCTGGAGGTGTTGCGTGATAAGCAGTGTGAAGACCGCCCTTGTGAAATCGGGCTGATCCGGGAAGGTCAAACGGAAAATGAGGGAGGATGTCCGGTCAAGATCCACATTCCTGAAATGCTTCGGTTAATCGGTGAGGGCCGCTTCCAGGATGCCTTTGAATTGATGCAGTCGGCCAACCCCTTGCCGAATGTCACCGGCCGTGTCTGCCCCCAGGAAATCCAGTGTCAGGGGGTCTGCACGAGCATCGACCCNATTGAAATCGGTCAGATAGAATGGTTTCTCCCGGAAAGCCAGGTACTGCGTGAAAAGGATCTGAACCTTGACTCCGAGAGCAATTTTCAGGATCCATGGATTGCTGCAGAAAAGCCCCCGGTCGCAGTCATCGGTTCCGGACCGGCAGGTCTGATCAATGCCTTCCTGCTTCTTGACGCAGGTTATCCGGTGACAGTTTTTGAAGCGTTTCATGAACTGGGCGGGGTTCTCCGTTACGGAATTCCTGAGTTTCGATTGCCGAATCGTCTCATCGACCATGTGGTCGAAAGGATCCGCGAACGAGGAGGACGATTTGTGAAAAATTTCATTGCGGGTAAAACAGCCACACTCGATCAATTGAAAGAAGCAGGGTTTTGGAAAATTTTTGTCGGCACCGGGGCAGGACTGCCAAGGTTTCTCAATGTTCCAGGTGAACACCTGCTGGGTGTGATGTCGGCCAATGAATTCCTCACCCGAGTCAACCTGATGCAGGCCAACCTTGAGGATCATGAAACACCATTGCCCGAAACCNAAGGGAAGCAGGTCATCGTCATCGGCGGAGGCAATACCGCAATGGATGCCGCCAGAACCGCGCTACGCCTCGGCGGGGAAGTGACCATCGTCTATCGGCGTACCCGGGAAGAGATGCCNGTCAGGAAGGAAGAACTGNAACATGCCCTGGAAGAGGGCATCCNGGTCAAATACCTGCGAACTCCCAGGGAATTCATCGGCAGTTCCAAAACGCATTTCGTGCGTGAGGCAATCCTNGATGTGATGGAACTCGGNGAGCCNGATGCATCCGGAAGACGCCGACCGGTTGTTACTGGAAACACGGAAACNATGACCGTCCATCTGGCCATCATGGCCCTGGGTAACAGTCCTAACCCGATCGTCAAGGATGCCGAACCGGAATTAAAAACAACACGTTGGGGGACGATCGAAGTCGATACACAATCCCAAAGGACCTCAATCCAAAATGTCTACAGTGGAGGTGATGCGGCACGTGGAGGTTCCACCGCGATCAAGGCTGCCGGTGATGGACAAAATGCTGCCCATGAAATCATCGGGGGTGTGCCCTATAAGCGAAACGAAGTCCGGGAGCGTGTCGGAAAGGCTCTGGCTTACACGGAACAGGCTTTAGCCCCCGCAGAAATCCTGGAAAAGACCGAATTGGCAGAAGGCATTGTCGAGTTCCGGGTCCATGCTCCTCTGATTGCCAGAGCCGCTTTGGCAGGTCAGTTTGTGCGAGTTCTTTTGTCTCAGGATGGGGAATTCATCCCGCTCACTTTGGCCGACTGGGATGTCCGTCAGGGAAATATCGACCTGGTGATCCAGGGGGTTGGAACCAGTACCAAGCTGATGAATCAACTCGAACCTCAACAATCCTTTGCAGGCATTGCGGGGCCCCTAGGACGCCCGAGTGTTATCGAAAGGTATGATGATGACCGACGTGTCGTGTTTATCGCGGGAGGGGTAGGGCTGCCGCCGGTGCTTCCGATTCTCAAGGAACANCTGGAATTGGGCAACCAGACGGTNTTGATTTCAGGATTCCGAAACCTGACCCAAGCCTTTTGGCATGAACCGGGACAACGTCTCGACCGTCTCCAGTCCGATTTCCCGAATCTGGAAGTGATCTATACCAGTGATGATGGAAGTTTTGGNCTNCATGGTCTTGTCACCCAACCCCTTGAAACGATGCTCAAACAAGCGAATACCCTTGGCCCGGGAATCGGTGAAGTGATTGCAATCGGACCACCGTTGATGATGCGCGCGGTCAGTGAATTGACCCGGCCTTATGGAGTGAAAACGATTGCCAGTCTCAANTCGGTGATGATCGATGCCACCGGAATGTGCGGTGCCTGCATGGTCCCCATCCATAAGGAAGACCAACTCCTCAGAAAACACGCCTGTGTGGATGGCCCGGAGTTTGATGCCCATAGCATCGATTGGGAGAAACTCCTTCCGCGTTTCAAACAGTTCAATCTCCAGGAACTGAGAAGTCAGGAATTGAAAGGACTTTCCTGAATATAGACCCCCTTTAGAGATTTTCCAAAGGAAGGCTCAGAAAAATCTGAAACTCTGTTTTGGGTTNTTTGTGAAGCGGGCAAAAAACTGAGATTTTTCAGAGGGCGGATTTCAGATCCGCTTCCACCAAAGGATAACCTTTTCTGAGCCAATGGACGATACCACGATTGGCGTGAAACACCTTCTGGTATCCAAGCTGTTGGGATAATGCCTGACCGATGTAGTAGGTTCTTGATCCCGAGTGGCAAATCAGGACCACTTCTTCATCCTTTTTGATCAGGCCGGTGAAACGTTCGGGGAAACCCGGTGTGAGCACGCCATTTTGATCAAAGGCGGTCATCAATCTGCTTCCCTCGATCACACCCGTCTCGATCCATTCATCCTGACGCCGGATGTCGATAACCGGCACTCCCCGTTTGAGCATTTCCAGAACCTGGCTGGAATCCACTTCGCTCAATCCTCCGGAAAAGGCTAACCCAGATAATGAAAGCCAGATCCCGATGAGAAGGAATGATTTCCGCAACAAATGATACCAACTGCTGGCAACCATAGATTTTTCACTCAGATTTACTGACCCCATTGCGGTTATCGTGCAGAAATCCGTTTCGGCAGATGAATTCCTTTTTGCTTCAGGCTGCCGGGGAAACCTCTGCCAAACTGCGTAAAACCAAGGCATTTTCCGTCATCCTCTTCCGGAACTTCTTGATGTTCCTCTTGTTGCAGAATTTGGCTTTGGGGTGTTTGCGATTGTAACGTTGAACCCTGGTCTGCTGGGACCTGCCCTTACTCATTCCCATGTTGATCTCCTTCCTGAAATTTATTTTTGGAAAACTGATCCTAACGCTCTCTGTGAATCAGTTCCAGTCAATTACAGATCAGTTATTTTGTAAGAATCAGATCACCGCATGATAAAAGGATTGGCAGGGGTCGTTTGNTGTGCGATCCAGACGGATTTCACCTGGAGGAATTCCTTGATCGATTCCTGCCCGCTTTCCCTNCCCTTACCCGAACGCTTGTATCCGCCGAAGGGACTCATGAAGCTCACGGCCCGGTAGGTATTCACCCAGATGGTTCCGGCTTTGAGTTTTTCGGACATCCGCAGGGCTCTTCCGATGTCACTGGTCCAAACTCCGGCAGCCAGACCGAAAACGATGTCGTTTCCTATGGCAATCGCCTCGTCTTCATCCTCAAAGGGAATGACGGATAGAACCGGCCCGAAGATTTCTTCCTGGGCGATCCGCATTTGATTGGAAACTCCGGTGAAGATGGTTGGTTCCACAAATCGGTCGCTCCTCACTCCATCACCGGCATAGGGTTTCCCTCCTAGCACACACTTGGCCCCTTCTTTTCGGGCNACTTCGATATAGTCCAGGATTTTTCTGTACTGGGGAGGAGTCGTAACCGGGCCGACATGAGTTTCCGTGGACATNGGGTCCCCGATCTTGGCTTCTTTGGCGACTTCTATCAGGCGTTCAACAAAGCGGTCATGAATGGAGCGCTGAACCANCAGCCTTGATCCTGCGATACAGGTTTGTCCGGTGGCCGCAAAAATCCCGGAAATCGCACCCATCACCGCCGATTCAAAATCTGCGTCTTCAAAAACAATGTTGGGCGATTTCCCTCCCAGTTCCAGGGTGACTGGAATGATTTTCTTTGCGGCACTTTCNTAAATTTTCTGCCCGGCCACATCGGAACCGGTAAATGCGACCTTGTCCAAATCAGGATGATCCACCATCGGCTGCCCGACTTCCAAACCCAGTCCGGTGATGCAGTTCACCACCCCTTTGGGGAAACCAGCCTCCCGGATGAGTTCCATGAATTCCAGGGAAGAGGCTGAAGTGAATTCCGAAGGTTTGACCACGGCCGTGTTCCCTGCCGCCAGAGCAGGAGCCAGTTTCCATGCGAGCAGAAGCAACGGAGAATTCCAGGCGGTGATCATACCGACCACCCCGAGCGGTTCGTATCGTGTGAAATTGAAAATCCCGGGTTTGTCCGACGGAATGACCGCACCTTCGATTTTGTCTGCCAACCCGCCGTAATAACGGTACCATTCCGCAAGATATTTGGTCTGGGCTCCCATTTCCGCAATCAGTTTGCCATTGTCCCGGACTTCGATTTCTCCCAGGCGAACGGCTTCCCGTTCAATGATTTCAGCAAGTCCGACCAGAAGCTTACCGCGCTGGGTAGGCCGCATGTCGGCCCAATCACTGTTTTCAAAAGCCTCTTTTGCCGCTTTGACTGCCAAATCCGCATCCTCTGCATTCCCTCTTGCAACCCGCGCCCAGATTTCGCCTGTGAAGGGGTTTTCACTGTCGAGATAGGCTCCCGATGAGGGTTCAACCCATTCGTCGTTGATGTAATGGTTATAGGTCTTCATAAAATCTCTCTGAAAAACGGTTCTTCTGAATTGGCTCCAAACTGGAATCTTCAGGTTCCAAGAGCATTCTTGATTTGGTCAATCAAAGAAAACGCGAACCATGAAATTCAAAAGGCTGATCTTGCCAACCCCTGGTTTGAATTTCAATCTCAGTTTTGGTTTCTGAAATTTTGAGAGCTTGGTTTGGGCAGGATTTTCAGGAAATCATCGACCCGAAATCAGGATTTCCTGTTTTTCTCTCATTCTGAGAATCGAATCTTCATCGGAGTAGTCTTCCAACCGATCAAGAGGAACCCAGGCCAGGTCCAGGGATTCACTGCTGATTTGAAAGTTCTTGCTGCCTGCCTGGAAAAGGAATCGGGCATCATAATGAAGATGGGCGGCTTCTTTCCGATTTTCAGGAATCTGATGGATATCAAGGTCCAGCAGGGATTCTGAAATAGGGCGGATATCAGGAATACCCGATTCCTCACGCGCCTCACGCAGGGCTGCATCCAGAACATCTTCTCCACCGTCCAAATGTCCTCCAAGCTGAATCCAGATTCCAAGCTTCCGATGATGGGTCAAGAGGACTTCATCCCGTTCTGGACAGAGGATCCAGCAGGAAGCAGTGACATGTCCTTTTTGCAAGGANCGTTTCAGACAGTCNGGTTCGTTCTCGACAAAGTCAATGTAATCGGAACATGTTTCCTGCTCCNGGGGAAATTGNNCCGCATAAGCCNGGAGTTTTTGGAGCAGGTGCCTGCGGTGCATTCAGAAAGGAATTTCGTCGCTGTTGGGCGGACCGAGGTTTTCCGGAAGCGGAGTTTCTTCCGCATTACCCGATGAAGGAGGCGGTGCGGAAGTTTCAGAAGCTGTCTCNTTCAGACGCCAGGCACGAAGCGAATTGAAATACTTGACCTGCCCTTGGGGATCGGTCCAACGCCGTCCCTTGAGATCAAAATCTACCCGCACCTTCTGGCCGGGCTGGAACGAATCAAGCAACTCGCAACGGTCCTGTGCCAGTTCAAATTTGATGTATTCGGGATATTCAGGATTGTCCGCATATTCCAGCACGAACTCCCGTTTACGGAAACGTTCCGAAACCTGGACCGTGTCCATGCATTCAAGCAGTTTACCAGTGATTTCCATGTTCACATTCAGGGNAAAGTTTTACGAAATAGGCAGTTCCTGTTCCACCAGGGAAACCCAGTAACTGGTGCCTATGGGTAGAATCTCATCGTTAAAATCATAATGGGGATTATGCAGCATGCATCCTCCATCGCGGTTACCGTTTCCGAGCCAGATATAACATCCGGGACGAGCCTGGAGCATGTAGGCGAAATCCTCGGATCCTGTACTGGGATCAGCATCCAGGATAACCTTGGTTTCTCCCACTACCCTGGCAGCAGCCGAGGCAGCCTTTTGGGCTTCCTGCGCTGTGTTGATGGTTGCCGGATATCCCTGCTTGATCCTCAGTTCAGCCGATGCTCCTAAACCAGAGGCAACTCCTTTGACGACACTTTCCATGCTCGAAATGACCTTTTCCCGNACTTCTTTTTTGAAGGTTCGTATCGAACCGCATAACTTGACGCTGTCGGGGATAACATTATAGGCATCTCCGGCATGGATCTGGGTCACCGTGACCACGGCGGAATCAACCGGATTGATTCCCCGGCTGACCACCGACTGCAGAGCCGAGACCACCTGGGAAGCGGCAAGAATCGGGTCGATGCATAGATCCGGCATGGCTGCGTGCCCTCCCTTGCCCTGGATCTCAAGATCAAAAGCATCATTGGCGGCGAGCACCGGCCCGTTGTGAACCCCGATTTCTCCCGGTTCCATTCCAGGCCAGTTGTGCATCCCATACACTGCATCAACGGGAAACTTCTCGAAAAGNCCTTCCTTCACCATCACATTTCCGCCGCCGCCGCCTTCTTCGGCAGGTTGGAAGATGAAATGAACCGTACCCCGGAAACTCGGGGATTCGGCCAGAACCGATGCGGCTCCAAGCAGCATCGTCGTGTGCCCGTCATGCCCGCAGGCATGCATTTTTCCTTCGTTTTGGGAACGNTGGCCGAACTGGTTTTTTTCCAGAAGAGGCAAAGCATCCATATCCGCTCTTAGACCGATGGAGGGACCCTCTCCATTTTTCAAAGTCGCCACCACCCCTGTACCGGCAAGTCCCCGGTGAATGGGGAGACCAAAGCTTTCAAGTTTTTCNGCTACAAANTCTGAGGTCCATTTTTCCTGAAATGCGAGTTCAGGACGACTGTGGAGTTCCCTCCTCCAGCCGGTCATTTCCTCATGGCGTTTCTGGACACTGTCGTGAATTTCCATAGTTACTAGCGCTGAAAAGATTTAAGAAACGGGAATCCCGTTTTTGATGACCATACGGTGATTNCCAGGGTCCGAAACCATGGAGATATCTTCCAGAGGATTTCCCTCAACAATCAACAGGTCCGCATAGGCCCCTTCCACGATACGTCCCCGGTCAGGCATCCCCAGCAGGTCCGCAGCATTGGCATTGGCACTGACCAGGGCATCCTTCTCAGGTATTCCCAGTTCCACCATGTATTTCAGTTCCTGCTGATTTTTCCCATGAAGGTTGAACGGCGTTCCGGCATCCGTTCCCATTGCGATCTTTCCTCCAGCCCGGTGAAACATCAGCACGGATTCTTTATGCCTGTCCTTGATCCGTTCGGTTTTTTCCACAACATAATCCGGAATTCCCTGGTCTGCATTGACCAAAATGTTTAAAAGAGCAGAGAGCGTGGGAACGAGGTAGGTTCCTTTTGAGAGCATCAGTTCAACNCATTCATCGGTCATGAAGATTCCGTGTTCAATGGAATCCATTCCTGCACGAACCGCGTTGAGAATGCCTGCTGAACCCTGGGCATGGCTGGCACAGGTTCGGTGGAATCGATGTCCTTCCTCCACTCCAACCCGGAGTTCGTTTTCGCTGTAATGCGCATCTTCAGGATTGACTCCGGGAGTCATCACTCCTCCGGTAGCCATCAGTTTGATGACATCCGAACCGGCATGAANCTGNTCNCTGACGGCCTTGATCACTTCATCCGGCCCGTCCGCAACCCTGCCATGCTGGTTTCCATGACCTCCGGTCATACAGATGATCTGGCCTGCGGCACGGATGGTAGGACCGAATTGCTCTCCGGAATTGCAGGCATCCCGGACGGCAAATTCGAGAAAATCCCTGCCGCCCAGNTCCCTCAGGGAAGTGGTCCCCCCGGAAAGGCTTTGCTGGGCATTCGCAAGGGCCCTCATGACAATCTGGCCGGGTTTCAATTTCATCACCTTTGCTCCCGGATCGGCTTCTCCGCAATAGACCAGATGGACATGACAGTCGATCAATCCCGGAAGCAANGTTCCTCCACTGANATCAACAACCTCACCGTCAAAACCGGAAAATTCGGTTTGGGGAGCAATTCGTTGGATCTTTTGATCCTCAACCAGCACGGCATGATCATCCAGGGTGGAACCCATGCCGTCAAAAATCCTGCCTCCGCTGAAAAGTGTACTCATCTCATTTTCTGTGTTGAATCCTCTCAATGACTTCCGTACTTGACCGGAAATCAGATAATGACTATATTATTGGATTTACTTCTTCCGTATTCAGGCGTGATTCAGTCGGGTCCATTACATGGGATGACATCCTGAACGTCATTGCTTTCGGAAAAAGTTGGACGTAGTTGCAAAAGCATCTGCATTTTTTCTACAACCCTTAGATGTCATCTGAACGGAAATTGTTATGCCAGGAAAATCAACGATCAAGCACAAAACCTGCCGGGCTCTGGGAGTCAACCTGATCGGCAGTCCACGTGCGGCCTTAACTCTGAGTAAAAGGCCCAACCGCCCGGGACAGCATGGTGCCAACCGCAGGCAAAAAATCTCTCCATTTGGGGAACAGCTTCAGGAAACCCAGAAGCTGAAGTATTTNTACGGAGTNAGCGCCAAGCAGCTTCGCAGGTATTACAAAAAAGCCTCGATGTCACGGATGCAGACCAATATTGCACTGGTCCAGCAGTTGGAGACACGCCTCGACAATATGGTTTACCGTATGGGTTTTGCNGGAACCCTGAGGGCTGCCAGGCAGATGGTGGTCCACCGTCATCTGATGGTCAACGGGAAATCGGTCAACAAACCCGGATACCAGGTGAACCCTGGAGATGTGGTTCAACTCCGGGACAAAAGTAAGAAGATTGAGCGCTACAAGGATTGGTTCAATTTCTTCGAGCAGCAATTGAACTACATCAGCCGCGACCCTGCAAAGATGTCGGCTTCCCTGGTTCAATTACCCGAGCGGGAGGAAATTCCGATTCTGGTGGAAGACCACCTGGTGGTTGAATACATGGCGCGTTAAGCGCTTTTCAACCCTAAGCGTTTCTGCGCGTTGAACTTCTTTCTGCGCGTTTTACAATCCCTTTAAGCGAAGGGATGAATTTCACAAAACCCTTCGCTTCAAATTCCTCTAAAGCACATTCCCAAGAGTCCTTGTGAAAACTTCCAAGCAGATAAGACAGGAATACATCTCATTTTTCACTGAGCGCGGACACAGTTTCGTCCGCAGTGCACCGGTGGTTCCCCATGACGACCCGACTTTGCTCTTCACCAATTCCGGGATGGCCCAGTTCAAGGACATCTTCCTTGGAACCGGAAGCCGTGATTATAACCGCGCGGTCAATTCCCAGAAATGCATCCGGGCCAGCGGAAANCACAACGACCTTGAAGATGTCGGACATGATAACTACCACCACACCTTCTTCGAGATGCTGGGAAACTGGTCTTTTGGAGATTATTTCAAACAACAAGCGATTGTCTGGGCCTGGGAACTGATCACCGGGGTTTGGGGACTTCCTAAAGAAAAACTCTGGGCTACGGTTTTTGAAGGGGGTGACGGGGTGGATCCTGATGAGGAAGCCGAACAATTCTGGTGGAAAGAAACCGACATCCAGAAAAACCAGGTTTTACGATACGACAAAAGCGATAATTTCTGGGAAATGGGAGAAGTCGGTCCATGCGGTCCATGTTCCGAATTACATATCGACCTTGGAGAAGGAACCTGCCCCCTTTCAGACCAACATGAATGCGCAGTGAATGTTGAGGGATGCTGGCGTTTCGTGGAACTCTGGAACCTGGTTTTCATGCAGTATCAGCGCTTTCCGGACCAGCACCTTGAACCGCTTCCGGCACAGCATGTCGATACCGGCATGGGATTGGAAAGGATCTGCCGGGTTTTACAGCAAGTGGATTCGAATTACAGCACCGATCTCTTTGTNCCGATTTTAGGGAAAATTTCAGAGGTTACCGGAACCGAAGACAAAGAAGGTGAAATCGGAGTTGCCTATCGAGTGATTGCCGATCATCTCCGTTCCCTCAGTTTCGCCATTGCTGATGGCGCCATTCCTTCCAACGAAGGACGGGGATATGTTCTACGCAGGATGCTCCGTCGTGCGACCCGTTTTGGCAGGGTTTTGGGGATGGAAAAACCCTTCATCCACCAACTGGTGGGAACCCTTTCCGAAGTCATGGGAGAAGCCTTCCCTGAGTTGCCTGCCCAGCAGAAACACATTGAAAAGGTGATTGAATCGGAAGAATCCAGTTTCGGCCAGACCCTGGACCGTGGGCTGGAAATCTTTGAGCAAATGGCGTCTTCATCCGGAACATCGGAACGGGGAGGACTTTCAGGCGAAGATGCTTTCAAGCTNTATGACACCTATGGCTTCCCCGTGGATTTGACCCGTTTGATGTGTGATGAACGCGGATTGAGTGTGGATGAGACGGGTTTTGAAAAGCTCATGGAAGAACAACGGACCCGGGCCCGGGAAGCAGGGAAGTTCAAAATGACCCTGGATGACTGGACTGAATTCAAAGAAGGAGAATCTGAATTCGTCGGATATTTTCAATTCGAAGCCGAATCAGAAGTTCTACGTTACAGCAGTTCTGGAAATGATGAATGGCAGATCGTTTTGGAGCAAACACCGTTTTATGCCGAATCGGGAGGCCAGGTTGCCGATCAGGGGTCGCTGATGCAGGACGGAAAGACTTGGCAGGTGTCCGATGTGCAGAAACAGGGTGGTTCGATTGTCCATTACTGCAAAGGGACTGATAAACCTGAATCCGGGAAAATCAAAGCGGTCGTCGATGCTTCCAAACGCCTTCAGGCAACCAACAACCATTCTGCAACCCACCTGATGCTTGCCGCAATGCGTGAAATCCTTGGAACTCATGTCACCCAGGCGGGATCAATCGTTCATCCGGAATACCTTCGTTTTGATTTCACCCATCCTGAAAAACCAACCCAGGGAGAAATGGATCAGATCGAATCCAGGGTGAATGACAAAATCAGGGAAAACATCCCAACCGAGATCTATCAGACCGAATACCAGAAAGCGATTGATTCAGGAATTGTCGCCATGTTCGGAGAAAAATACGGGGATGTGGTCAGGGTGATCAAGCTCGGAGATTTTTCTGAAGAACTCTGCGGCGGGTGCCATGTTCAATCCACCGGACAGATCGGGCATTTCCGNCTGGTTTCGGAGGAAGGAATTGCATCCGGAATCAGGCGGTTTGTCGGAGTCACCGGGATACAGGCTGAGTCCATCAGTCGCCAGGAGAACCGTGTGGCCCAAAATCTAAGGCAACTTCTCAATGTACCNGTAGAGAAAGTCACCGAGACCGTNGAAAAACTGCTTGATGAAAAGCGGGGGCTGGAAAAAGAAATCCAGGAGATGCGGAAACAGAATGCAGGAGCTAACGCAGGAAGCCTCCTCGAAGAAGCAGAGTTGATCGGAGATGTCCATGTGCTCGCAAGGCAGGTTGAAGTTCAATCCATGGACGANTTCAGAAGTATGGCGGATTCTCTGAGAAAACAGCTGAATAATGGCGTTGCCTGGCTTTCAGCAGAAATTGATGGAAAGAGTTCTCTCTTATGTGTTGTCTCGGATCCTTTNCTCGAGCGCGGGCTGAAAGCCGGTGAGCTCGTCAATGCGGTAGCTTCTCTGGCAGAAGGCAAAGGGGGCGGTAAACCCCACATGGCCCAGGCCGGAATCAAGGCACCACANCTGCTGCCCCAGGCTTTAAACCAGGCCCCGGATCTCCTNAGACAAAAACTGGGGCTCTGAACCTCATCATTTCCTAAGATGGGTTACGAACTTTTTGTCGGGAAACGCTATCTGCTTTCCCCCCGCAGTGATCGTTCGATTTCGATGATCACCTGGATCTCCATTGGCGGAGTTGCCCTCGGGGTCATTGCCCTGATTGTGTCCACCTCCGTGATGAACGGTTTCCGCAGTAATCTCCGTGATGCAGTCACCGGTTCGCTGCCGCATATCACGCTCTTTTCCTGGGATGAGGAAATCGAAGCCTACAACTCCCTCAAGAAAAAAGTGTTGGAACATCCGGAAGTCNTTGCTGCTTCTCCCTACGTTTACAAACAGGCATTGATTACCGGCAAGAAAAANCCGAAGGGTGCACTTTTGAGGGGGATTGACCCCCAACAGGAACCCTCGGTAACCCGGATCAGTTCCTANCTTCGTGAATCAATCTATTCACTTGGTCCCCTGGAAGAAGAGGAACAGCGTCGTTTGGCAGATTCGATTCTGGAACGACTTTCTCATCCAAAAGCNAGAGCGGAAAAGATTCCTGATGGCATCATCCTGGGTGCCAGCCTTGCTCAGCAGTTGGATGTCAGGATTGGAGATACGGTCAAGGTGATTTCCTCCGAACAGCGGATGACTCCAATTGGCGATGTCCCGAGGGTCAAAAAACTGGAAGTGATCGGTATTTTCGAATCGGGTATTTCCGGATACGACGAAGTGTTGGCATTCGCCGACTANCNNCTCGTTCAAAAAATCTTCCGCATGGGAAAAGAGGTCTCCGGACTCGGAGTGAGTATCCGGGACCCGGAAACTGCCTCCGAAATGGCCTCAGAACTCCAGCANCTTGCTACCGGCTTCCTCAGCAGCAACTGGGCAGACGAAAACAAAAGTCTGTTTCAGGTGATGAAACTTGAGAAAATAGGACTCTTTCTGATTTTAACCCTGATCATTGTTGTGGCTGCATTCAATATCATCAGTTCCTTGATCATGCTCGTTGCAGAAAAATCAAAGGAGATCGCCATCCTCAAGTCGCTCGGCGCAACCGATGGAAGTGTCCGCAGAATCTTNGTCTTTCAGGGAGTGGTGATCGGACTTACCGGAACAGTTGTCGGCGTGATCCTGGGGCTGGCTTTATGCTGGGTTCTGGGAACCTTTAACATCATTGATATTCCTCCAGGAGTCTATCCGGGAGGGAACCGTATCCCGGTCTTGATCGATTGGTATGATGTCGGCCTGACCACGATCTGTTCATTTCTCATCTGTATGTTGGTCACCATCTACCCTTCCAGCAAGGCAGCACGGATGAATCCGGTCGATCCATTACGCTATGAATGATTGAGATTTTGAGCTTTAAAGAACTTGATCCTTTTCATACAAAGGACTAAATTATTCGGTTGACTCTTTGCCCCGGAGTACAGAAAGAATCCCTCTCTGGAGAGAACAATGACTTATGTAGTGACGGAAAACTGTGACGGATGCAAATACACGGACTGTGTTGAAGTTTGCCCCGTCGAGGCCTTTCACGAAGGGCCAACCATGCTTTACATTAACCCGGAAACCTGTATTGACTGCAATGCCTGCGTCGAGGAATGTCCGGTAGAAGCAATTTATGCGGACGTTGATGTACCTGATCAATGGGAAAAATACACAGCGATGAATGAAGAGATGTGTAACGAATACCCGGTCATCATNGAAAAAACGGATCCCCTGCCGGGTGCAAAAACCCTGGAGGAAATCCGTGCCGCATCCGGAGATTGAGCAAAACGTTCAGGAATTAATTTTTCCGGTCGAGAATCTCCCAGAGCAGGAGCCTCAAAATTTTGAGGGAAAACTTGGCCTAAGCCAATGTCCGCGCTTGCTGGAATTGGCGGAAGATTCCGAACTTGAACTCGAATATCAGTTTTCGCTGAAACGTGAATCACGCAAAGTCCTGATTGACGGTGAGTTCAAGGGACAGTTCAAACTGAATTGCGACCGCTGTCTGGGAACGATTGCATACCAACCGGAAGAGAGTTTTTCCATCCGCCTTCAGCCTTCAGAAGATCGNCCAAGNCCTGCTGAAGAAACCTTATTGACCCTGGAGGAGTTGGAATGGGATGTTTATGATCAGTCGTCACTCAATCTGGCTGAATTGATCGAGGAACAGGTNTTGATATCGATACCTGAAAAAAAGCTTTGCTCCACTTCATGCAAGGGATTGTGTCAGAGATGTGGAGTGAACTTGAACACGCAGAGTTGTCTCTGCAACGAGGAAATTGAGGATCATCCTTTTGCCGTTTTGAAAGGCATCGGGAGTGAATTCGAAAACTTCCAGAAATAAACTGAAATGGCAGTACCAAAATATAAAACTTCCCGAAGCAAGCGGGATCATCGACGGGGTCATATCAAACTTGCGGCTCCAGCCTTATCAACCTGTTCCAACTGTGGAGCACTCATCCGACCTCACCGGGTTTGCCCGGAATGTGGATATTTCAAGGGTGTTCAGGTTGTTGAAACAGAAGATTATTGATCCTTATCACTTTTCCTCCTGATGCCTGGAGGTCCGTATGGTGATNGCCGTGGACGCCATGGGCGGGGATATCCCTGTTCATGCCCCTGTGGAAGCCGCCGTCAGGGCAGCAAATGATTTCGAACAGGAAATCATTCTGGTCGGAAACCGTGACCAAGTGGTTACTGAGCTCGACAAGCATACCTTCCCCAAAAAACTGATCGAAGTCNTCCATTCCAGCGAAACCGTTGGGATGGATGAATCGCCTGCACTTTCTCTCCGTCAGAAAAAAGATTCTTCCATACGGGTCGCCGTTAATCTTCTCCAGGAGGAAAAGGTTGATGCGGTTGTCAGTGCCGGAAACACCGGTGCCTCCATGGCAACAGCGAAGTTTGTACTGAAATTGATTTCAGACATTGAACGGCCTGCCATTGGCACGCTGATGCCTTCGGTCAATCGTAATCATCCATTCGTATTGCTGGATATTGGCGCGAATATCGACTGTAAACCATCCTACCTTTTCCAGTTTGCCCTGATGGGAGATGCCTATGCCAGAACGATGCTCAAACTTGAAAATCCCCGGGTGGCTCTGCTCAACAATGGTGAAGAAGAAGGGAAAGGAAACCAGATCGTCCAGGATGCATTCAAACTGCTGGAGCGCAGTACCCTCAATTTTTTGGGAAATATAGAAGGGAAGGCGATGTTCCAGGATCAGGTCGACATCGTTGTCTGCGACGGCTTTGTGGGGAACATCGCGCTTAAGGTGGCNGAAGGAACGTTTGATTTTGTGNGAAGTGTCCTGAAACAGGAAATTCAGAACTCATGGCTGGCGCAAATCGGGTCTCTTGCCATGCGTGCTCCGTTTCAGTCGCTGAAAGACAGGGCCGATTACTCGGAAGTCGGAGGAGCCCCCCTTCTTGGGATAAACGGAGTGGTCATCATCTGTCATGGGAATTCGAAACCCCATACCATCCGCAACGCCATCCTTCATGCCAGACAATGTGCCGAGCTGAATCTCAACGACACCATCTCCCGGGAAGTTTCAGAAAATCTCAGTCTGCTCAAAGAGGGAGTAACTGATTCAACTTCCTGAAGAGTACCTCAACAATTCAGTTGTTGCTTTGAAAATCAGCGATTTTTGAAGTGATAAACGCTTCACAGGCATCCCAGGGCATTTCTTTTTTCTTCATGGTTTCATAAAGGGCCAGAATGATCTGGAACTCCTCCATTTTTGAAAGTCCGCTTTTTGACGNGGGAGGAAGCAACTTGTGCATCAACAAACTGATGGTGTAGACGGTTTCCTCATATTTGCTGGCCGTCAAAGTTTTTTCATAATAATCCTGGAACATGTAGCAGAAGAGAAACAGGCCATCATCATCGAGGTCGTCCAGCCATTGCCAGCGATCACCCTGAAATTCCTCCAATTCCATAAGCTTGTGGGCCTGCTCCACAACCCTTTGATAATATTCATCGGTTAATACCTCATCCCCGGTAACGGATGCACCAGATGATGCTTTTTGAGTCATTTNNAACNNAAGGTTTGGTCCAAATCCGGAAGAATGAATCGTCTGCCAGGCGGATTGAATTTTAAAATGAATCCTATCAGGGATTTGAATTGGGATGAGAAAAAGGGCNGAATTGAAGAAAATTCAATCCTTCAATTCAACCCCTATTCTTTCAGGGATGAGAGAAGTTTTAACTATTGAAAGTAGGGATTCGTTCCGCCCGCATGATCGGTCGCGTCATAGACGTTACTGATTTCAGGAATGCTTTCCTTGAGCATCACTTCAATCCCTTGTTTGAGAGTCACATCAATCTGACCACAACCCTGGCACCCACCACCAAACTGGAGGTAGACATCGGTTTTTTCAATCGCATGGATGCTGACCACACCGCCATGGGCAGCAACCATCGGATTGACCTGGTCGACCAAAAGCTGCTGTACCTGGTCTTCGATGCTGCCGGATAGTTTGGTGATCGACATTTGGGGATTTCTTGCCTCCAGTTCTTCCTCTTCGTTGATGATCAACTCTGTGCCCTCGAGAAAGGGGATGCTTTGACTTGAAATACGGATTCGAATTCCGTCTTTATCAAGATGGATGAAACCTTCTCCTTTTTCAGGCACTTGAATCAGGTCCAGACTGTAAATNCCCTTGAGCGGTGATTTCACCTCGACNTTCATCTCAACCCCCCAAAGTTCGGGATTTGCATTCAGTTGAGACTGGATTTTTTCCCGGGCCTCATCCCGGATGACCACATAGGATTCATCAATCTGATTGAAGAGGGAAAGGTAGGAATCAACATAAAAGAAAGTGTCGAAACCATTGTCGTAGAGGATTTCAGCAGCAGTCAGTACCTCACCGTTTTCTCCGCCATAAAGCAGAATGTCTCCGGAAAAGGGCATCTGATAAATTGAATTCTCAAAATGCTCGATGGGCAGATTATGCGAACCCGGAAGATGGGAGAGTTCATAATCGTTGGCGCTTCTCAGATCAAACACATACGGCCTGCGTGAGGTTCGTCTTTTTTCAAAAAATTCTTTCGGGTTCAGCCGGTAATCTTCGGCCTTGAACTCGTCATTATCAGAAAGATCAGTAAACTTAAACATGGCCGGAATCCTTTACGAGAAGTGTTTTTTGGTGAAGATTGTTATATTGAATTTCAAAAATTTTAAATCATCGCTCTAAGGCTGTCAAACCAGGCAGCCCTGGACTTCTTAAGAATAAAAATAATGNCAACNTTTAAAACATTAAAAGGAATGCTGGATAGCGGCTCACCCTGGGTCGTGGCTCATCGTGGAGACAGTCGATTCTGTCCCGAAAACACAATGTCTGCGTTTCGTTCCGCGATGGAAAAAGGAGCGGAGATGATTGAATGCGACATCCACCTGAGCCGTGACCGAGTCCCGGTAGTAATCCATGATTCTTCCCTGGACAGAACCACCAACGGTTCAGGAAACATTGTTGAGAGAGATTTTAAGGAGCTTAGTCAACTGGACTGCGGAAGCTGGTTTTCTGATCAATTTTCTGGAGAAACGCTGCCTAAGCTTGAACAACTGCTGGAAGAAGCCTCAGGAAAAATCCTGCTCAACCTGGAAATCAAATCCAAAGCGGTTGAAAGCGAAGAGAGAACAGACGGAGTGGAATCCCAGGTTTGTGAAATGGTCCATGCATTTGGTCTTGAGGAGCAGGTGCTCGTCTCCAGTTTCCATCATTCCTGTCTGAATCGGGTACGAAAACATAAATACTCATTGCCGGTGGCACCNCTCCTGGAGCGTCCTGCATCATTTGCTGAACTTAAAAATCTAAATCAGACCTATGATTCATTTTCCATCCACACGGATGAAAAACATGTTGATCAGCAATTATTGAGAGAAATGCAGGAATCCGGAATTCCATTGTTGTGCTACACCGTCAATGATCCGGTAAGAATGAAGGAACTTTCTGANTGGGGACTCACCGGAATCATCAGTGATGATCCNGGGTTGCTCAAGAAAACAATTTCATAAAGAAAATNGGTTCCTTGTTCAGGCGGCTTGTTGAGAAAAGGTTTTGAGCTGTTCCAGTTTTTCCAAGGCACGGCCTGAATCAACAGCCTCCGAAGCAAGGCTCACTCCCTGTTTCAGATCATCGGCCAGCCCTGCTACCACCAGAGCTCCTGAGGTGTTGATGAGGGCCATGTCTCTCGGAGTTCCCTGATCCTCTCCTGAAAGAATCGCCAGAATCATCTGAGCACTTTCTTCTGCGGAATCGGTTCGGATGTCATCCAGTTTTCCGGGACGAAGTCCCATTTCCTCTGCCGTGATTGTGTATTCCCGGATGGTTCCGTCTCGAAGTTCCGAAACAAGCGTNGGNGCGGTGACGGTCAGTTCACAGAGCCCGTCTTCTCCGTGAACGGCAAGGATTCTTCGGCTTTCCAATCTATTCAGAACTTTTGTCATCTTCCCCGTTAACTGAGGTGTCGGAACTCCGATCAGCTGGTTTTTNGCTCCTGCGGGATTGGTCAATGGACCAAGCAGGTTAAAAACGGTCGGCACTCCCAGTTCTCTTCGAATCGGTCCCGCATAACGCATCGCAGGATGATGATTGACCGCGTAACAGAAGCAGAGATCGATTTCTACCAGACAACGTTCGACTTCCTCAATTCCCAGGTTGATATTCACTCCGAGGGCTTCCAATGCCTCGGCGCTCCCACTCTTGCGGGTGTTGCTTCGGTTTCCATGTTTGGCCACCTTGGCTCCGGCTGCTGCAGCAATGATCGCCGCACAGGTCGAGATGTTGAAGGTGCTGATCCCGTTTCCCCCAGTNCTGCAGGTATCGATGACATCCTCAGGCGCATTGATTTTTGAGACCCTTCCCCGCATGGCGTATGCCGCTCCGGCCATCTCTTCATCGGTGATGCCTTTGGCCTGAAGCAATACCAGCAGGGCCGAAGCCTGGACGGCAACGGCATCTTCACTCATCACCCATTGAATGAGTTCTGAAGCTTCCTGAAAAGTCAGGTCTTCGCGCCCCATCAGTTTTTTCAGCAGTTCAATCATGTTGCTTTGCTAGATTGATCGGAGTTTTTGACCATATCTTAACTGGTTTCATCCATCAAGATCATGCGTCACATATTCCTGCGATATTGTCCGCCCAGTCGATAGAGTTCCTGAGTCACCTGTCCCAGGGAACAAACTTTCGCGCAGTCCATCAAGGCCTCAAAGGTATTTTCATCATTCAAAACAGCATTCCTCAGTTTTTTCAGTGCGGGTTCCCGCTCTGCCTGATGGAAACGATGGAACAGTTCCAGATCATTGATCTGCATGTNTTTTTCATCATCGGTGGAACGAGCCAACTGGATTTCTTCAGTCTCTTCCGGGGGCTGAGGATTGAGGAAGGTGTTTACGCCCATGATCGGCATTTCTCCAGTATGCTTCAGCGTTTCATAATGCAGGGACTCTTCCTGGATCTTGTTTCGCTGGTACATGGTTTCCATCGCCCCAAGAACACCACCACGATCCGAGAGACGGATAAATTCGCTCAAGATCGCCTCTTCCACNAGATGGGTCAATTCTTCAATCACAAAACTTCCCTGAAGCGGATTCTGGTTATATGCCTGGCCCAACTCATGATTGATGATCAACTGAATCGCCAATGCCCGGCGTACCGATTCTTCTGTAGGAGTCGTGATTGCCTCGTCATAGGCATTGGTATGTAAAGAGTTACAGTTGTCATAAACCGCATAAAGAGCCTGAAGGGTGGTGCGGATGTCGTTGAAATCGATCTCCATCGCATGCAACGAACGNCCGGAAGTCTGAATGTGNTATTTCAGTTTGCAGGATCCTTCTGATGCCTGATAAAGATCACGCAACGCGACCGCAAAAATACGCCTTGCCACTCGGCCAATCACCGCGTATTCAGGATCCATCCCGTTACTGAAGAAATAACTCAGGTTTCTGGCGAAGCCGTCGATCGAAAGTCCTCTTGCGAGGTAGTATTCGATGATGGTGAAACCGTTGGCGAGGGTGAAGGCGACCTGGGTGATCGGATTCGCTCCGGCTTCAGCGATATGATAGCCGCTGATGCTGACCGAATAAAAATTCCTGACCCCGTTTCCAGTGAAAAATTCCTGGATGTCTCCCATCATCCGCAGCGCAAATTCCGTACTGAAAATGCAGGTATTCTGAGCCTGGTCTTCTTTGAGAATATCTGCCTGAACCGTCCCTCTGACAGAAGTCAGGGTGTGTTCACGGATGTTATGATAGATTTCTGCATCCACCGCTTCACTTCCGGAAATCCCAAGCAANCCCAAGCCTAAGCCCTGATGGGTTTTCGGAAGTTCCATGCGGTAGTCGGGAAGTTTCAGATCCTGCTCGGCATAGCGCTTTTGGAGGTTGTTTCGTACCTCATCCAACTTCCCATTTTCACGAAGGTGTTTTTCCACCTGCTGGTCGACCGCAGCATTCAGGAAAAAGGCTAAAACCGTCGGCGCAGGACCATTGATCGTCATTGAGACCGANGTATTAGCAGTACAAAGATCGAATCCCGAATAAAGCCTTTTGGCATCATCAACGGTGCAGACCGATACTCCNGCATTACCCACTTTCCCGAAAATGTCAGGTCTCGGATGAGGGTCGGAGCCATAAAGCGTAACCGAGTCGAAGGCGGTACTGAGNCGTGTAGCGGGCTGACCTTCGGCAAGCATGTGAAAACGGAGGTTGGTCTTTTCAGCGATTCCTTCCCCGGCAAACATCCGGGTAGGGTCTTCCTGTTCTCTTTTGAATGGGAAGATCCCCTGCCGTATAGGGAAACTCGCCGGGGAAATTTTCCAACCCGAGCCATTTAGTGATCTCTCCAAGATCCTCAAACCGTGGAACTGCAACTTTGGGGATCATCAGACCACTGAGGCTTTTTATCCGGTTTTCCACTTCAATGGTTTTCTGTCTGACTTGGTATTGAAAGGATTCCTTCAGGTAGAGTTCGCGCTTTCCTGAGAAANCTTCGATCTGTTTNAAAACNGTNGGNGGCAGGGTGGCCAGTTTCTTGTTGTAAAGNCTGACCACCGGAAGTGCNTCCGGNGTAATGCCTGCTTCCGAAATTGGCGAAAGCGCNTGCCTGGTTTTCTCACGGAGAGTTTCATCATTTCCGCAAAGCTGCGAAATGGTCCCGCGAAGTTGGTCCAAGTCACGCGCATTTTCAGAATTTTTCTGTACTTCGGCTTTGTATGCTCGAACGGTCTCCGAAATTTGCCTGAGATAGTGTTTCCTCGAAGCAGGAATCAACTCATGGGTTTGGGAAACGGAGTGGGAAACACTCGATTTCCTGGTCCAGTCAACAAGTTCTTTTTCTTTCAACAACTCCAAGAGTCTGAAATAAAACCAGTTGGTCCCCTTGTCATTGAATCGGTTGGCAACGATGCCAAAAACCGGGAGGCTTTCGACGGGATCATCAAATTTCAGATGACTGCGTCGATACTGTTTGCGAACCGCATCCAGTGCGTCCTCGGCCCCAGGTTTATCAAACTTGTTGATCACGATGCAGTCGGCATAGTCGATCATGTCGATCTTTTCCAGTTGGGTCGAGGCACCATATTCCGGGGTCATCACATAAACACTGAGATCCGCCAAATCGGTGATTTCGGTGTCACTTTGCCCAATCCCCGCCGTTTCAACAAGGATCAGGTCAAAGGATGAAGCCTTCAACAAATCCAGGATCGGCAGAAGAGATTCCGAGGTTGCCAGATGGGAACGGCGTGTGGCCAGGGAACGCATGAAAACATTGGGATGTTGAATCGCATTCATGCGCATGCGGTCTCCGAGCAGGGCACCGCCGGTTTTGCGTTTTGACGGATCCACCGAGACCACAGCAACCCGACGTTCGGGAAATTCTTCGATGAACCTTCGCACCAGCTCATCGGTCAGACACGATTTNCCCGCACCTCCGGTTCCGGTCAGTCCAATCACCGGTGTTGTGGATGACTTTGGAAGCCCATCAAGGAAAGTTGAAACCTGATTCGCATCTTCATTCTGTTCCACCCATGTCAGCATCCTTGCCAATTCCGATGAATTCCTCGGATCAAAATGGTTTGGATCAGGAGTTTGCTCTCCATCCGTCAAACTGAAGTCCGACTTTTTGAGCATGTCTGCAATCATTCCCTCGAGGCCCATTTCTCGCCCATCCTCCGGGGAATAGATCCGACAGACNCCATAATCCATCAATTCTTTGATTTCCCTGGGAATGATCACTCCGCCTCCGCCGCCGAAAACCCGAATGTGCTCTGCATTGTTTTGACGGAGGAGATCGATCATGTAGCGGAAAAATTCATTATGCCCGCCCTGATAAGAACTGACGGCAATCCCCTGNACATCCTCCTGAATGGCGACTTCGACGATTTCCTCCACCCCACGGTCGTGTCCNAGATGNATTACCTCTGCTCCCATTGACTGNAGAATCCTGCGCATGATGTTGATGGCCGCATCATGNCCGTCAAAAAGGCTGGTCGCAGTGACAAAGCGGACCCGATTTTTTAAGGAAAGTGTTTTTTGGGGGAGGGGGTGGCTCATCAGTTCCTGATTTTCAATTCAAATTCCAGAGGTTTTGAGCAGATCATCACGNTTCAGTCCCAGNTTAACACCTGNNTCCAGAATCTGTTCCCAGGTATTTTCATCAATCGGAATTCCATCTCTTTCCCGTTCTTTNAGTGAAATCCTTTCAGGATCTCCTGCGATCAATACCGGGTTATCAGGATCCGCAGGCGGAGATGCTTTAACNTANTCCACCATCGCNTCAATTTCATGCTGCATGGTCGGAATTTCGAGTAATCGCGAGGGATCAACNATGAANNTCAGCATNTTATTNGTTATCCCGCCTTTTCGTTCATTTTCAGGCTGAATGGTGAATCCACCGCTTAGCATTCCTCCAAGCAGTTCACAGAAAAGAGCCAATCCATACCCCTTGTAGTCTCCTACAGGGGTCAAGGCACCGGGAGGNTTTTCTTTGCCTGAATCATGGTAGATGTGACTCTCCATGACTGACGGGTCACGGCTTGGTTGACCACGGTGGTCAATGAGCCAATCTTCCGGCAGATTTTCTCCTTTGTTGAGGGCAACACGAACTTTTCCAAGAGCAATCCGGCTTGTGGCCATGTCAAGCAAAACNGGAGGCTGTTTTGCCGTTCCAGGCATGGCAATGCAGACCGGATTGGTGGCAAACCTTGCGTCAGACCCACGGAAAGGTGCCACCAACGGGGGATGGTCGGTAACGTTGACAAAATGCAGGGAAACCATTCCGGCAGCAATGCTTTGCTCACCATAAGTGCCGATGCGGCCCATGTGATAAGAATTCCGNACCGTCATCAAGACAAGCCCTTTTTCTTTGCAAAGCTCCAAAGCCTGCTCCATTGCTTTTTTCACCACTGATTGACCATATCCNCGGTTGCCCTCGAACATCAGGATCGAGCCATCTTCTTTCACCTTTTCAGGTTTCTGGTTCGGGTTGAGCAATCCTTCCCCAAGCTTGTTCATATAAAGCGGCATCATTCCTACCCCATGACTGTCATGTCCGCATAAGTTGGAACGGACCAGGTGGGAAGCCACGGTATCTGCTTCTTCAGCATTGCTTCCTCCCTTTTCAAGCAGGGCAACCACCACATTTTTTAAGTTTTCGGACTGGATCAAAATCATGGAAGGATTTTAGTAAAATTGGGGAATTGAGGGAATTTCAGANTCTCCACCCGGAAACAGAATTAAATGGATTTCCGGGTGAGGAATGTCGTTTTATCCCGTAAATGCCTGGAGCCCTGTTTGAGCCCTTCCCAGGATCAGGGCATGGATGTCGTGGGTCCCTTCGTAGGTATTCACCGTTTCTAGATTCATGACGTGGCGGATCACATGATATTCGTCAGAAATGCCNTTCCCCCCGTGCATGTCGCGGGCAAGCCTTGCGATGTCAAGGGCTTTGCCGCAGTTGTTACGTTTCATCAGAGAAATCACTTCAGGAGGACAATTATCCTGATCCATCATCCGTCCCATTCTCAAAACTCCCTGGAGCCCAAGTGTGATNTCGGTTTGCATGTCGGCAAGTTTTTTCTGGATCAACTGATTCGCNGCCAACGGACGACCGAACTGGATCCGGTCCAGAGTGTATTGACGGGCCGCATGCCAACAGAATTCTGCTGCGCCCAGGGTCCCCCAGGCAATTCCGTAACGTGCTTTGTTAAGACAGCCAAATGGACCTTTCAATCCTGAAACATTGGGAAGCAGATTTTCCTCCGGGACAAAAACCTGGTCCATCACGATTTCACCGGTGATGGAAGCACGNAGTGACATTTTTCCGCTGATTTTGGGAGTGCTCAGACCTTCCATCTCCCTTTCCAGCAGGAATCCGCGGATCACGCCNTCTTCGGTCTTGGCCCAGACGACGAACACATCGGCAATCGGGGAGTTGGTGATCCACATTTTGTTTCCGGTGAGACGGTAACCTCCTGATTCCCGGACTGCACGGGTTTCCATGCTTCCNGGATCAGAACCGTGATCGGGTTCGGTCAGTCCGAAACACCCTGCAATCTCTCCGGTTGCCAATTTGGGNAGAAANCGNTGTTTCTGCTCTTCACTGCCATAGGCATGGATCGGGTACATCACCAGGCTGGACTGAACACTCATTGCCGAACGGTAGCCCGAATCAACCCGTTCCACTTCTCTTGCCATCAGTCCGTAACCGACATAACTGGTTTCCGATCCGCCGTATTCAGCCGGAAGGACCGAACCCAGCATCCCGATGGATCCCATCTCATTCAAAATTTCACGGTCAAAGTGTTCATTTCGGTTGGCTTCCAGGATCCGTGACGCCAGTTTTTCCTGACAGAACTCCCGGGTCGAATCCCGGATCAAACGTTCTTCTTCAGTCAACTGTTCTTCAAAAATGAACGGATCCTGCCATTGAAAAGCATTGCGGGGGATGGGTGCGGTCATGATGTTTTTCCTAAATGAATTTTAAAAAACTTTAAAGAAGGTCAGAAATATTTGCAATTTCAAAGTCTTAAGTGCCTTTTTATCCTTTATATACGTTGAAAGCGCGAAAGCCATGATATAATTTATTCTTCAACAAGTTTTAATTTTTTGAAAGCCTTGAAGAATTTGAAAAACATAGTGCTGAAATTATTGATCATAGTCGTGGGGTTTTTTGCTTACACAGCATCGGTCCACAGCCAGGATACTTTGGAACAACAGCAAAGGATCAAGGCACTGGTGGATGATCTTCGCTGCCCCACTTGCCAGGGACTCTCGGTCAAAGATTCGGAAGCGGGGTTCTCTGTCAGTATCCGAAACAAGGCAGAAGAAATGGTCCGTGAAGGATACAGTGATCAGGAAATCAGGAATTTTTTTGTGAAACGTTACGGGGAATGGATCCTTCGTACCCCTCCCAAGGAGGGTTTTAATCTGCTTCTCTGGATCCTGCCCATAGGAGCAATCCTATTCGGGATGGGGATGGTCTTGAGCAAATCCAGACGATGGGTGGCATCAAAAGAAGAGGAAGATGAACAGGAATTACCGGAAGCCCTCAGTGAAGCCGAGGAAAATCTAATCAGGCAGGATCTTGAACGTTTCAGGCAANGTTAAGCCTTTTGTTTTTCCTTCATCCGGAATGCATGAAAATTGTCAAAATCAATCAGGTAATCCAGCGACTGGTAGACCTTACAATCTTCAAGGTACTTGTTGTAGGCCGAACCCTCGCTGCTTTGGTAGCTTTCNATGAAGGAAGGATCAAAATCCTCCCGTTCATCAATGTTGAAGGCTCTTGCAGTGGCAGCACTTGGAGAAAGCTCGAGCAAGATCCGGATATCAATCAGTTCACTGAACTGTTCCAGAAAAAGGGTCGAACCCCANACCAGCAGAACCATTTCAGGAACCAGATAAAACGGGAACGGGGTAACTTCATACCCGGAGAGGGGGTCAGGTGTATCTTCGATCAAGACCTGCTCACCACGTGAGAAGGGATTCAGAACATGCTTGATGGTCCAATCATAAATCCATTCCGAACGCCAGTATTTGAGATGATCCTCCTGCCTGGAAAATTCAACACCAAGCAGTTCCGTAAGATCGAGNCCGGCAACAAGCAGGTTTCTCGACTCCAGCACTTCAACCAATTCTCCGACAAAAAAAGGATGCCCGCATCCTTCAGGCCCCCCGATGCCGATGGTCAGCGGCATCCTGGGAGAGTCCTCCTTCAGTTTTTCCACTGTTTCCGCGATTTCCTGGGAGGTGTTTCTGCTGGGATGAAAGACTTCCAGCAAATCCTGAAGGTTTTGAAACTGCATTCCCTGATGTTTCAGGGTTTCCTCAGTTCCTCCGCCAAAAGGGCGGTGACGTCGATGCAANTCGGATTGAATGTCCGAATCATCGGTAATCCAGAAAACCTGAGGNTCGTCAAGATTGGTATTCTTTTCAAGCATTTCCAGAGACGTTCCATGAAGTACCTGGACGTTTTCATGAGACTGCCAATCCTGAACCCTGACCGTTTGAGAGATGAGCACGGTGTTGTAGGAACGATCGTCAAAAATCTTAACCATCGCCTGGAAGTTCGACCAACCCTCTTCACTGCTTATTGAATGCAAACTATTGAGGTCAAAAACGAGTCTGCTGATGGTGTTGGGATTGAATTTTTGGTTCATGCTTTCATCAAATTAAATCAACAAGGGATGCATTTATGCTGAAACGACACAATCAGCTTCGCAATACCTTTCTACGAATCCTGGATTTGTTGATTGCCTTTTCAGCCTGGGAGTTGGCCTACCTGCTCAGGTTTCACATTATCGACTGGCCCCCCGCGATTGAGATTCCCTCACATCAGGAATACCTGAAAGCTGCGGTTGTAGTGGTGATCCTTACCTTGATGGTTTTTACANTGAGCGGTGTTTACCGACATCAGCATTCACTGAGACTTCGGGTTGAGGGCTGGCTTGTGATTCGGGGCGCAGGAGGTGTTTTCATCCTGACCCTGGTGGCGGCATTTTTCTACCGTGGGTTTTCCTATTCCAGGATCCACATGCTTTATTTTCTCGTTTGTTTTGTGCTGATGCTGGGGCTTACGAGATATCTGGTTCGAAGAATGATGAACTACATCCATTCCCGTGGAGCTTTTCTGGAGAGGGTNCTGGTNGTGGGTGACGGGTNACAGGCAGATTTTTTGATCGAGAGGCTGAAAGAGTTAAAGCCGATTGGAATTCATCTTTCGGGAAGTATTTCATTGGCGGAGCAATCTTCCGAAAATCCAGGTTCAAAATTTCTTGGAAGCCTGGAGCAACTCCCGCAAATCATCCAGCAGCAGCGGATTGACCAGGTATTTATCAGTCTTTCCCTCAAAGAACAGCATCGACTCGAGGAATTGAAGGACTTGCTCTCCGAACAATGGGTGGATGTTCGAATCGTGCCTGACCTCGGCAGTTTCCGGACGCTCCACACCGATATCGAATCATTCGCTGGGATGCCTCTGGTGACACTGGTGCAAAGCCCGATGACGGGTTGGAACCAGGTGCTGAAACGTGTGCTGGATCTGGCCGGGGCCATTTTGGCATTGATCTTATTTTCACCTCTCATGTTGCTGATTGCCTTCCTGGTCAAAATCACCTCTCCCGGTCCGATTCTTTACCGACAACAACGGATGGGCCTCGATGGAAAAACGTTTTTCACGCTCAAATTCCGGTCGATGCGCCAGGATGCAGAAAAACAAACCGGAGCGGTCTGGGCCACGGAAAATGACACCCGCAGAACCACGCTTGGGGTTTACTTGAGACGCTTCAACCTCGACGAACTTCCTCAATTGTTCAACGTTCTCAACGGCGAAATGAGCCTGGTTGGTCCNCGGCCCGAAAGACCGGTATTGATTGAGGAATTCAAATCCAAAATTCCAAATTACATGCTGCGCCACAAAGTGAAGGCGGGTATCACCGGATGGGCCCAAATCAACGGCTGGCGGGGAAATACTTCCCTGGAAAAAAGAATCGAGCATGACCTGTATTACATTGAACGCTGGTCGGTCTGGTTGGATCTTAAGATTCTGCTTTTGACTGTATTTAAGGGTTTTGTTGATCCCAATGCCTACTGATCTTCCTTTTGTCAATTTCCTGAGAAAAAGTGCTACTAATGGTTTTACCCTGCTCGAAACTATGCTCAGTCTGGCCGTCCTTGGGATTTTGCTGGTCCTTGCGGTACCGGATTTTTATCCAATGCTGCAACGTCAGCGTTTTGAAAACTCNGCATCNGAAATCAGGGCTTTGCTTGAGGAGACTCAATCTCTGGCGTTGACCAGTCAGGTCTCACATCGTGTCGGTTTTGATGCCAACGACCACAGCCTGCTCATCAAAAGAAAACANTCTGGATCCTATGCANTTCTGCAAAAAAGGCCTGTGGAAGAAGAAATGACTCTNGAAGCAACCCGCTGGCCNTCTTTCGGTCCGTTTGGCTTTGCCCAGTCCGGCACCATACTCCTTGATTCCCCTGAATTTCAGACCAGCATCGTTGTCAGCAGTGTTGGGCGAATCCGACAAACAGATCTTTTGAAGAAATAGAAACAGACTTGCTCCAATAGTGGGTTATGAAAATCACGGGGTATTTGATGCTGATGTTTTTCTTTCTGACATTGGCTTCGTGTAGTTCCTCCAAACCCAATCCTCCTCAAAAAAAACCTGAAAGCATTGTCATTCCTGTATCCATTCTTGGAAAAGAATCTGAAACCCGCAGGAAATTCCTGCAAAATACACTGAACGAGGAGTTGTCAAAACAATTCAGGATTGTTCCCCAAAAACGTTTTGAAGCGGCTCAGGAACAGGCTTTTCAGGAAATGGAATATGATCAGTGCACGGAAGAACAGTGCTTTATGCTCATCCAGGAATTTTTACAGGTTCCTTACTTGTTCCATTTGGAAGTCATTGCCGAAGATAAGCTGGTCCAATTAAGCCTGAAATTTCTGGACCCGGACAAACAAAAAACNCTCACCGATACCTGTGAAGACTGTTCGACCCTTGATTTAAGCGAACGTTTGAGAAGACTCACAAACCGTTTGCTCAAGGAAAAGGATCTTTTGGAATTTGAAGTCGATGAAGATGAGAAAATGGAATCCACCAGCCATGAGGACCCGAATTCCCCAAAAAAGTTACCCAGGAAAGATGATGTTTCCCGAGATTTTCAGATCAGTGGAATCTATGGCAATTATTCAAAAAATGATCTGAGCATTAAAAATTTATCATACGCCTTTTCCTGGAAAGGGTTTGGATTGGGGCTATCCAACTTNGAACAGAAAATGGAATCCNCAACTGGAAATCAGTACCATGTGGAGGCCNATTTTATTGATTCTTCCATATCTATTGGCAAGAGGCTCACAGGAATGGCGGGAATCGGTTGGGCTGCTTCAGGCAAAGCAAAAATCGATTCCTCCATACAAACCTATCAAAGTCAGCAAACCTATGGTTTCAGGTACTTTGGCCTGCTGGGGTATCAGTGGGAAACGTTGGAAATGATGATTGGTTACCAATATCATCAGTTGAGATACAGAGATATGACCAGCAAAAATAGCGGATTCAAACTAACGAA